>JFJP01031751.1_pt1 | contig 15017 bp, 12 predicted proteins | sample 431651 | NCBI WGS metagenome assembly JFJP01 (sample SAMN02602958, study PRJNA72255) | Microbial mat metagenome, whole genome shotgun sequencing project. | biome: fresh water; feature: sink hole; material: water; isolation source: purple microbial (photo- and chemosynthetic) mats found in...
GTAGTTCTTGAATATTCATTTGTAAACTACCATCCCCCGTGACACAAATAACGTCTTTTTTATTATTTGCAAAACACGCTCCAATTGCCGCAGGTAAATCATAACCCATTGAAGCAGTGCCTGAGTTCATTAACATACGTTGTTTGCCATAAACTTTTAAACATTGATAAGCAGAAACACACGCTGTACCATTGCCTAAAATATAAATCATTTCAGAGGAAGTTAATTGAGAGAGCGTATCAAAAAAACAATAGGAGTCAACGTAATCGGTCACTTCTTTTCGGCTGTTAATTAAATTTGGATAGCGTTTTTTATAGCGATGACATTGGATTAACCAATCAGGATAGTGTGTGGAAAGGGGGGTATTTGATAAAGCTTGAATAAAGGCTTTTGCATCGGCTTGAATTTTAATCGCAATGTTTAAAGTGTGTTTGTTTAATTCATTATCATCAATATCAACACTAATTATTTTAGCGGCTCTGGCAAAATATTCCCAATTGTAACTGATTGCTCGAATATTTAATCTTGCCCCAATGCTAAGAATTAAATCACTATTTTGTACAATAAAATTTGCCGCACGTTGCCCTATTGTGCCATAGCGTCCAAAGTAATAAGGATTGTCTTCTTTGAGAATATCGCATCTAGCAAAGGTTGCAATCACAGGAATTGCCAATTTTTCCACTAAGTCTAAAAAATCGCTATTGGCATCGCTTAAGGTAATGCCATTGCCTGCAATAATCACAGGACGCTGTGCATTTTTTAATGCCGTAATGACGTGCGCTATTTTATTATCATATTGCGGGATAGATTGTGGAATAAATGAAATTAGCTCAGTTTCATCAATTAATGCCCCTTGAATATCCAGCGGAATATCCAGCCAAACAGGCCCTGGTCTGCCTGTTTTTGCTAAATGAATGGCTTTTTGTAAATGGTATTTGATGTTATTTTTGTCCGTGACCATTTCAGCAAACTTAGTAATTGGTTTGACAATATCCACGATATTGATTTCTTGATCACCCAATTGTCGCAATTGTAATTCAGGCTGACTGGCAATAGTGGTCATAAATTTAACTTGTCCTGAAATAATCAACATCGGAATAGAATCTGTCCACGCCCCTAAGACCCCTGTTATCGCATTCGTTCCTCCTGGCCCTGTGGTGACAACGGCAACGCCAATTTTATTGCTCACCCGTGCATAGCCTTCCGCCGCCATCGCACAGGCTTGCTCATGGTGGTTACAAACATAGGTTAAACGTTTTTCTTTGCCAATTGAATCAATCAGGTGCATATTGCCACCGCCTGAAACTAAAAAAATCGTTTTCGCTATTTCGTGCTGAGTCGCCAAAAAATGGGCAATAAAATCACTGACTTTAATCATGCTTTAAGAGTAAAAATAAGGGCTAAAAAGGTTGGGTAATCTATTTTAATTTAACACGGTTTAAGCGGATTACGGATAACCCAATAGTCTAAAAGGGGAAAATAGTATCACTTATTGTCAGATGACAACATCAAATATGCAGAGGAATTTAAAACCAATACTGCCCTCATCGCATTGGCGTAAGGACTAAGCTAAACTGAAGAAGTTGTGCGCGAGCTAGAAATGACACTGTAAGACACACCAGTCGTTGGATTGAATAAACCCAACGCTGTGTAAGATAAAAGTTTATTTCAGCGATTGTGTGTCAATAGGCGGAAATAAAGTATCGCAATTTTTTTATTCTGAAGACAAAATTAATTAAATTCCTGTATTTTTCGAGTTAAGGTATTGCGTCCATAACCTAATAAAGTCGCCGCTTCATGCCGCTTACCTACGGTATACTCCAATGCCGTAGTAATCAAAATATTTTCCACCACCGCAATGGTTTGTTTGGCAATTTCTTTATTACCCGCAATCAATTGTTTGGCAATATTATTTCGTAATAAAGTCTGCCAATCGGTTTTATGGGGTATCTCGGCGGTTTCTGAAGGGGTATTGAGCAATTCAGGCGGCAAATCATCTAAATAAATTTCACGACCCGATGCCATCACCGTTAGCCAGCGACAAGTATTTTCCAATTGCCGCACATTACCCGGCCAAGGCAGTGACATCAAAAAAGTTTCCGTTTCAGGTTTTAGCACTTTCATTTCGGTGTTCAATTCGATAGCGGCTTGGGTTAAAAAATGCCGCATCAATAAGCCTATATCCTGACTACGTTCAGAAAGGCGTGGAATATGAATCCGAATCACATTCAGGCGATGAAATAAATCTTCGCGAAACCGTCCCTCGCTGACCAAATTTTCCAAATTTTGGTGGGTCGCGGCGATAATTCGCACATCCACTTTTACCGACGACATGGCACCGACAGGATAATATTCACCATCAGCTAACACACGCAATAAACGGGTTTGCAATTCAGCAGGCATATCGCCAATTTCATCTAAAAATAGTGTCCCTTTATCCGCTTGCTCAAAACGTCCTGCTCGACGGCTTTGCGCCCCTGTAAACGCGCCTTTTTCATGCCCAAATAATTCGGACTCCATTAAGTCTTTCGGAATCGCTGCCATATTTAAGGCAATAAAAGGTTTATTGGCGCGAGGACTGTGGCGATGTAAAGCTTTGGCAACCAATTCTTTGCCCGTGCCAGACTCGCCATTAATCAAAACGGTAATATGCGAACGGGCAAGTCGCCCAATAGCCCGAAAAACTTCCTGCATTGCAGGTGCTGCACCAATAATTTCAGGGGTTTGTTCAACTTGCTCGCAGCTTTCAGATGCGTGCTGATTATTTTGCTGCCGACTGTGAATACACGCCCGCTGTACAATATCAATCACTTCTTTAATATCAAACGGTTTGGGTAAATATTCAAACGCCCCGCTATGAAACGCCGATACCGCACTTTCTAAATCCGAATGGGCGGTCATCACAATAATCGGCAATGTCGGATAGGATTGATGGACTTTTTCTAACAAGGTTAAACCGTCCATTTCAGGCATCCGAATATCGGTCAACAGTGCGTCAGGCACATCGGTTTGCAAGGCTTCCAATAAGGCTTTTGCATTGGAAAAACTCCGACTATCAATGGCGGCTTTTTTTAGGGCTTTGTCCAACACCCAGCGAATTGATTTATCATCATCAATAATCCAAACTTTATTCACACTGGTTTGCATGATTAACCCTCCAAGGGTAAATAAATAGAAAAAACCGTCTTGCCCAGTTCACTGCTGCATTCAATTAAGCCGTTGTGCTGATTAATCAACGCTTGCGCGATAGACAAGCCCAGCCCTGTTCCTTCGGCGCGTCCTGTCACCATCGGATAAAAAATCTGCCCAATCATGTCAGGTTCAATTCCAATCCCGTTATCAATAATATCTATTTTAATCAATAGCCTATACAGTTTTCGCCCAATCGTCATTTGCCTGTGAATACGGGTTTTTAATAAAATTTTGCCTTCCACTAAATCAATTGCCTGTACTGCATTGCGAACAATATTGAGTAACGCTTGAATCAGTTGATTATTATCGGCTAATAAATCAGGAATACTGGGGTCATAATCACATTCAATTTTGATATTGCCATTGGCTTCTGCGATAACCAATTGCCGCACCCGCTCTACCACTTGATGAATATTCAGCCAACTTTTTTGTGGCAGCTTATTAGGACCCAACATTTTGTCCATCAAATCTTTTAGCCGGTCGGCTTCGGCAATAATAATCTTCGTGTATTCTTTTAATTCCAAATCGGTTAATTCTAAATCGAGCAGTTGTGCCGCACCCCGCAAGCCACCGAGCGGATTTTTAATTTCATGCGCCAGCCCACGCACCAACATCCGACTAATTTGATGCTGGCTGGAAAGCTGTTCTTCTTTGGTAATCCACAAATGACGGTCAACTTGTTGCAGCTCAACTAAAAGACCGCTGCATTGGTTGCCTTCCAAAAGCGGCGTGATGCTGCAATTGATGGTTAAAGTATGATTTAGACGTTCTAAATTGAGTTCTCTGCCCGTTAAGGGTTCACAGCCATCGAGCGATTGCTGCAAGTTATTTAGCAACACGGGAGCTGATTTAAAAATAATCTCTGCTGACCGACCCAGCAAGTGTTTCGCGCTATCGGCGAATAGCACCTCGCCTGAGGTATTGATATAGGTCAGAGTTAACTGTGGATTAAAGACTAAAATGGCTTCTTTTAAATGGTCGGTTATTTTTTTGTGCATAGGTAAACTGAAAAACGAATAAGGGAATGATAAAATCCAAGCAAATACTAGACCAACACGCATTATGGTAAAAACTGCACAGAAAAAGGCGGTAATGCTTTATTAGGGTGCATTAAAAAAGGAATGTCTCACCTTTTTGGTGCAATGTGGCTTAGATTATTTTTGCTCCATTGAAGACACTGATTTTAAAAAGCACAACTCGCGCTTTATAATACAAAATTCTTCTTTTACATAACCTGCCTAGATGGATTACTTTCCTATTTTTGTGAACTTAAAACAGCAGCCGTGCTTGGTTGTGGGTGCGGGTGAAATAGCTGCGCGAAAAATTGCTTTATTAGCCAAAGCAGGGGCAACGATTAGCGTTATTGCAGAAACTATCAGTGAGACCGTTGCAGCAATGCAAGCGAGTCACAGGCTAATTTTGCAACAAAAATCCTTTGCTGCCAGTGATGTGCTGGGGTTTCGTTTGGTTGTCTCAGCAACGGATAATTTGCAAACCAATCAAGCCGTGGCAAAGGCGGCAACCGCGCATGCGATTTTGGTTAATGTGGTTGATAATCCTGCGTTATGTAGCTTTATTTTTCCTGCCATCATTGACCGCTCACCCATTGTAGCGGCGGTTTCATCAGGGGGCGCGTCGCCGGTTTTAGCCCGCTTATTACGCGCCAAAATGGAAAGTATTATTCCTGCTTCGTTTGGCGCATTGGCACAATTGGCAGAAAAATTTAGAGCGGCGGTTAAACTCAAGCTACACAGTTCAGCGCAACGGCGGATTTTTTGGGAACAAGTGTTACAAGGCAGTATTGCTGAATTGGTGTTTGCAGGAAAAATAAATGCCGCCGAGCAGCAATTGCAACAGATTTTGGATGCCACTGAAAATACACCGCCACAAGGTGAGGTTTATCTTGTCGGCGCAGGGCCTGGTGACCCCGATTTATTAACCTTTAAAGCCTTACGCTTGATGCAGCAGGCGGACGTGGTGGTTTATGACCATTTAGTTTCCGCGCAAGTATTGGAACTGGTGCGGCGTGATGCAGAAAAAATTTATGTTGGCAAACAGCGTAGCCAGCATAGTTTGCCGCAAGAATCCATTAATGAACTGTTAGCTTCACTGGCAAAAGCTGGGAAACGGGTGGTGCGGTTAAAAGGTGGCGATCCGTTTATTTTTGGACGCGGTGGCGAAGAAATACAGACTTTAATGGCACAAGGGATTGCTTTTCAAGTTGTCCCAGGAATTACGGCGGCTTCAGGCTGTGCCAGTTATGCGGGAATTCCTCTCACGCACCGTGACCATGCGCAATCGTGTACTTTTGTCACGGGGCATTTAAAAGACAATTCAGTTAATTTAAATTGGCAACAACTGGCGTGTCCACAGCAAACACTCGTTATCTATATGGGGTTGCTGGGATTAGAAAAAATCTGTGCCGCATTAATTGCGCACGGCAGCCCTGCTGATTTGCCTGTTGCCGTGATTCAGCAAGGCACGACGGCTAACCAGCGCGTTATTATTGGCACGTTAACCACCTTGCCTGAAAAAATTGCCCATCAAACTATAAAGCCACCTACCTTGATTATTATTGGCACAGTCGTCAATTTACATTCTCAACTAAACTGGTTTAACTCCAGTGTTTAAGTTGCCGCAAATTTTGATTAAATGCCATAAAAGTGCAGTGTTTTGATAAAAAAGCATTGAGTTTTTACCTTAAAAACTCTATCCTTTGCAGGTTTAATTTTTAACGCAAGCTAAGTTTTTTAAAGACTAAAAAATTGTGTTTGTCATCACTATAAGAGGAAGAATTATGAGAAAACTATTAGTTGCCACAACAGGTTTGGCGATTGCAGCATTAAGCGGTCAAGCATTAGCAGCAGGTTCTGCAACCCACCACATTGAAGTGGGTAAGAAAGTTTACGAGCGGGCTTTTGGTCGTGGTTGTGGTGCTTGCCATGACATTTCGTCTAACCCACAATTGGTAAAATTAATTGATGCGGGAAAATTGAGCCGGGAAAAATTTGGTAAAGTCATAAAAGAAGGTCAAGGCAGTATGCCAAAAGCGATTGACCAAATTATGGAATTAGCCCCGGTTAAAACGGCGAATTTTGATTCTGACCCTGTAAAAGCCCAAGAAATTGCGATTGATGCGGTGTACGAATACTTAAAAAGCTTAAAATAAGCTTTTTTGTTGCTGTAAAAGAAACCGCTTTATCTTTTGGGTAAAGCGGTTTTTTGTTGCTTAACGAGAAAACACCGCCCTGCAATGCGAGTCTGGTTTGTCAAACCCTAGCGTGTCGAGTTCGGTTTGTTGATGTAAAAAACCTTCAATTGGAGCAACTGCCACCAAAGAACGCGGCGCAGCGAGTAATACTGGCTGGCGCAGTTGACCATTCCAAGGACGAAAAGACAAGGGTGTGCCTTTATAGCCTTGCAAAGCAAATTGCGGACTGAGCAAATAATGTTTAATGGTTGCCAGTTGATTAGAATGAGTGCGCACCGCCGCTTCACCTAATGCGCGTACCGCTAAATACGCACCATAATCTTGCTCTTCCATTTTTCTACCCGCTTGGGCTAAAAAGCGATTTTGAATTTGAATTGCCCCCCATTGTTCATGGGTTTTATGCCAAGCCGTGGCAATTAAACCTTGTGTGCCAATCACTGGTCGTGGAATCCATGTGCGGTAATCAAAATATTCACCAAACAGCCCTTGTTCATCAGCCACCACTAACACATCATAATCCACCCCTTGGGTAAAAACCCGCACCGCCGCTTGTTCTGTCCCGCGCGTATCAAAGGTATGTTGCCAGCGTTTTTCTGCCACAATTTTCATGCCAAACCGCTTTGCTGCCCGCTTAATTGCTTGCGCATAAAAATTATCCTCAGGGGTTGCGCCTATCACTAAAAACCAGTTAGTCCAACGATTTTTCATCATAAACTGTGCCAACGCATCAGCTCGCATCGCTCGGCTGGGCAATAAATGTAAAACATTAGCGCGGCATTGTGCATTGCGCAGTGCGTCATCGGTGGTTGCCACATCCAGCAACAATTTTTGCTGGGCTTGAGGTAAATCAGCCAGTTGATTTAAGGCTTGCGCAGGTAAATTGACCAGCACAAACGCGGTATCGGCACTGATTTTTTGGAAGGCTTGCACAAGATTGGCTTTTAGCGGGACAATAATTGTCTCTAAGCGGTAATTTTGTTGCAAAAACTGCCCCGTGGTATTGTTATCATCAATAGCCAATTGCGCACCTGGCAATCCTTTATTAGCAATAAAAGCATCAAGATTGGATAATGCCGCAGGAACGGCTTGTTCTTGGGTAAAATAGACAATTTTTATCAGTTGGGCTGTTTTTTGAGCTTTACTTTCAACCACTGCCTTGGCTGCTGTTTTAAGCACCGCCTTTGCAGCAATAGCTGGTGGTGATAAAACGAACAAACTGATTAACCCACTACAAAGCACACTTCTTAAACTGGTTTTCATTGTCAATGACTCAATTTATAATTTAATTTCAATTTTAGAGGATTTTAAGAAAAAATGCCCCTTTCTTACCGTGACGAGTTGCTTTACCAATAAAAGATAAACATTGATTCATGCTGGAGCGATTAACTGTTATGTCCGATTTACCCCCTATTCAACACAAAGAATTTCATTTATCTATTCCAGATATTGATGACAGTCATTTGTTTGATGACAAAATTTTTGATATTAACGGCGATTTTGCAAAAAACAAACGCAAAACAGTGCGCTATGTTCGCAAGGATATTAGTGCTTTTATTAGTCAGGCCGATATTTTTGGCACTTACAGCTTATTTAGTCACAGTCGCTCCATTCGGGTGCGGCTCCTTGATATTAGCTGCAAAGGGGGATTAATTGCCTCGCCTAAGAAATTGAATAGTAACAGAAGTTTTCGCCTCACACTGGTTTTTAATAGTAATAGAAAGTTTGAAATTTCCGCTAAAATTGTGCGTGAGTTAATCCGAAATCGCAGTTTTTATGGATTAAAATTTGATAGTGTCAATAATGAACTGGGCGATTATTTACTAGAATCAGAAATCCAATGGAATACCCGCTAAATTTTCATAGTAGCTTAGTTAAATCGCCGACTAAAATTAGGTGATATAACCTATTTTTTGCTACATAAGAATGAATGTCCTGTATAAAAAGTTGATTTAAAAGAGTATTTTAAATTGGCATATTATCTGCTTATTCCCCCTCTGTACAACGTTGTATCTTTAATACAACAAGCGCAAGTACCTACGCAAAAGCCAATTAACTTTCAACACACACCCCGCTGGATTGTGTTAACAACGAAAGGTTACATTAAGTTCGTGCTGTTACTTATCACGCTGTGCTGTTGTTTCTCAAGTTACCGCTTAAAACAATAAACTGACATTTTATCTAGCTGACCGTGTGGTCATTTTTGCATACCCCAATGGTTTTGTCTCCTCAGAAAAACAGTAAGGTAAAACAAGTGGTTAGATAAATTTTGTCTGGCTTGAAACATTCAATTTATTTTATTAGCAAGATAAAGACAGCTTAAGTTGTGCCTAAATCTTACAAAAATCAGGAGTTTTTATGCTTATTAGCCCCCCTTTTAAATTAAGCTGCATCTCGTTGGCTTTGTTATTTGGCAATGCCATTACTGTACAAGCTGCCAGTGAAGCTGATGTAACAACGTTAGAAACTATCGATGTCGTTGACACGGCACAGTCTAAAGAGAATAAGCGCGATTATGCGGCGAAAAATAGTTCAGGTGGTACTAAAACAGATACGCCAATTATGGAAACCCCGCAGTCAATTCAGGTGATTAAACGCTCTTTGCTGGATGACCAACAAGCCGTAACCACCACCGAAAGTTTGCGCAATGTCAGCGGTGTTGTGCCGACCAATACCGTGTTTACTCCCTCAAGTGACACTTCGACCCGCATTCGTGGTTTTGGTGCCGAACAACTGCTTGATGGCTTTTCCCAGTATTACAATCCAGGAGACCGACAAAGTACGGTCAATATTGAAAGCCTTGAAGTATTGAAAGGCACAAATGGGGTTCTTTACAGTGGGGGTTCTGGCTCACCTGTCGGTGGGGTAATCAACACCGTTTCCAAATTGCCGCATTCGACTGCCGTGCGTGAAATAGGCTTTAAAGTAGGAAGTTACGATTTTTACCAGCCGTATGTGGATATTAATCAACCCATCAATAAAAATATTTTATTCCGTTTTACAGGGGAATATACCAACAGTGGCAGTTATTTTGATAATGTCAAAACAGAGCGTTACAACATCAATCCGACCTTAACGTTTACCAATAACGATTCAACAACGTTTACATTGCAAGGTAAATTGTCGCGTTGGAGTCAGCCTGAATATCAAGGGTTACCCGCCACAGGAACCATTACAGGCAAATTTACCATTCCGCGAACCGCTTATCTTGGCCCAACCGATACACCCGATAGTAAAAGTGAATTTAATGGCGTGTGGGCGACACTGGATCATAAATTCAACAAAACATGGTCGGTCAACCTGAAAGCCCGTTATGCAAACTCATCGTTTAATGAAAAAGTACAATCTATTGCAGGCGCGGACGGATTTGCCGCCGATAAACCTTTTATGGGTAACTCATGGGGTTTGTACAATGCAGCGTTGTCACAAAAACAGGATGAGTTGAGTTTTTTAGGCAATGCCACAGCAAAGTTTGATTGGGCGTTTACTAAAAACACTTTGTTAATTGGAGCAGACTATAGCGGACTTGAAGATAAAGGCTATATGGATGTCAATATGGGTGCGATGATGATGGGGGCGGGGATGGTTGATTTAAGTAAACCCGTACCGATAACCTTTCCAGCTTACGGCTCTGCGGGTAAAGCTGTTGACAATATGTTCGTCAACAACACTACTTACGGGGGTTATGTTCAATTACAAAGCACTATCTATGATAAATTGCATTTATTAACCAGTGTCAGGGTCGGTCATGTGGGTATTGCGTATAAAAATGCAACCAATGGTTTGGATAGTAATGGTGGTAAAACCCGCTTTTTACCGCGTGTCGGGGCTGTTTTTGATATAACCAAAGAATACGCTTTATTTGTCAACTACAGTGAAGGGATGCGAGGTCAGCCTTTTGTCAATTTCGTTGGTGCGCCAATGCCTGAAGAATCCACAACCTTTGAAGGCGGGTTAAAGTTTGATATTGCCAATCAACTGTCAGGACAAATTGCAGGGTATCAAATTGAGCGAAGCAACGTGGCCGTTCTTGATCCTGCGGATTTAAAACGTCGTTCAAAAGCGGCAGGACAACAGCGTTCGCGCGGTATTGAAACCGACTTGACTTGGAAAGCAAGCGAGGCGTTAAGTGTGCTTGCCAACTATGCACACACCGATGTTCGATTTACGGACAGTTTAGCAGGCGTACCTGCAAACAATCGTGTACCCTTAGTTCCTGAAGATTCAGGCAGACTTTGGATTAATTATCGCTTTCAACAACCGATGCTGAAAGGCTTAAGTATTGGCGGCGGTGTTTATGCACAAGGGAAAGCGTATTTATCAAACAATAATCAGTTCAGAGTCGGTGGCTATCATACGTTTGATGCCAGTGTTGCCTATGAGTATAAAAACTTTAGAGTGGCAACAACGGTAAAAAACCTCAGCAATGAACGTTATTACCAAGCCTATAATTTTTTTGGTGGGCGTGTTGTTCCGTCAGAAGGCCCATCGGCTTATGCAACTTTTTCAGCCAAGTTTTAAATTAAGGAGCAAAAATGAAACGCCGTCAATTTACTCAACTTGCCTTTTTAGGCGGACTCGGGGCTTTTTTATCAAGCGGTCAAACAGGGGCTAAAGAAAACAGTTTGACTCATTTTTTAACAAAAGAAGAAGCGCAAATGCAGTCGCAGCAAGCGCATAAAGCATTTGCGGATCTTAAAGAAGACGGCTTTAAAATGATGGGGCAGGAGCATATCGTTATGCTGTTATACCCTGGGTTTGCCTCATTAGATTTAGTAGGGCCTCAATATCTATTTGCCTCTATGATGGGCGTGACGCTTTATTTAATTTCGGCTGAAAATGATTTAAACCCTATCACCAGCAGCGATGGCTTAACGATTGTTCCCACCCATACCGCAGACCAATGTCCCAAGGAACTTGATGTTTTTTTTGTGCCAGGGGGGGCAGATGGAACTTTAAAAGCGATGCAAAATCCGCGCTTAATTAAATTGATTGCCGAAAAAGCCGCCACTGCTAAATACATCACTAGCGTTTGTACGGGCAGTTTGTTGTTAGGCAAAGCGGGTTTTTTGAAAGGAAAAAAAGCCACGTCGCATTGGACAACAATGGAAATATTACCTGAGTTTGGCGCAATTCCTGTAAAACAACGTGTGGTCTGGGATGGACGATTGGTTACGGGCGGCGGAGTAACGGCAGGGGTTGATTTTGGCTTGGAAATCATTGCCGCGTTGCGTGGAAAAAGCTATGCACAGGCTGTGCAGCTTGAGGTTGAATATGACCCCGCGCCACCTTTTAATTCAGGTTCACCTGAAAAAGCAACCCCTTTTATCAAAAGTAGTATTCAAGGTTTTTTTGCACCATTGGTGCAAAAGTTTAGAGCTTCGATTTAACTTTATTAATCTTGGCTGTTGTTTTTTTAAGGTAGCCACGCCGTTAGCATTTCCAATTGATCGTAACGACTTAAGTCCAATTGCAGGGGTGTAATCGAAACATACCCTGTTTTAATCGCATAAAAATCCGTACCCACTCCCGCATCCTGCTCACTTCCCGGTGGACCTACCCAATAAAGGGTACGTCCGCGCGGGTCTTGGGCTTTAATCACAGGTTCTGATTTATGGCGTTGTCCTAAGCGGGTAGCTTGATAGCCTTTTAACTGTGCCAATGGAATATCAGGCACATTCACATTGAGTAACGTATCTTTCGGAAGCGGATTTTTTACGATAGTTTGCATTAATGTCACCGCCACATGAGCGGCTGTGGCAAAATGCTGTGGGTCAGAGCTAGCCAGTGAAATAGCCATTGCAGGTAGCCCTAAAAATCGCCCTTCCGTCGCGGCGGCAACCGTACCTGAATACAGAACATCATCGCCTAAATTTGCCCCGTGATTAATCCCCGCAATGACCATATCAGGCTCGTGTTCGAGTAAGCCCGTAATTGCCAAATGCACACAATCTGTGGGTGTGCCATCAACACGCACAAAGCCATTTTCTCCCGTGTGGGTACGCAAAGGCAGTTCAATCGTTAAAGAATTGCTTGCCGCACTGCGATTTCTATCAGGGGCAACAACGTGAATAGTGGCGTGTTCGGCTAAAGCACTCGCTAAGGTCAGTAAGCCTTGTGCTAAATAGCCATCGTCATTACTTAATAAAATCCGCATTACATTAGCCCTGAATTTAAAAAAACTATAAAATTGCCCAATTCTAGCAAAAAAACTTATAAGCCATCGTCACCGTGAAGAAAAAAAAACTTTCGACAGAAGACTTGCTGTTATTTCGTGAAACTATCGGTGCTGTCAAGCGTATCGAATCCACGTCAATTTTATTGTGTGCCGATAAAAAGCCCAAACCCGTGCCGCGAGAAAAACAGCCTGATTTAGCTGAAAAATTACATCAAACGCATAATGCCTGTAATAATTTATCGGCTGAAGACACGCTGAGTTTTTTGTCACCTGGTTTGGCAAAAAATGTGTTAAAACGCTTGCGCCAAGGTTATTACGGTGCGGATGGACAATTGGATTTGCATGGTTTAACCAGTACACAAGCAAAACAACAATTGCTGCATTTTTTGCATTATTGTGTCGAAGATGGTTGCCGTTGTGTACACATTATTCATGGCAAAGGCTACCGCTCCGAAAACAGTCATCCTGTTTTAAAAAACAATTTAAATCAATGGCTTAGGCAACATCGGGATGTACAGGCTTTTTGTTCAGCCTCGGCAAAAGACGGGGGAGCGGGTGCGGTATTGGTGTTGTTACATTTAGCAGAAAAGTATGCAGATTAAAAGAATCTTGCAGGGACATACGGCGGTGTCCCTGCACAGAGTTAAGCTGTTTTTTTAATTAGCCTCAACCTTCCCAAAACCGATTGCATCAACAATAAAACTTTTGCCACAGCGGTTATTAAAACTCTCTGGTGCTTGTTGAATCAACGTTGTTAATGCAGCTTTTTCTGGAATCTCTCTAGGCAAGTTAATAAACACATCAACTAACCGACCTTGTTTATCACAGCCTAAACTTAAGCGTTTGCTGGCATTTTTGCCGAACGACTTGTCCACCACGTTTAAAAATTCAGTGGTTGTGACGGTTTTGGCAATATTTTTCTGCATAAATTGGGCAATCCCGTTAGCGTTAAACTCTTTGACTAACCGCACCGCTGTGTCAAAATAATGGTCAGCATCCCACGCGGTTTGACAAGTGCCATGTTTGTACCATTCATGACGGTCTAAACAACTGCCCTCTGCCACACTGGGCATAATTTCCCCCAACCGTTGTACTGTGTCAGGTTTCATCGGAATTGGCGCGTAATCACAAAAAGATTTCACTTGCTGCTTGTATTGACCGCATAAACCATAATTTGCCCCGCAGTCCTGTTTATTTGGCCACAAGCCATGCAAAGTAAAATTAGATGCCTGATAAACTTTGCTGTCGGTGATTTTACATTCCGGTTTACCCTGATGCGTTTCGCAAAACGCCGGCTGCCAACTCACCGCCAATTTATAACTGTCTTCTTTATTGGGTAATTGGCAACTGGGGTCAACTTCACCATTGTTGGGTCGTGCCACTGCCGTTTGTGAAATACACGCCAGACTTAAAAGTCCAGCCACTAAGTACCGTTTATTTTTTTTCATTCTCAATCTTCCTCTAATGCTGTAACTTATTGTTTTAAAAAATAAAAGTCGGATAAGTATTTTTACCCACCTTTGTCTATTTGTTACATACCGACACTTTCTAAATAATCTGCAATAACGCCCACTGCTTTATTGGTATTTCCCTGTTGACAACCTTCCGCCGTATGCCCTATCACAACTGCACTTTTGGATTTTTGTATCGTTATTGCGCCATGATCTTTCTTTTTTGCAAAAGCGACTTTGCCATCCTCACGCAAAAATTGATATTTCACACCTTCTAAAACAATCCCATTTGCCTGCGCTGAACTAAAATCGCCTGATTTCATCATTTGCGCAATTTTTTGCCCTTCCGCAAGTGATAATTGAATACCTCGCGGATGATTCGGCAAAGTCCACGCCGCACCACTATCCAGCGAAATAATAGCCGCTTTATCACAATGTGCTTTTCCTGTGGCATCATTTGATTGAGCGCACAAATTATCTAAATAACTGTCCCAAGACATTTAAACCTCCCATTTTGCCGCTTAAATTTAGAGTTTAAACTTCTCAATGCGGCGTATCCATTGAAAAGCCAGTAAGCCTAGCAAAGCTCCGCTGGAACATTGAGTTAGGCTTGGTTGTTAAATAAGGTGTTGTTTTGTTGGGGTTCGTACCTCACCTCAACCTACCGCGCTGCGCATTTATCTCGTTCCCAAACTCTAGTTTGGGAACGCATATTACTCAAGCTCAGCTTGATGAGTAAATGCCCCCAAGCAGAGCTTGAAGGTAGGCATTCCCAAGCCGGAGCTTGGGAACGAGAAAAAGTTCGCGTAGCTTTGGAGTAAGGAAGAGAGTGTGTGAGAATGTTGGGGTTCGCAAGCTCACCCCAACGTACGCGGTTAAAGATACAAAAAAAGACAAACTACCATCGCTTGTCTGGATTATCAACGTTTTAATTTAGGTGTTGAAAAAATGACTAATGATTAAGGACGCACTCTAACTTCTAACAACC
>JFJP01041751.1_pt1 | contig 15017 bp, 7 predicted proteins | sample 431651 | NCBI WGS metagenome assembly JFJP01 (sample SAMN02602958, study PRJNA72255) | Microbial mat metagenome, whole genome shotgun sequencing project. | biome: fresh water; feature: sink hole; material: water; isolation source: purple microbial (photo- and chemosynthetic) mats found in...
AAAACCACCGACAATTCGAAAAAGACAACCGATGACACTAAAAAGGTAACCGATGACTCAAAGAAGACAAGCGACGAAACGAAGAAGGTAACAGACGATAAGGAAAAAGATGCCAATAAAGACAAAACTACCAACAACACGGACAACAACTCGCAAGGCGGCAAAAAAAAGGATACAGGCGAAGAAATAATTAAAAAAGATACCCTAAACACCAATAAAGCAAAGGGCGGAAAAACGAGGTCGAAATAGCAATTTATAATTAATTGCGGTCGAAAAAATCTACAAATTAATTGTAATCGAATTTCAGACGAAGGTGCCTAAAGAAAACCGGCATTATATCTATTGGAAAATTTTAATTTGCATAATATTAGAAAGGGTTTCTAAAAAGCAAGCTCTGACAGATTTTTAAACTCTGTCAGAGCTGATAATCAACAAATTAAAAATACCTAAATTGTACCTTTTTGACTTTTTAGACAAGCTTTTTCACTATTCAGCTTCATTTCTGCACTTCATAAAATCTTGTCATTTACAACTCTGTCTTTTCCGAAATGCCAAAAACAGAACTATTCCTTTTGCTCATCAATTATTTCATTCTCAACTCCTAACGGAAAAAGTTTTTTATAAGCCAAATATTCGGGCCAATTCCATTCGAGCCACGTTTTTTTCTCCCATTCGCGCTTAAAAATAATTTTACGCGATTGAATTTCCTTCAAATACTCATCCGCACTAATATCGGTATCTTTAAACGAAAATTTTTGTTGTTGCAGCGAATCGATTGTATAGAGTTTTTCGGCAGAAATATCCAACAGGGGCAACGCTTTGTCGGAAAGTTTTACCATAAAAGCAAGGTGCAAAAACGAACGGTCGGAATGCTTGAAATTATAATGGGCAATATAATGGTCCCAGTTAATAGCAGCGCTTACTACCAGTAAAATGCTGAGCGCAAATGCATTGGTTTTGAATAGATAGAATCCGGTTTTACCTTTGCTTACTTTAATAAAAACCGAAAATAAGCCATATAAAGTTAACAGCAAAAACAAAATCACACCAATTCGTTTATACGCTAAAGCAAAATTAGCTATGTAATGAAAATTGCGCACTCCAACCGAAATAGCCAAAATAGCGTTTTGAAACAGCCATATGTAACTTAATATTTTAAGCAGTTTGTTTCTTTTGTAGAAATTCAGATTTCCACGGAAAAAATAAAGTACCAACACAATGGAAATTAGAATGGATAAAATGAGCAAATACGTGCCTTCGTGAACAAATTGTTTTAAATATTGCCCCTCCCATTTAAAATTAAACCAAACCCAATAAATATCGATACTGTTAAGAATAAGCAAAATAACATTCAGCGTAAGCAATAAAAACACTCCGGCGCTGTATTCGTTGCGCAATGCCAAAAAGCGGAACGGTTTGTGAATAAGTTGCTTTATTCGTTCCAAATTCAGTTTAGCATTTAAGTCGTAATTTATAATGCTTTGGTTTGCTATACGAAGCAATAAATAATTGCTTACAATTAAGCCCAGTAAAAAGGTTATTACCACTCGAATATCCAGATTTTTGAAAAAATTAACAATTACCTCATTCAAATAGGTACTTATATCTTTTACCAAACCGTCGAAAATTGGGTTTGAACGCTGATAAATTGAAACGAACAATACGATTATAATGAGCGGAATAAGATAAATGCGTATACGTCGAAAACGGCTGCCTACCTTTTGTCCTTTGTACTTTGAATTTCCCAATGCCCTGAAAAATTGCGATTGCGATTCGGAAATATTTGACAGCGCCAAGCCAAAAGAACTTACCAACGACTTGGCTTGCGGATATATAAGCAAGCCTACGAAAGTAAAGAGCGTAAAAAAATGAATAGCATACCCAAAAACCGAATGCGTAAAAACAGTTGCAGCGGAACTTAACACCAAAGCAGCGGTAAAACTTAACGGATATAAGCCGCTAAAAAAACTTCGATTACTTAATACCAACCAAAGCAAAAAAGCCATTTCGAAAATAAACACATTGATTCCGAATAACTTATCGTGGAAAAGAATAGTAATAAGCAATGCACTTATTATAACGGTTAGAATTTCTGCTTTTTTCTTCATAAATTAAGGTGTTTGTGGAAATGAAACGGTGCTAAGATAGGATTATTTTTTCGAAGTAAGGTACTTTTTGATTTTTTTAGTAAAGCTCTTCTAACCTTAATAATTCATAAAAGCATATAACCCCTTATTAACCACATAGAAAAATAGACACATAGGAAAAAGATACTTTTTCGCAAAACTATGTTTTCTATGTGTCAGTGTCGTTTTATAAATTGTTCCGGCTAATTCAATAAACCATATTCTTTTATAATCAAAAGCGAAAATAATTACCGCATAACGGCAATTTGGATTATTTAACCAATTGATTGATTTTTTTTGAACCCTCGTTTTATATTTACCATTAAATTTATTTGCTTTGTATAAAATTTACTAACCTTGATTGAATATTTAATAAAAGGAATAATTCTTGGAATTTCAATATCGGTACCGCTGGGACCAATAGCTATTGTAATAGTGCAACGAACTATAAATAAAGGCTATGGTTCGGGGCTGGTGTCGGGTATGGGGGCAACTTTTGCCGATACGTTTTATGCAGCGGTTGCAGGTTTTGGTATTAGCTATATAGCCAATTTTATGCACAACCAAGAGCTTTTGTTACGTATTGTGGGCGGTGTATTTTTAATTGGTTTGGGTGCAAAAATTTTTCTGACTAACCCAATTTATCAGATGAAAAAATACCGGTTGCGCGGTAAAAATTTGATAGGAGACTTTTTGTCGGTATTTTTTCTTACGGTTTCTAACCCGCTTACGGTGGCTTTTTTTACCGCAACTTTTGCGGGCTTAGGCTTAGCCGAAGATTTTACTTCTGTTCCGTTGGGCACCGAATCGCTTATTGGCGGTGTATTTATTGGTACGCTAATTTGGTGGCTTTCGCTTACTGCCATAATTAATAAATACAGGCATAAATTCCGAATCAGAAAGCTTTTTTTAATCAACCGTATAAGCGGTTTAATAATCGTTGTATTAGGAATTGCGGCAACGGTAAGTATTTTATTCTTCAAATAACCCCTTATTTATTTCCGTCGTTTAATTTTTTCCTCGGTAAAGTCAACTCGCTAAAAATGAATTGAGGGATTGACTTGTAGTCAAACCCTCAATTGAAAACAGGACGTTTAATTTTTCCGGTGGAAAAATCAAAGTTGTATAAATAAAAATCAGATTATGCACCTAAAGTGGCAACCATCACTGCTTTAATGGTGTGCAAACGGTTTTCGGCTTGGTCGAAAACAATGGAAGCCTCCGATTCAAAAACGTCTTCAGTTACTTCCATGCCGTCTAAGCCAAAACGTTGGTAAATATCTTCGCCCACTTTGGTTTCGCGGTTATGGAATGCCGGTAAGCAATGCATAAATTTAACTTTAGGGTTGCCGGTAAGCGCCATCGCTTCTTTATTAATCTGATATGGTTTAAGCAATTTAATACGCTCTTCCCATACCGAAGCCGGCTCGCCCATCGAAACCCAAACGTCGGTGTACAAGAAATCGCAATCTTTAACCGCTTCAGCTACATTGGCAGTAATGGTAATGCGCGCGCCGGATTTTTTAGCAATTTCGCGGCAACGGGCAACCAAAGCAGCATCGGGTTGGTTTTCAACCGGAGCAGCCAACCGTACATCCATACCCATAATGGAACCACCTACAAGCAACGAGTTGCCCATATTGTTTTTAGCATCGCCCAAATAGCAGTATTTAATTTCGTGCATCGGTTTATCGCTGTGCTCAATCATGGTTAAAAAGTCGGCCAAAATTTGGGTTGGGTGAAACTCGTTGGTTAAACCATTCCAAACCGGTACACCGGCATAAGCTGCCAATTCTTCAACCGTTTTTTGTGCATAACCTCGGTATTCAATACCATCGTACATTCTGCCCAACACGCGAGCGGTGTCTTTCATCGATTCTTTTGCACCAATTTGGCTGCCCGACGGGCCCAAATAAGTTACATGTGCGCCTTGGTCTTTGGCAGCAACTTCAAAAGCACAACGCGTACGTGTTGAATCTTTTTCAAAAATCAACGCAATGTTTTTGCCTGTTAAACGAGGTTGTTCGATGCCGGCGTATTTTGCTTTTTTCAAATCGCGAGCAAGGTCAAGCATAAATTTAATTTCTTCTCTCGAAAAATCAAGAAGCTTCAGAAAGTTTCTGTTTCTAAGATTATAAGCCATAACAATAGAGTTTTATGTTAATAATTGTTTGCTTTGTGTTAAAGCGTGCAAATGTAGTAAAAGGCAAACAAATAACATAAAAGTTTGAAATGATAAAAATCAGGTATTCTGATTTTTATTCAGAAATGCTTACTTTATTTCAAATTGGTCGATAAAACGGGTAACATTTGCTTTTTTAGCTATATAGAAACTGTATTCTTCTTTATTTTTAGCTTTTTTGGGTTTTCTGGACTTTTCGGGTGCTGTGTCGATTAGTTCGTTAAACTCGCCATCGGACGATAAAGCGAAGAGCATACCTGCTTGATAATTGAAATAAAACCAGTTTCGGTCGTCGAGTTTTAAAAAAACAGTAATTGTATGTGTGCTCGATTTTCGCACAATTTCAATATAACCATCGGTAAGCTTATTAATTGGAATGCCGTTAATATATGCCAAGCCAATTTGACCCACCGATCGCAAAGCCTGCACCGAATCGACCCAAACCATTTCCAATTGCGAGAAAACCATGCTGCTTTTTTCGGCTTTCGGCATTCGGAACTCGCCTTTATTTATTAAATTATCCAAGGTTTCAAGCGCTTCATCGGTTCCGGAATATTCAATTAAATTTTGCTTGAAATTAGGAGTCGAATAATCAATTCCGGTAAGCGAAATATCTTCGACATAATATCGCGCCATAATATCGAAAGCGGTAAACGGAAAGTGGAAATTTATATCCATAATTGAAGTGGCATCAATTTTTTCCGTATTCAGGTTGTAATTTGTTCTGCCGGGCAGGGTCATTTCAACCAGGCCCAAGTCGAGTTTATAGTCGGGTGTACCAAAGTTCCGAAGCACACAACCAATTCTGTTAAGTGCTACTAAATTTCCCTGCACTTCCATGTTCCTAATTTTGTCTAAGTTTCCAAATTTGTAGTTAAAATCTTTAGTGTCGTAATATAAATAGCCATCGGTTAAAAAAATTGGTTTATCGGTAGTTTCCTTTCGCTTCGAAAGAAAAGTTCCGTATAATTCGTCGGAATATTTAGTTTGAACCAAACCGGCAAACAGTTGTGAGTTTTCGGTTCCGCAAACCTCGGCATTAATTGGAATAATAATGCTGTCCTTGGTCATTTCGGCTTCAATTCTGAAAAAGTCGCGCGGTATAAGCGTGTCACACAAATGATTTATTTGCAATTGTCCTCTGTAAGCAATCTCCGGTTTATTCCCGGCAATTTCCATTCGACCTTTATATTTAAAATAAGCACTCAAATCGAGCGACAAACTATCGGGTATAATTGCAAGCCCTTTTAATACTGATAATAGCCTGAGGCATTGAACTTTTTCCTGTTTTTAACAGATACAGTGCTGTTTTTGAAATGGTGCAAACTATCGCCCAAAAATACGGTAGCATTTATGAGCGTGTCCATTACACCTTGTTCTTTAATAATTATCGTATCGGCAGGGCAAATGGTTGCATCGGCAATTTTAATAAACGATACATTGTTGGCATAAAGCGCTAGTTTCTTGAAATCATATTTTCCGGTTTTCGACTTGAGTCGGCAACTGAAGCCGATTTTTGCGCAAACAAATTAATTACGAAATTATCCATTTCCCAGGTAAACTCATCCATTTCGGCTTTATAATCGTTAATAGGAAATTCTACATTCGATTGTTTGCCGGTGGCTGTAAATACTCCGAACTGTTTTTTCAAATCGATATCAACTTTTAGCTTTGAAGCTTTAAAGGTATTATCGGAATGTTGCGGTAATTTATAGATAAATTCGTTGGCTTCGGCATTAAAAATATCGGTTTTAAAATTATACAAATTCGAACTTATTTTCGAGTATCCAAAAGTAAGTATTCCTTCGCCGGTAAGTCCTTCGGGGCTAAATTTCAACCCGCCTTTCAAATTAAAAGTATCGGCAGTAATGGTATTATTCCCAAACAGATTTACCATTTCGGAATTTGTTTTTACAAGCAAATTATCGAATTTTGCACTAAACCTTGCACTCAGTAATTTACCCTCAACTTCCGGAAATTCTTTAATTAATTTCTCGCCCGAATTTCGGTTTATTGTGGTGTCGGGAGTTGCCTTTGTAAATAATTTTTCGGCATTGCAGGTCATCGAATCAATATCGAATAGCATATTGTCTGACGAAAAAACAGTGGTTAGGTACTCGAACTTACCAACCCCTCTAATACCATCGACACTGGCTTTAACGCCCGAAAACAATTTGGCTTTTCCATTGTACACATCTACCCCCGAACTGTCGAGGGCATAGGTGAAACCGAAGGAATATTTTTCGCTCAGCTCGCCTTTATTGTTAATTGTATCGGTTTGCACTGCCAGCTTAGTTTTAAGCGGAGGCAGAATACCGCCCGATTTAAAGGTACCATCCAATTCCCAAGTTTTTCCGCTAAGCTTAAATAAATTTTTAACAATAAAAGGGTCGGCATCAAAATGTACCGAGTCGCGCGGGTATTGAATTTTATTTACGTCTTTTTTATCATAATACACATTCGCTATGGTGGTAGTTTGAAGAATTGGAAACTCGTCGTTATTAACTCTTGACGATTTATTATCGGGTTTATCGATGTATAAAAATCCGGTAATGTTTTCCAAATAATTCATCATTTCAATGCGTTCTTCGTCGCGCATACCGGTGCTGTCGGCATTAGTCAGTGCTACTCTAAGTTCAGCAATACTATCCATTTTTAAATGGAAATTCTCATAAGAAAACTCGAAGTTATCACCTTTAAATTCGAGGTCGGCAGCCACTACTATTCCACCAAACTTAAAATTACGATTTTTAAGCATAAGCACTTCCCGGTTTGCCGGGTACACATTTATAGGAAAGGTATCTATTTTTGTAATTGAAACCGAATCGGGTTGCATGGTAGTACGCTCGATAATTTTTTGGAACACAGGCAAACGCGGAATCCCTCGAATAATCATTTCGCCCGAATTCAAATTAAGCACTGCGTTGTTTGTCATTCTATCGGTATTTGATCCAAAACGTATAATATCGAAATCTGAGGCTTTGGAATTTGCTTTAATTGTTTTGTGCAATTTAGGCAATACCAATGCCGAATCGGTAAAAGTGTTGTAAATAATATAACCCTTGGCAGCCAATTCACCCATTATCAATTGAGCGTCGGTAACGGTGGTATTGCATATTCTGCCAAAATTGCGCGAAGTAAAAAACGATTCGCCCCACTGTTTATAAAATTTATTCAGTACAAAAACGGGGTGCTGCTCTTGGGTAGGCTGATTGGCCATTAGATTGTATTCGCTAAAAAAATCGGTCGATTCGAATACTACTTTATTAAAACCTGCGCCGGGCAAACGCGAAAAACAAATTGAATCGGAAGTGATATTCCAGCGCAAATATTCGGCATCGATACTAACTTGATGAAAATTATCGACAAACGGTGCAGCCTCCATTAAATTAACCGAATTTATAATTCCCAAGGTGCTGTTTTTGGTCAAATAATTTATTTCAACATTGGGATGATAAATAGAATCAGAGGCAAAATAAAGCACCATTTCAGTATTTTCAGCAACAAATTTACTTGAAGTATTCCGGTATTTTCCAAAATGCAGTTTGAAAATACGCCGCTCGGAATTGCTGATTTGCATAAAATTATGGTCGCCTTCTTTACCGGCAAACATAGTACCCAGAATGTACAAGCGCCCAATAATTATTGAATTGGGAATTAGATTATTAATTCGCAAATTAGTTGCATACGATTGAAAGCGAGGATAGGTTTTCATATGCGTTTCTTCGGCTTGCGTTTTCAGTTCAAGCACTCCCTCAACTTCGTGGCTGAAAAGTGTATCGTTTCTAAAAAAAGCAGGTTCGATCTTAACGTAATCGGTTTTAACATCAATAGTATACGTTTTAAATTTAACTGTTGAAGGGGTAGAATTTTCGAATGCCAACGGAAATATAACTTCGCCTGACTCGCCAACCAATTTTTTTGCTTCGGGGTAATAAACAGCTTTTACTTTTTGCATTAAAAAAGTATCGCGCGGTGTAATGCAGCTTATATCGTTGCCGTCAATTTCAATTAAAAGTTTGCTGCTATCGGCCGAAAGCGAATAAAACAATCGGTTTCCTTCATATTTCCAAAATACCAAATTTCCTTTGTGCAAAGCACTGTCGTTAAGAAAACTGACAGTTTCCTCAAAAAAAACCGAAACCAACCCAAGGTTTACACTTTTGGCATTCAGCATTTTATTAATGCGCCAAAGCCATGCTTCAAAGCTTTCCTGCGATTGTTCTTTGGTATGAAAACTAATTAATGCCTGAAGAAAATGCTTAAAAAAAGAGCTCTTATTTACCCTTTTTTTAAGCATCAGGTTGGCATTTTCGTAAAATAAATCATACTGGTTGCTGCCAAAATTTCCGGCATCCCAAACTTCGTATAACTCTTTGGTAAGCTTATCTAAGTCATTGGTTTTTTGTTGTTTGAAATATTCTTTCAGCTCCTCAAAAAAGGCTTCTTTTTCGGGAGTAAATTCTTTAATTTGTGCATTTAAATTACTCGAAATTCCTAAAAACAGAATAAATATGTAAAACAGCCGGTTTTTGATATTCATTTTAATAAGCCTTCGTAATAATGCTATTTAAGCCAAGTTTCAATTTCTTTGCTTTGTATGGTTTCATTCAAATAAGTAACTTTAAATTCAGTCCTTCTATTGCGTTGGTGTTGTATTTCTGTACAATCGACACCATCGGCACATTCGTTTTTAAGTTTAGTTTCGCCATAACCTTTGGCTGTAATTCTTTTAGCATCAATTCCTTTGCCAATTAAATATTTAACCGCCGAATTTGCGCGGTTTGTTGCCAGTTTTTCATTGTATGCATGGGTTCCTCTGCAATCGGTATGCGACGATAATTCGCCTCGCATTGAAGGATATTTAATTAATAATTCGTACAAAATATCTAAATCGTTCGAAGCATCGGTTCTAATGTTGAATTTATCAAAATCGTAATATATATTATACAATTCCAATACTTGCCCTTCATATACAATAATATTCGAAGAAATAAGCTTGTCGTTGTCAATAAATGTAAGCGGAATCGTTATTCTAACACATTCTTTATCGCTTAACGAGTAGGTAGTGAAATTAATAATGGTATCTCTGAAATTTTTTTTACTTACAGAAATTCGATAATCGCAATTTTCCTGAATCGGAAAATCAAAGGCGCCATCGTTCAAAGTAATAATTTCGGTTTCATCGCCACTGCACTTGCTCACCACATCAACTTTGGCATCTTTGAGCAAATTCTTGTACTTGGCATTTATAACCGTTCCGCAAACACTCGGTCTCCATTCGTTTACAATGGTAGAGTCTATATCTTTTTTCTTATTTGTAATTTCGAATCCACCTATAAAACGGTAAATATCGTCTTTCCCTTTTCTGTTCGAGGAAAAATACCCCAACGAATTATCTTTACCAAAAACAATTCCAAAATCGTCTTTTGAGCCATTTATCGGCACACCAATATTTATGGGTTTTTCCCACGATTTCCCACTTTTAGTAGCTACATATACATCTAATCCGCCAAAACCAACCATCATATTCGAAGAATAATACAAATTATCCTCTCGGTCTAAAAACGGAAAAACTTCATTGCCAAAAGTATTTATTTTGCTTCCCATGTTTTCGGGTACTCCCCACTGTCCACTTTCCTCGCGCTTAACAACATATAAATCCATGCCGCCGAGTCCGCCCGGCATATTCGATGCAAAAATCATATAATCATTTGCATCCGAAAGCGTTGGATGACAAACTGAATATTTTTCGTTATTAAACGGAAGTTTAGCAAAATTTGCATATTCCCCATCTATCATATCTGCGGAATAAATAGCCAAAAGTGTATTCATGTTATCATCAACTATTGGTCGATTATTTTTTACATGATTTTGCGTAAAATAAACTTTCGTATAATCCGACGTAAAGCACAACGAACCTTCATGGAAGCGCGTTGAATAGTTCTTTAAAAACTTTTCGGGAACAGTAAAATCGTTCGTATTGTGGTTAACATAGGTTATAAAAAGCTTCATGTAATTTTCCCCTGTCCATTTGTCTTTTTTATTTCTGTCAGTTTTCACCCCTCTATTACTTACAAAAACTACGGCACTGTCCTTATAAAAAAACGGGCCGTAATCATGCAAATCAGAGTTAAATCGTGCTTCGTTTATAATATACGTATAACCCGGCATTCCATTATCTTCAAGCCCTTGACAAAACACAGCCATATCGCGCGCCAAATTAGCATCGTTTGCACTCGGAGCTTGGTCGGCAAATTTTAAAAACCAAGTTTTAGCTTTTAAATACTTCGAATTGCTCAATAAAGTTTGTGCATAATATAATTTGCACAACGGACTCGGATTATATATAACCGCTTGTTCAAACCATATTTCAGCTTCTGTCATTCTACCGTTGAGCCGGTAAGCATTTGCCAAATTAAATAATGCTTCGCCATTGGTTCGCTCCTTTTTTACTTGTTTCGAATAACTGTCAATTGCATCTTGGTACGATAAGTTCTGATAATATGTTTCTGCACTTTTTAGGCGCAATTGAGCTTCAATATTTGTACTGAAAACAAGTATAACTAACAGTATAAGTATTTTTTTTTCCACTGCTTTATAATTTGAAGTTAGCATTAAAACGCGTGTTTGGTTATATAAATAGTTAAAAAAATCGAGGATTTTCTACTCCAAATCCTTTTAAAGGTAAATCCCACGATAAAAATATTTCGTGCGAACCATTATGGTAGTCGGCTAAACGTGTAAAATTGAAATCGTGCGAGTAGCCCATTGCCAGTTTCTTGCTTATCCAATATTGAATAACTGCCGAATAGGAATCGCCGGCACGCAACGAGGCACCAAGCACAAATTTGTCGAAAAAAATAAAACTTCCGTTTAAATCCAAGCCATTTGGCGAATTAGGCGCATACCTAAATTGTAATGCCGGCTTAAACTTTATTTCGTCGGTTACTCGAACTATTGCGCCAACCATTGCATACAAGTGCCGCTCGGCATTAGCCTGAGTTTCTACCACTGTTTGTTGCTGCTCAAACCGGTATTTGCTGTTTAGTAAATGCGGTACCGAAAGTCCGGCATAAAGCCAATCGTTATAAAAATAGGCACCTGCACCAAAGTTTGGCATAAATAAATTAGTAGCAGTAAACGGAATTTCAGAATCGTACATACTGAACGGATTTGTTTTTGACCAATCGGCTTGCATGCGCTGCAATCTGCCGCTTAAGCCAAGCGACAATTTTCCAAACGGGAAATCGACCCTAAACGTGTAGGCCACATTCAAAATCAGATTATTAAAAATGCCAATTCTATCGTTTATTAAACTAAAACCTACGCCCGAAGTGTTTTTAAAGATAGGCGTATGTGCTGTTAAAGAAATCGTTTTTGGCGAACCGTCAAAACTAACCCACTGGTTTCGATAAAGAGCTAATACACTCATAGCCTCTTTACTTCCGGCATATGCCGGATTTATAGCCAGTTTATTGGTGAAAAATTGGGTAAACATTTCATCTTGCTGCCCAAATACACTTAGCGATACCCCGGTAAAGAATATGCTGATAAACAGCTTTATACTTTTTTTCATACTACTGTTGTTTTTCATTTTTATACGAATTAAAGCGCAAGCATTAGTTTTTTCGCTCCAATTAATTGTTGCTATACTAATGCTTGCTTGTTGTTTATCTGTGAATAGTAAGGTAACCTTTGGCAACTAATTTACCGGTAGTTCTGTCTTTAAAAACAAAGAAGTAGGTACCGGCAGGCACAGGCTCGCCTTTAAACGTTCCATCCCATTCATTTCTGTAATTTTCAGCTGTATAAATTCTATTTCCCCAACGATTAAATACCGAAATTTCATTCTCCGGATAATTTTCCAACCCGTTAATTACTAAATTATCATTCACTCCATCGCCATTCGGAGTTATAATATCGTTTACAAAAATATCGGCACTTACTTTTATTTCAACCCATGCCGTATCGCACAAATTAGCGCATTCCTCCAAGCATATTTCATACAAGAATTTATCCGTGCCAACATATTTAATAAACGGATTATACGTTATCGATTGATCTGAATTAACGGTTAAGTTGCCATTTTTTGCAGGTAAATTAATTTGCGCTGTAAAATCATATCGCCAAGTACTGTCATTTACACTTATTCGTAAAATATTGTTAAAACTGCTTTCTTTTACTTCGTAGTAATCGTAATTGGCAATTGGTGCTACCGGTACTCGAACAGTAACCGAATCTTCCGAAACATTAGCGCATGCTCCGTTCGATAAAATCCATTTAAATACATAATCGTTCCCTTTCACCAAATTATTAATTATTGTTTTTGAAGTATATGGCGAAATTATTTTTGCATCCGAATTGGTAGTCCAATAGCCGGTATTCAATGTGTTTTTGGATTCTAAATAAACATCTTTCTCGTTACCGCAAACAATAAAGTCGTCGCCTGCGTAGGCAAGTTCTGCCGATGCGGTATTAATTATTACTTTCTGAATATCGGAAGACACCGAGGTACAGCCATTCGATACAATTTCAAGCGAATATTCGCCTCCATGACTTACTTGAGCCGGTGTAATGGTATAATTAGGCACCAAGGTTGTATAGCTTATACCCAATGGGGTAGTCCAAATATACGATTCTGCTGCTGAAAGAGTCGAAAGTTCTAAGTTGTTGCCAACGCAAACCGGTGAGTTTGTAATTAATAGAGGTTTAAGTGGTTTCTGACTAACTTTAATTTCGGTAGTTGTATCGACCATTGCACAACCTTTATTTACAAGAACAAGTGTATAATTACCCGCATGATTGGTATTTATATTCTGGATAGCAGGCGGATATTGTAAATTCGATGTAAATCCGTTCGGACCTATCCAATAGTATTCATCAACCAATGTTTCTGTCCAAATCGAAAGTACGCCGCCTTCGCATGCGGGGCTGTTGCTTACAATTATAGGGTTTACCGGTATCGAGTTTACCGTAACAAAGGTGTAACCCGATGAAAGCGACGAACATCCATCCACATCTACAACTACGCTATAAGCGCCGGCATCCGTTTTATCCGAATTATTGATTATAAACGTAGGTACCGTTGAATTGCCAACAAAACCACTCGGTCCAAACCAGTTATAATTCACGGCTTTACCGGTGTACGATTGTGTTGTAAGTACAATTTTCTGGTCTTCGCATACCGGACCGTTATTAGCAATTATTGGTGTTGCCGTACTACCTAATACATTTACTATCAAACTCGAAGTTTTTGAAGGACAACCATTTTCATATACAGTTAATTGATAGGTACCTTCGTTTGATTTATTTACATACAAAATAGTCGGGTTCGCTTCATTTGATGAAAAACTGTTTGGTCCCGTCCACAAATATTCTGCAGCAACGGTATTTGCACTTAGCACTAAGTTATTACCTTGGCAAATTGGTGAATTTGCAGCAGGTAAAGGTGTTGTGGGTGTTGCATTCACCAAAACGGTAGTTTGCGACGGTGCCGAGTTACAACCTTTGGCTTTTACTGTTAATGTATAAGCACCGGAATGTGTTGTTAAAGCTCCGTTTATTTCCGGGTTTTGTTGTCCGGATACAAATCCACCGGGACCTGTCCAATTGTAAACAACACCTTCAATCGTAGAGGCAGTAAGCAATAACTTATTTCCGGAACATATAGGCCCATTGTTATAGACTAATGGTGCAATTGGTATAGGATTTATTTCTATTCCAAAGTTATCCGAGTTTTCCGATATACATCCGGATGCATCTTCCGCAGTAACTTTTACAAAACCGTTTATATAATTGGCATTTCCCGTCAAAATATCGAGTTTCCCATCGGTTGTAGTAATCAATGCACCGTTTTGCATCGTCCAATAATATTTAGCAGCACCAACGCTAACCGACAAATTAATAGTCTCTCCTGCACATATTGAAGTATTGCTTACTATAACCGGTTTTTGAGGTTTCGATAAAACATCGACTTGCAAATATTCAGTCTTACTGCATAATTTATTTGCCGACATAATGCTTAATTCATACAATCCGGCATCATTTGCACTAATATTATTTATCGATAAATTTTGTCTGTTAAATACCGTGTTGCTTGGGCTAATCCAAGAGTAGCTATACAATCCGGCAACAGTTGGTGTTGCACTTAAAGTTAGTCTGTTTCCTTCACAAATAGGACCGTTGGATGCTAAAGTTACGGTCGGAATATTTTCAACATTCAAATAAATAGAATTCGATTTAGCACTGCTACAGCCGTTTACTTCTACCGTTAAATTATAATACCCTTTATCTATCATACTTATTGTAGAAATTAGAAGCTCAGCACTTGGTGTTGTTATATCACCATTAGGCGTGTGCCAAATATATGAAACAGTATAGCCCGAATAAGTATCAGTAGTAAGCTGTGCTGTACTTCCTTCACAAACTGTATTTGGCGATATCAGCCTTGCAGCAATTGGTTTAGCATCTATTCCCGATACAAATACCGATGAAGAAACAGTGCAATTGCCCGCATTAACTTTAACGGAATAATTACCATTGCTTGCCACCGAAGTTTTTGTAAGAACCGGGTTTTGTAAGCTTGAAGTAAATCCGTTAGGTCCAGTCCATAAATAGGTATGAATGGCACTTCCGGTTGCGTACAATTTAAGCTCATCGCCTTCGCACGTTGGAATATCGGCTAATGGATTAGGAAGTACCGGTAA
>JFJP01040707.1_pt1 | contig 15014 bp, 3 predicted proteins | sample 431651 | NCBI WGS metagenome assembly JFJP01 (sample SAMN02602958, study PRJNA72255) | Microbial mat metagenome, whole genome shotgun sequencing project. | biome: fresh water; feature: sink hole; material: water; isolation source: purple microbial (photo- and chemosynthetic) mats found in...
AACATACCAATTACAACCGCACTAACTAGTCAACGATATTACTTAAAGTTGAATTGTCTGCCGCATATTAACGACCTTATATGTACTGTAGCTGCAGACAATCACTTGAATTTATCTACACAAAATAAAGCCGCAATAACAATTGGAACTTTGAACAAAAATGACAGTATGACCAATTTTTCACTCTTTCAGCTTGTGATTTTTTGAAAAATTTGCCGTTCGGAATTGATTTGAGTGCGGAATTGATAAGGGGTTTTGCCAGTTTTCTCAGCACATAATTGCCAATTGAAGGTGAGTTTATGTAGCAATCCTTGATGTACATAAAATCAAAATTTAAATGAACGGCAACTATAACTGTATTGCAAGTGTCCCCTGTTGTAACTGCATTTTCTAGTTAAGTACGGCAGATATATTTTGAGTCTTTACTGCACATTAATGTTCCCCACACACGCTGTGACTGTAGGCAATTGCATTATTGCATTAGTGCTACAAAAATAAATTTGCAGTAAGAGTCTAAATATTGGCAAAAATTGGATAATTGTTGGATTGAAACGATTTTATTTCGTCTACTTTTTAGGATTGTTGTGTGATATTGGCATTGGCGATTTCTCACTGTTCACTCTGCAGTAGGACAGCAAATCGGTGAGGATTTATTCTACACTCTCTAATGTGTTGTTGAGCTGAACAAATTAATCGTTTTGTCAAAATTCAAAATTGCATTGAGCCTTTTCATAGGTAGCGAAAATAACGTAATTGCACACGGATATATGTAGTAGGGTTGCGACACTTTTATATCTAGCCGAGATTTTGATTTTATCGGCAGTAGTTAATTAGAAATTGTAATTGCAACAGCAATATTGAACATTGCTGAGCTGAGATCATTTCGGATTTTTATCAACATTCAAAATTTAATTGAGGCTTCTTCTATGTAGCATAAATAATGTAACTGCACACAGATAGAGTAGGTTTGCGGCACTTTAGAACAATGTTCGGTTTTATGTTCAGCAGCTAATTGCAAATCTTAATTGAAACAGGGGATATATTGAAAATTTGAGTGAAACTTTCAGATTTAATTTTTTGCTCGAACACTAATGAATGACTGATGAGATAACTTCTCCATGTTTTAACCGTTTATGCGCAGTATTAGATACACATTCAAATTGACTGAGGCCAAAACTAAATGCAGCAGTAGTAGTTCAATGTGTCTAATTTTGCACTTTGCATTGGCAATTGATTTATGTTTATTCGTTTACTTCAGAGTTGATTGTATCCCGCAAAAGTTGCCGGATATTCACTGCTGTCAACTTGGGAACTGTCGTTTTCCAGGTGAGATTATAATGGTTTTGGGGATTTTTCGATAATTATGTAAGTCAACATGTAAATGATATCGCATTTGCTATCGGCATTTTCGCATTGCTTTTATGCTGAGGTGGTAACTTTACAAAGTGCAACACTACTGAAAGATAGTTGATAATTCTGAGAATTTCTCATACGTAACGGTCATCAAAATTGCCCTTATTGATGCGACTAATTTATGCCACAGATGCCATATTGGAATGTTCTCTAATTAATTAATTATATGGCACAACACAGTACTTTTATGTATCTTTGAGATTTTGTCAGCAGCAGTTAACTAGTAATTGCAATTGCAACAGGGGATAGGTACATTAAAAATTTACCGTAGACGTAATTATGAGCTGAAATCATTTCTCTTTTGTATCAACATTCAAAATTAAATTGAACCTTCCCTTATGTAGCGAAACTAATGTAATTTCACACAGATACAGTACGTTTGCGGCACTTTTTTGTGTCGTCAAAATATATGTTTTAGCAGCATCTGTTAATTAGTAATGGTAACTGTAACTGTGGATATGGTGGGAATCGATTATAGAATGAATCTTTCAAATTGTTTTCTCGTTCGAACAGTGACTAGTGAGATAACTCCAAACTGACTGAAACAACATATAAATGCAACATCAGTAGCCTAATGTGTGCCACTTTGTACCTCATTTTCAATTGACTGTTCATTACAGATTTGATTGCGTCCTGAAAAAGCCGGATATTCGTAGTTTCCAACTTGCTGGAATTTGTCATTTTCGAGGTGAGATTATAATTGTTTTTGGCATTTTGATGACCAAATAGGTTGAGCAACTATATAAATGAAATCGGTTCTGCTATGAGCATTTTTGCTTCGCTTCGCTACACTGGGATATCATTACTGATTGTAAGTACTGAAAGTGACTGAGATTTTTCAGAATAACTCACTGTGTAGTGAGTTGTGTAGCAAATTGATTGGAATTTATTACGATAGTACAGAACAGGATGCAAATATTTTCAATTTGCTAAATTTGGCTACCAATTGTATTATTTAAGTTGTTGTAAGGGGGAAAGACAATTTCGATTTCTTTTTGTGGTTGTGCGAATTCACTTTTTCACGGATTTCTTATCACCTGATAAAACCACACTAGTGGTGCCTAATAACTTGTACCAAAATCTAAGTTTGTCGATGAGGATTTACTGCGCGTTAGTTTGTTGGTGAGCTCAACTGATTTCTCATTTTGGCAAAAATTAAAAGCAAATTGAGCCTCGCTTATGTAGCAAAATTAATGTAGTTGCGCAAAGATAAAACACGTTTGATACAATCTGAGATACCGTCGGGACTTTGTCATTATCAGCATTGGATAGTTAGAAATTGTAGTGGCAACAGCGGATACCGTATATGTATTGATTCTGTATGGGGAATATTTCAAATTACATTTTTCGTGCGAACAGTTGTGATTAGCAACTTCTACCGTTTGTGACCATTTATGCGCAGTATCGAATACATATACATACTGACTGAAGCAAAATTCAAATACAGTAGCAATAACTTAACTAGAGTGTTTGAGCACCATGTAAATGAGACGCAAATGAGCAGAGAGCTAAGCTGACAGTTTACAGAAAAACATTGACATGAGAAAATTATTTCTCCAACTATTTCACTTTGCTAAATGTCTGATTTCCTTTAGTTTGACTGAGTCTTGGCGGTCATTCTGGATATTCTCAAGTGAAGCTGGACCCATTTCAAGGTAAAAACTAGTTTTGGGATTTCTGCATAAGTCTATGTCTTAAACTAAAAGGATATTAAACCAGTCGCAACGACTTTTTGACGCAAATACGCTGATTAATTAGATTTTGATCGTTACAAATTCACTGGAATTGATTGCAATAAAACCTATACAGCAGATACAAATATTTCAACACTTGCGCAAGTTCAGGTTGAGATTTCGACTCTACGTATAATGCTAAATTCGTATAAACGTTCCCCGTTACAAACGGTTTCCAATTAATTAACGTACAGCAGCAAAGTTAAACGAATACGCTAAATTTGGATTTCAATTGCAATTATTGAAGTTGTTATAAGTGGGAAATATAATTTCGGGTTTCTTTCGCGTTTGTGAGAATTCACTGCGGTTCTCTTAACATTAGTTATAATGGCAGTAATGCTGCTCATTAATCTGTAGCAAAATCAAATTTTTTACCGGAGCTAAGAAAATCCGTAGAAGTTGGGATTCAAAATTATGTTGAGGGTTTTGCTTTTGGTGATTGTTATTACTGAACTCTGTTGATTTCCACTGTAATTTGACTTTTTGAAAACTTTAAATTAGTGGGTTTGCATAGTTTTTCTGCTGGGTATTTAGATTCGCTGAGTGGTAGTTATCCATGCAATTTCAATCAACATACGCATTTCAAACTACAAATACGCGATAATTGTTGCATAATTACCGCTAAAATCTTAGTTTGTGGAGTAAACAAATTATAACCCAATTGCCTGCATGGTATTTAATTATATTCGACAATTTTATTATTGATCGCCGTTGAATTTACATCTGTTTTTCATTTTAGTGTGCCTCCCGTCTGCATTTTCCTGTCTTCCCCAATGACGAAATTCGCTTTCGTCTATCCACAGAAGCGTTCCATCTGAGACAGCCGACCCAACACGAGGTTCGCATACTGTAGGCATTAATCAAGTCAGATTATTGTGTACCTTTTGTGCCTTTTTCATTTTTGAGTCGGTGTGCAGAACTAAACGTGGGAGGGACTTTTTGGGTATTTTTCGCCACTTTTGCACCACTTTTGCACCACTTTTGCAAGTCTGACAGTTCAGAAGATTCGCTTCTGAACTGACATTGGACTTGATATCCATTCGTGTCCCATCCACATTTTTGCCATTTTCGCTAGTTTTGCCAGTTTTCATCATCGGTGGGCTGACCGACAACTCGACTGCTCGGGCGACGTACAGTTAGTTGCCATTGACTTCGAGTTCACACAAGGAAAGCTCACTGTTTGGTGATGGCGTGTTTGTTCTCTCTCTTTTTCACATCAATTGGCTGACCGACGGCTTGACAGTTCGGGAGACGTTCAGTCTCCATAGACATCTCGCCCACACAAGGAAAGCCGATTGATCTTGATTTCACTGTGATACCAAATGGCCGGTACGGGATCCCAAGACGATGTGGCACGGAGACCCAAATCCACCGCAGTTGGCAATGTTTGCCCACTTTGTGGCGATTCGTTCCAGCGTTTGGCTCGGCATATGGATGTTGTTCACAGCGTCAATTTGACCAAGCAGTTAGAGTTGCTTCGTACACACATGTGCATTTCGACTGACCGATTGAATGAGTTTCCTGCCAATTGCCGTGCGAAGTTGGTTAGTTTGTTGGAGGAGTGCGGTCACATCGTATCTGAGGATGACAGTGACAACAACTCGATCACTTCTGAGCCAGCTGAAGTTCCAAATCGACCGGCTGCTGAGAACACCGAAACCTCGGCGGAACGCGAAATTCCAGATTTGTCGCGGTTTGACTTTACAGAGGACACTGATGAGGTTGTTGAACCACAGGCTGAACCTCCCGCTACTCCGCCTGCAGCTGGCGTACTACATGTGGGCCTCGCAGTGGGTGGTGAGAACTCAGAGGTGCCGAGAAACGAGGATGGAGCCGAGGCAGGTGCAGTTGATCAAGAAGGGCACGACAACCCATTAGACCAACTGGATGACAGTGAAAGTGACGGTTTCGCCGAATTACTGCAGTCCTACTCAGATAATTCATCTGGTTTGCTCAGACTCAAGAAACCGAGCAAAGTTGCAATGCAGAAAGCTGGCCTTTACGCCAGGATCTCACACGAAAAGGTAAAAGTTTTGGGAGAGAATTTTTTCCAGTTCCTTTCTGAACGGATTACCGAAGAAAAACAGCTTCTGCAAATCATTCACGAGGTTGGACAGATACTTCACTTTCAGCTGCAGGCGAGCAGAATATCTCCTTCCGCGTTGAAGTCGCTCGATTCAACAAGAATCTTTGTAGCGCAACAGCAGGACACAGTTTTTGTGTTTGAGAGAAAGCTGTCAAACTGCGAAACGTCGCCTTCGAATGTTATGAACTACCTGAAAGCCTACAGCAGATTTGTGAAGTTTCTCATAACTTGCAAGCGAATTGGTTCGCAGACTAAGTCGCACCTGGAACATCTATCCAAACGTCTGGCTGATCAGACTGGGGTGCAACAGAAAGCCGCTAACGAGTTGAGAGCTGAGTCCGATGCATTGAAACCAATGCAGGCGGATTTTGGAACGATGATTGCATTCCTGAAACATCCACGTGTCCGCCAGAGACTCGACGAGATTTTGAAGAAGAGCTGTGCATCTGAAGCGGATTATATGTTTCTGCTCCGCTATCTGATATGCGTGGTGAATTGCAAAACCGGACAGAGATCGGGCGTTGCCATGAACTTCACGTTGAAACAGTTCGGCAACAAGCAAGAAGACATCGATGATGAAACTGGTGATGTTTACACCATCTTTCCTCTGGCGAAGACAAAAGTCAAAAACGGCCGCGGTCATCAGTTTGTTGTCGATCAGTACGACTATAAACTTATGGAGCTTTACGCCCGCAAGTTTCGCAAGATGTACCGCAGCAAGATGGTTGAGTACTTGGCTGAGTTGGCAATCAAGCGAAAAGCCAAAAAACCCATTCCTGAGCCGTTTTTCATTTCAAAAACTGGGAAACACGTTCGAAGCTCAGAGTGTGTCGTTGCCTTTCAGGCGATTGATCTTGGCATGAAAGTGGCCTACAGAGCTGGAGAAATTCGTCAGGCGTTAGTCACCACAGCTAACAACATGGGGCTCTCCAAGAGACAGCTGCTGGATTTGAACTTCACGCAACTCCACAGCTTTGAAACATCCCAAAACCACTACAAGACCAACAAAACGCCTGTAGTCGCATCGGGATACCGACTGGCTAGACTCGTTTCCGAGTGGGACGGAAAGCGCAAACAGCCAGCAGACTCAGGCGCTACTAAGCGACAGCGAACTGACGCAGATTTGAGTGCCGCTAGGGCTGACGTGTCTGGTGATGCAGCCGGCAGTGTCACAGTTGGGGACCTCCGTGATGTTGATTTGCCGCCAGCTGCTGTCCAATGTCCTGAAGGCAATTTTGTGGACGACACCGACGAAGTGATTGCAGACGGCATTCTTTTTGCGGATGATCACATCACGGCTGAGCCAGAGCCGAACATCGACGACTGGAAAGAACTCAATGTCACAACTGCCGAGGAACTGCTTGGCAAGTACAAAAATTCCTCCAGTAAATACCTCGACTCATTCAAAGCCGCTTTTTTCCGCCGCTTTCCTGTGGATATAGACGAGAATTTTACAATGAGGTTGGAAGATCTCCGCAGGATTTTGCCTCACAGTCTCAAAGCAGAACCCTCTACAGTGGCTGCCAGGAACCTTCAGGATTTGTGGAAAGGCGAGCTGCTCAAACAGAGATTAGCTCAGCTTGAATGTGACTGCTATAACAGCACTGACAAAGCCGAGGTTGTGGTGCGCCGCCAATTGGCGAAGCGGGGTTGGACAATTGCCAACAAGAAACTGCAGCAATTCTTTTCCATTCTGAAGGCTAGTGGGCCAGTGAAGCAGTCGCACCAACTCGCTGCGGATCCAACAGAATCTGACCCAAAGGAACGATCAATGTCCAGCGCAGGTTTGAATAACAGCAACCAGCAAGAGTTTTGTGAGAGCGGCTCACTACCCAAAACACCAGTGAAAGCCGACAGAGTTTACAGTCGCAACCGCTTGTCACCATTGAAGTCCGCTGCATACAGTCAACAGCAAGACGCTCAACTGTCGGACGCTGACCACAGCAGCGCTAATTGTCTACAGAACCTCAAGGCTGTCATCAGCCAGTACAGCAGTAGTCACCATCCAGACCGCCCGTATCTTCACCCGAACACGACTGAACAAGGCACAGAGGAGGGCATGTGTGCTGCACGGGCAATTGCAGGTTCGCTAATTGGCTGTGGTGCAGAAAAACCCCGTATGAAGAAACTGACGGCCTCAGTGGTCAAGGAGCTCAGAAGTTACAGCAAAGATCAGTCTTGGTTCACCTTTGAGGAGGTGGTGCTGTACTTCTTACGCAGAATGCCATTTACGCCGTTTGTCGTTCTAAATTGTCAGCCGTCAGAGAAAACACATCTCTACAGTTTTGGAGCATCGGAAACGGAACCTCACAAAGTAGCGGTAGTTGCGCTTTGCGGCAATCACTTTGCCTACGCATGCAAACCGAATGAAAACGGAGCAAAGCGAATCAAGGCTGCAATTGAATTCGACGGCCCTGAGGTAAAAGTCAGAACGATTGCCGATGTTGATGAATCCCGGGAACATCTGAGTGGAGTCCAAGCAACATTGCGAGAAATTTATATGTCGATGTCTGAACGTGAACGGGCGGCTGAAAATATCAAAGAGGGCTGGTTTGATCCGGCCATCCCACTACACGCGGAGGTGTGGGCGGAAATGCAGGAACAGGAAATGGTTCTTGAAAAGCCAAAACATAAGAAGAAGAAGAAGAAGAAGAAGCAGAACAACTGAGCCTTTCAGCCTTCTGACATCTGACATGTACTTTAAGCTGCTGTCTAAGTGCCACTGTCAGTAGAAGTGGAAAGTAAACAGTTTGGCATGTTCATACCGTTTTTGGTACCAATTAGTGTTCGTACCTGCACATAGATTTGCACTCTCAAAACACTTTTTCGTCAACCTATTTTCTCATTTTCCTTAGCTAAGGTTTTGCCAACATTTTATCGCTGCACATAGACAACCATTTTTCACTGTTTTCTCAAAATTTGATGTAACCAGTGTACCTTAGCAGCAGATTATTTTCAATATTCCCCAATTTGGTAATTTTCTGCACACCGAATCACTTCCTTCCTTACACGTTTTTATGTTGCGGAATAACTGCAGCACTGAATCGTTATACCACAATTAGTCTTGTTGAGTAACCTGTATTTTCTGCATTCATATCTTAGACTGTTAATGTCAAACATTCGCGTAAATGTGTGTGTGCTACCGTAATGCTAGTAGGTCGCTGTATGGATGAGCTATGAAAACAAATGCCATAATATCCGTCTTAACATGGATATGTGAACGTGTGGGTCTGTGCTGTAAATAATAAATGTAATTTACTTATACTTTGTGAATGGAGTTCAGAGGTCATTCTGTTGGATAGTTAATTTGACGATTGTCCTAACTAACAATTCAGGTTTTACACAGACTACAATGAATGTGATTCATTCACTCACATCGTCGTTCATTCACAGCTTGAATCTTGAAATCGACCCGAACGAACTGCGGTTTTGTTATCGTAAGTTATGGTAATTCTATCAGCACTTCACATACGATTAGCGGCTGATCCAAAAGTTTGCATTTTTGAACTACACAGTACCGTCGTATCATTTTTCTCAAATCGACATTATTTTGGTACACTGTGTACCGTCTGGTCTGCCGCAGATTTCACGAAAGGAAAACTTAGAAAAACACACGTAACAGCTTTTGTTAGAATTTGCAATAGAGGTAAGTTTGCTGGTATGGCCTTCACGGTAGCTAGTTTATTTTTATGGTAGACGCTATAACTCACCAAGGGCAGAGTTTATCAAGTAAAGCCTTTGCTGCAACAATCAAAAACCATTCAAAAGAAAATTCATCCTGGTGAACTAGATACACATCACGCAGTTGTAAGTGGCAATTCGTTTGAATCAGTATCAAATTCCCTTCCACACTGCAAAGGGTGGCAGAAATCGTAACATTTTTAAAGATACCGCAAATAGGGGGTTTCAGTTCAGTTTCTACAGTCTATGAATGAGTTAGGTAAGTGAATATTGCATATGCAGCTGCTTTGTGTGGCTGACGATTTAGCTGACAGATAGAGTTAAAATGGCTGAAATTAGCTTCGCAGTCCGAACGATTACTGTTAAGAATGCCTGCAGAGTTTGTGCAGTTGAGCTAGGAAAAACCCAAATTCAAAAGGAATTTGCAACTGGAGTGGACTGAATATGCATCGCATAATTGTAGGTGATGGCTCAATAAAATCAGCATTGAACGCACTACATATGCGTAGTACATAGTTTAGCAGATATCCCAATACTTATAATACTCTACCTCAACCAAATCTTTGCAGTCAAGTTTCTTCTACCGGTCGTTAGTGAATTACCTTCTGTGGGAGGAATTTTGCATATACCGTTGATTTGTGTGGCTGACGATTTAGCTGACAAACAGAGTAACGATAGCTGAAATTAGTTTTGCAGTCCAAATGATTACTGTTGAGAATGCCTTCAGAGATCTTGCAGTTGAGCGAGGAAAAACCCAAGTTCAAAATGAATTTGCAGCTGGAGTTGACTAAATATGCATCGCATAATTGTAGGTGATGTCTCGTTTGAATCAGCATTGGACGCACTACATACGCGTAGTACTACGTTTGGCAGATATCATGATACTTTTAATACAATACCTCAACAGAATCGTTTTAGCGAAGTTTGTTTTACAGGTCATTATCGAGTTACTTACTGTAGAAGCATTTTTGCAGTGGACTAAATATGCATCACATAATTGTGCGGAATGGCTCAATTAAATCAGCATTAAACGCACTACATACGCGTAGTAATAAGTTCGGTAGATATCTCGATACTTTCAATACAATACCTCAACCAAAATCGTTTTAACGAAGATGTCTATACTGGTGATAATTGAGTTACCTACTGTAGAAGGAATTTTGCATATGCAGCTGATTTTTGTGGCTGACAATTTAGCTGTCGAATAGAGTATCGATGGCTGAAATTAGCTTCGCAGCCCAAATTGTTACTGTTGAGAATGCCTGCAGAATGTTTGCAGTTGAGCGAGGAAAAACCCAACTTCAAAAGGAATTTGCAACTGGACTGGACTATATATGCATCGCATATTTGTAGGTGATATCGCTTTGAATCAGCATTGAACGCGCGTAGTAACTAGTTTAGCAGATATCCCAATACATATAATACTGTACTTCAACCAAATCTTTACAGTCAAGTTTCTTCTACAGGTCGTTGGTGAGCTACCTACTGTAGGAGGAATTATGCATATACAGCTGATTTGTGTGGTTGAAGATTTAGCTGATGGATATAGAGATAAAGCATTGAAATTAGCATCGGAGTCCAAACGATTACTGCTGAGGAATTTGCAACTGGAGTGGACTGAATATGCATCGCATAATTGTGTGAGATGGCTCAATAAAATCAGCATTGGACGCACTACATAAGCGTGGTACTAAGTTTGGCAGAAATCATGATACTTTTAGTACAATACCTCAACCGAATTCGTTTTAGCGAAGTTTGTTCTACAGGTCTTTAGTGAGTTACATACTGTAGGAAGAATGTTGCATATGCAGCTGATTTTTGTGGCTGACAATTTAGCCCAATAGACGAATAGAGTATCGATTGCTGAAATTAGCTTCGCAGTGCAAACGATTACTGTTGAGAATGCCTGCAGAATGTTTGCAGTTGAGCGAGGAAAAACCCAACTTCAAAAGGAATTTGCAACTCGAGTGGACTGAATATGCATCGCATAATTGTTGGCTATAGCTCGTTTAAATAAGCATTGAACACACTACGTATGCTTAATACTAAGTTTGGCAGATATCGGAATACCTATTACCTATGCTATACCTCAACGAAAATATTTTAGCGAAGTTTCTTACAGTTTCTTTTGTCATTAGTGAGGTACCTACTGTAGAAGGAATTTTGCATATGTAGCCGATTTGTTTGGCTGACGGTGTAGCTGACGAATAGAGAAACCCAAAACCAACTTCAAAACTAGCTTCGAAATTAGAAATTAGCTTCGAATTCCAAATGAACACTGCTGAGAGACAGATGAACCTTCAGAGTTCTTGCAGTTAAGCGAGGGAAAACCCAACTTCAAAAGGAATTTGCAATACCTTACTAAGTTTGGCATACTACAGTACTAAGTTTGGCACATATCGGAATACCTATAATGCTATACCTCAACGAAATTGTTTTAGCGTTAAGTGTTCAAACACACAACATACAATTCAACGGCACTGTGCATCTACCTGCAGCAAAAGAAAGGTTAAAAACCTATTGACCGTACTGAAACAATTAAGCAAAAACGTTCAGGCTGATTGTAATTACTGTACATTAGAGCTGAACTGCCATGTTTAAATAGCCACATTACTTAAAAAATTAGCTGTGGTTCTCGTCCCTACATATTACAGAATGTCGGGGAATTTCCAGACTGTGCTAGAGTGGCACACATTCACACATGTATGGGTGTGACTCACACAGCTTGTCGAGTTTAACAATGTTGTGGGAAAAGCACTTATCTTATCTCCACTGTGGTTTGTTCACTGTTGGCTGTGATTTCTTGGAGTCGATAAAGCTGTTAGTTGGGCAACATTTCCCACGTCGATTTAGCTGTTATTTCATTTGATTAGAACGGTCGAATCTCTTACTATTTGCGGAGAATAATTGAGTATTTGAATTACACCGAGGCACTGTTATTTTTCTATTTGTTTCAGCTCACGTGGAATTTATTTGACGATTTGTGCTCGAGTTTTTTGTCAATTAAACATTTGAAGGTGAGTTTGTTTACGCACCCAACTACATTAGTTTCACTACCTCACTGCATTAGTTCTCCTGTACAATCAGCGCCACAATAACAATGTGAACTTAGCCAAAATTCACCGTTTGACAAGTTTTTGTTAATTTCAGCTTGTGAGTGATTCAGTGAGTGTCGGAATTTGAAGGGTTTTGAGACTTATTTGCTGTGTGTTCAGCTTCAAATTGATCATCAAAGGTGAGCTACAGTTTTTCTATTAATCATTGTTGGACAAATAGTCAAAATTAATTTATCGATATTGAAAATATTCCCAGTTGCAACTGCGACTGCTGGTTGGCGATACTACATAAATTTGAATCGTCTTATCACATTAAAGATCCAAATAAATTAGTGTAACTGCAGACAATCGCTTATATTTTGCTACAAACGTAAAGCCACAAGGACAATTTGAACTTTGACCAAAATTGATTGTTTGACTAAATTGTCACTGTAATTTCAGCTTGTGAAAGTTTGGATTTCGGACTTGATTTCTCAGAACCGAATTGCCAATCGAAGGTGAATTTATAGTCTTTCTAATCACTACATGTTGCAAACGTTGAAAAAGTTAAATATGTGTAACTGCGGCAATCAAATTTCAAATTTATACGGCATACTAAACTGTAGGCAATTGCATTAATATAGCTAAAAATTGGATAATTGTTGGATTGAAGCGAATTTATTTCGTCTTCTTTTTAGGATTGTTGTTGTGTGATTGGCATTGACGATTTTGTCACTTTTCACTCTGCAGTAGGACTGTTAATCGGTGAGGATTTCATTCTCAATTATGTTGTTCAGCTGAAATAATTTCTCATTTTTCTCAAAATTAAAATCGAAGCTTCTCTTAAGGTCTTAAATTACTGTAATTAAATGCACACCAATAGAGTACGTTTGCGACAGTTTTACATATCGTCGAGATTCCGATTTTGTCGGCAGCGGTTAATTAGTATATTGTAATTGCAGTAGGACTGTAAAGGGAATTATGAGCTGAAATAACCTCTGATTTTCGTCAATATTCAAAATTTTATTGAGACTTCTCGTAGCTAAATTAATGTAGCTGCGCATAGATACAGTACGTTTACGGCTCCTTTTGATATTGATGATAGTTCGGCTTTACCTTCAGCAGTTAGATAGAAATCTTAACTAAAACAGGGAAAAATTGACTGTACTGTAGATAGAAAGTTGTATTTATCGTGCGAACAATAATGACTGAGATTCTTCTGTTTCTAACCATTTATGCGCAGTATCAGATACATATTCAAATTGACTGATGCCAAATTTGAATGCAGCAGTAATAGTTTAATGTGTCTCAGTTTGCACTTTACTGGCAATTGACTTATGTGTATTCTTTTGCTTCAGTGTTGAAAGTGTCCCGCAAAAGTTCGCTGTTGTCAACTTGCTGGAAACCGTCGTTTTCCAGGTGAGATTACAGTTGTTTTTGGCATTTTTCTGCATAACTACTTAAGTCAAGATGTAAATGGCATTGCTATCGGCATTTGGGCGTTGCATTTACGCTGAGTTGTCTTTACTGATCGGCAACACCAGTGAAAGATAGTGAAGAATTTTGAAGATTTCTCATACGTTGCGGTAATCAAATTGCTCTTATTGCTGCGACTACTACATGCAACCGCAGGGGATATAAGGAAATGTTCTCTAATTAATGAAATTACACACCGACACAGGACTTTTATGTATCTTCGAGATTTTTTCAGCATCAGTTAACTAGTAATTGTAATTGCAACAGGGGATAGGTACATTGAAAATTGACCGTAGATGTAATTATGAGCTGAAATCATTTCTCTTTTGTATCAATATTCAAAATTAAATTGAACCTTTCCTTATGTAGCGAATTTAATGTAATTTCACACAGATACAGTACGTTTGCGGCACTTTTTTGCGTCGTCAAAGTATATGTTCTACCAGCTGGTAGTACCAGCAGCTGTTAATTAGTAATGGTAATTGTAACAGCGGATATAGTGGGAATTGATTATAGAATGAATCTTTCAAATTGTTTTTTTCGTTCGAACAGTGATTACTGAGATGACTTCAACTGACTGGAGCAACAAATAAATGTAACGCCAGTAGCTTAATGTGTGCCACTTTGAACCTCATTTTCAGTTGACTGATGTTCATTATTGCTTCAGAGTTGATTGCGTTCTGAAAAAGACGGATATTCGGAGTTTTCAAGCTGGAATTTGTCATTTTCGAGGTGAGATTATAATTGTTTTGGCATTTTGTTGACTGAATAGGTTGAGCAACTATATAAATTAATGCAGTTGCATAAAGAACATTGTGAACAACTTCTTATTGGACATTTGTGAACAACTTCTACCGTATGTGTCCATTTATGCGCAGTATAGAATATATATTTATACTGACTGAAGCGGAATTTGAGTGCAGTAGCATTAGTTAAACTAGAGTGTTTGAGCACGATGTAAATGAGTCGCAAATGAGCAGAAAGCTAAACTGACAGTAAATATAAAAAACAGTGACATGCGAACATTATTCCTCCAACTATTCGACCTTGCTAAATGTCGGATTTTCTTTAGTTTGACTGAGTCTTGCCGGTCATTCTGGATATTCGCAAGTAAAGCTGGACTCATTTCCCGGTAAAAATTAGTTTTGGGATATTAACAAAAATGTCTATGTCTTAAACTAAATGGATATAAAACCAGTCGCGCATTGTATAATTTAACGGATTTTTGTGGGGTTGTATTATTTTTCTGCTTTGTATTCAAATTTGCTGAGTGATCGTAACTAAAGCAATTTCAGCCAAACTGTCGAAGTTAGACCACAAATATGCGATTTTTGTAGCAAAATGACCTTTAAAATCATAGTTTGTGGAATTTTAACTTAGTTGCCCACATGACATTTAATAATTTCCGAACAACATTTTAATTGATTGGCTGTTGAATTTACATATGATTTTTATTTTTGGGTGCCTGCCAGTCAGCTTTTTCCAGTCAACCCCAATGGAGAGATTCAGCTTCGCCCATCCACAGAAGATTTTCGTCTGAGTAGACCGACAGAACAGAGGTTCACATACTCTAGGCATTTATTTGTCAGG
>JFJP01041071.1_pt1 | contig 15013 bp, 11 predicted proteins | sample 431651 | NCBI WGS metagenome assembly JFJP01 (sample SAMN02602958, study PRJNA72255) | Microbial mat metagenome, whole genome shotgun sequencing project. | biome: fresh water; feature: sink hole; material: water; isolation source: purple microbial (photo- and chemosynthetic) mats found in...
TTCGGAAACAACTTAGACATCTTATCCCATCTTTTTTCCTTGGATGCCTTGCGGTATTCATATGCTCTTCCCATATTCTTATGTTAAAATCTTACAAAATAAAATCCTAATTGACGGCGCAAAAATAATAACCAAAATCACTTCTGCCACAAGAATTATAAAATATTTCAGATTTCATATTCCTGCCCTTTTGCCGGTATTTCAATATTTTTAAATCCGGCATTAAGCAGTGTAGCCACATATTTTTTCTGTGTCTCATATTCGCCATGGACTATAAACATTTTTTCCACAGCACTTTTATCCTGACATCCAAGGAAGTCAATCATCTCCTTATAGTCAGCATGTCCGCTAAAAGATTCTATTTTCTTAACTTCTGCCCTTACCTCGTGAATAATTCCATGGATAGAGACCTCTTTGTCGCCTCTTACAATTCTGGCACCCAGTGTAGTTGGTGCGCAATAACCTACAACAAGAATAGTATTTTTCGGGTTGGAAATGTTGTTTGCAAGATGGTGTTTGACCCTTCCCGCTTCCATCATACCTGATGCAGAAATAATTACACAAGGCTTTTTATTATCGTTCAGCCTTTTTGAGTCTTCGACTTTTGAAATATAGTACAGATTGGCAAATCCAAAGGGATCTTCATCTTTCTCAAGTACTTTCAGAAAATCATTATTATAACACTCCGGATGCATTCTGAATACTGTAGTGGCATTAACAGCAAGAGGACTATCAACATACATATCTATCTTGGGAAGACGTCCGCTGTTAAAGAAGTTATTAAGAGCATAAACAATCTCCTGTGTACGGCCAACACTGAATGCAGGAATAATAAGCTTGCCGAAGCCTGTCACCATATGTTGATTCAGTTATAATTATGTCGGCCTGCGGGAATGGTGCAGGAGGAGCAAGAATAGGATCTGCCGGTCTGCCAATATCCCCTGTGTAGGCTATTCTCTTAATCTGGCCGTTTTCAATAATCTGAAGATTAGCTACTCCGCTGCCAAGCATGTGACCCGTACTTGTGAACTTAACCTTTATATTTTCATCGATTCTGAAGTTCATATCGGTCGGAACACCTATAAAAAGACTCATACAGGCAGCTGCATCCTCCTTGGTATACAGCGGGGTAACCAGAGGCAATCCCTTTTTTACCCGCCTCTTATTAAATGTTATGGTATCATGTTCCTGAATGAAGGCTGAATCGGCAAGCATAATAGCACAAAGATCCCTGGTTGCATTTGTACACACAATTGATCCCCTGAAACCCAGTTTATACATATATGGGATTAGACCGGCATGGTCAATATGCGCATGAGTTAGAATTAAATGGTCAATCAGGGAAGGATCAAACATGAGGTCACGGTTCATCCCGTCTGTCTCAAGGCCCTTTCCCTGAAACATGCCGCAATCGAGTAATATCCTCTTGCCTAAAGCTGTAGTAATTAAGTGCTTACTTCCCGTAACCTCCCTTGCTGCTCCTATAAATTTTATTTTCATATTTTAATATTTTAAGTTTTAAAGATAGTTAAATATATACTTAAAGGCGCCAGGCGTCAGGCATCAGGCGTCAGGCAGGTTCATGGCATGATAAATAATTGCCAATTGATTAAATTCTGATGCCGATCATTGTAATGTCATCAACCTGATCGGCTGATCCTCTCCAAATTTCAAATTCTTTTTCAATTATCGCCTTCTGTTCGGACATTGGTCTGTAGTAGTTTTTCGCCAACAACTTCTTCAGGTTAGCAATTTTATACTTAACACCGTCAGGTCCGCCGAACTGATCTGAGAAACCATCAGAGAATATATATATTACATCGCCCTTTTTTAGGCTTATCTCAAAGTTTGTAAATGTTTTTTTCTCTCCATAATAGATGCCAATAGGCATTCTGTCGCCTTTATATTCTTTGAATTCTCCTCCCTGGAAAATAAATAGAGGATTGTAGGCTCCTGAGTACTGAAGCGCTTTTCTGTTTTTATTAAAAATGCAGAAAGATATATCCATTCCGTCTGCGGCTTCACCTTCTTTACCTGTTTGGTGTAGCGATGTTTTAATCTTTTCGCGCAGGAGTCCAAGCACAGTATTAGCCTGAAGGTCAGTGTTATTCGTAATTATTTCGTTTAATGTTGAGATTCCCAGTGTGCTCATAAATGCCCCCGGAACACCATGGCCTGTACAATCTGCCACTGTGAAGAATATATGTTTATCATTTTCCCCGATCCAGTAGAAATCGCCGCTTACAATATCCCTGGGTTTGAAAATTATAAAATGATCAGGGAAAAAAGAACTGAAATGGCCATCTTCAGGAAGCATCGCCATTTGTATTCTGCTTGCATATTCAATACTTGACGTAATCTCCTCCTTTTGAGCTTCAATTTCTGCGGTCCTCTCTTTAACTTTCTGTTCAAGAATTTTGTTAGTCTTCTGCAACTGATCTTCCCTAAACCTTACAATAAGAAAAAGTATAAGCAAAACAAAAGAACCAATAAGGATATAAAACAGAGGTGTCTTAGTAAAAGGTGCTTTAATCGTAAAATTTATTGTTTTAATATCTCCAATATTTCCCCATATGTCTTTTGCCCTCACCTGGAGCGTATAATTACCAGCTACAGGTACGGCCAGATTATAACTTGTACTCACCGACCAGTTTGACCATCCGTTCATAAGCTTATTGACAGAATATTGATACTGAGTTGCATTTTGCTTAAGGTAACCTGGCGCGACAATATCGAAATAGATAACATTATCGCCCGGATTAAAGACAATCTCTGAAAGGTTGAAGGAAGTTCCGGAGGCATTATAGATATTCTTAACCAGAATACTGCTTTCGGGGTTAACCTTTAAAGGTTTTACCATATCAATCCTGAAAAGTCTGTTCTCTCCATCCACTACCCATAGAATCTTGTTATCAGTGCTAATTGAAATAACCTCGTTGAAAAGTTTTAGCAGAGACATTTCTTTCTCGACAAAAGAATCCATAGTATTAAGATACAACCAGTTATATCCATGTTTGATCCATGGTTTATTGGAAATCGGGTAAACATATTTAGCCTTAGTTAATAAGGAGCTATTTTCTGTCCGGGTACGTACGAATGCTGCTGATTGCTTTTGATAATAGAAAATCCCTGATTCTGTATAGAGAAAAAGAGTATCGTTTGCAGTATCAAGAATATATCTTTGCGGGAAATCGCTTTCTATCCTGACAGTAGTATACTTAACACTATCACCAGAGTCTGATATTTCAGCCATAAGTGCAGCATTATCTACTCCAAGCCATAAACTACTACTTTCTGTAATAGCAATGGAATAGACAGGATCATAAAAAGAGGGATCCGGAGTTTCTGAAATCCATTTTCCATTTATGAATTTTACAGTAAAATAACCATCTCCGGAAGCGATGTAAAATTTATTATTAACTGGTTGCCAGGTAATAAAATTTACATAATGATTCTCAAAAACCGGCTCAGCTTTATGATTGTTAATCACGAGCAGACCTTTATTTGTAGCAGCCAGGATACCATTATCAGTTGATACCAGCTGTCTGCATTTCTCATTAAATCCATCAACTTTCCTATATACGTAATTAATTGATTTAAGCTTATTTACAGTCTTTTTTGTGTACTTTTCAACCGGTTTTTGAGCAATCGGAGTAACAGAAGCTGAAGGGGATGTTACTTCCACCTTAATTTCCTTTACTATTTTCTTTCCGAATATCTTTGTGAATATGTTTCTCCGCGTCCCCTGCTGCTCCTGGCTTGCTGCCTGACTAGCGGGAGGGATCGCAACGGCACCCTGTTCATTTTTCACAAGTACCTGATATTCTGCATAATTACGTACAACAGTGAGATAATAAACACCTTCACTGGTTCCGACGTACAATTCACCCTGGTGCCAAAGTGAAGTTGTAATATTCCCGGTAAGTCCGGGATATATGCTGAAATTCCCAACAGGGAGTTTCAATTCTGCCCTTGAAAGTCCATACTGGTGAGAGAGCCATAATCCGCCGCTTTTATCCTGTCCCAACGCAAAAATCTCATCATCAGGAAGTTTATTCTGGTTATTTATTGTGAACTTCACTTCACCACTTTTCTTATCAATAACCAGAGCTCCTCCGTCAAGGGTTGAAAAAGCATAAAGAGTGTCACCGATAGAGATCCCTTCAGAAAGGATATTATCCCGGAGATAGCCTTCATCCTTAACCTGATAATCATAATATTTTATGCCATCAAAGAGTTGAAGTTTACCGTCACTGAGTCCAACAAGAACCATATCCTGATCGTACGGAAGTGAGAATAATATATCAGTATTTTCTGTAAGATAACCTGTTACAATTGGGAAAAGAGTATCGCTCTCAAGCCTGAACAGCCCGGAGTTCATTCTGTTTATAAATGTATTCTCAGGTGTAACAAAAAGTCCGGTAAAAGGAGTGTTTACAGGCGATTTAAGTCTGAGTTCCAGTTTATTATCAATCAGATTATGGCGGCTTACAGACTGTGCTCCATAAAACCAGACAACCGAATCGCTAAAAATGATCCGGGTAATTACTCCAATATCATTTGCCTCACCAGAGATTGCGACATACCTATATGAACCAGAATAATCCTTTTCGATAAATCCATAGCTGTTTTCTCCACCCACAAAAATTTTTCCATCTTTGGGATTTTCCCTCATTGTATAGGGAATCACAGGTATTCTTATTGATGTCCAATCTTGTCCGTCGAAAGATGATATACCTTTTCTGTTCGCAAAGAGCATAACATTATTAACATCCTGACATATGGCCCAGTTCTGATTTTCAATATCCCTGCTCTCATAAAAATGTGTCAGCAATGGCGCGCCCTGCTGTGCATTGAGTAAAGAACCAACAAATAAAAATGAAACCAGTATTATAAACTTCCTCATGGTCATTTTATAAATTTCCTTCCTGTTTTGAAAATAACAATCCGGCTAACGGGGTTATGCTATAAAATTACACAAAAAGATTAAGTGTCATAACACCAATCAGTCCCATTATTCCTATGGATGTTTCCATAACGCACCATGATTTCAGAGTATCTTTAATGCTTAGGTTAAAGTATTCTTTAAACAGCCAGAACCCTCCGTCATTTACATGTCCGAACATCAGACTCCCTGAACCAATTGCCAGAACCATTAATTCAGGCTTTACAGTACCAGCTGTAACCAATGGCAAAACAATTCCGGCAGTAGTAATTCCGGCAACTGTTGCTGATCCGACACAGAACCTCAATACCGTGGCAATTAGCCAGCCAAGAAATAACGGGGAAAGTGTTGATTCACTTAAAAGTCCGCCAATATAATCACTTACACCTGCATCAATAAGAACCTGTTTCAGTGCACCTGCTCCTGCAATAAGAAGCATAATCATTGTGATGCTTGTTACAGAATGTGCAAGTGAATTCATAATATCAGTTATCTTTCTTCCTCTGGCAATTCCCAAAGTATAGATAGCAAAAAGAACTGAGAGAAGCATTGCAAATACAGGATTGCCTATCCAGCCAAGTACCTTTCGGACAACATTTCCCTCGGGCAGTAAGAATCCGGCAATAGTTGCAAGGGTTATAAGCAGAACTGGTAACAGAGCAGAGAAGAAACTTATCCAGAATCCTGGCATCTCTTCATTTGTCAACGGCTTAACATTGACAAATTCAGCAAAAGGTTTAGCATCAATTTTGCTAAGAGCCTTTGAAAGAATTGGTCCCGATACAAAAATAGCCGGGATTGCAATAATTATTCCATAAACAAGTGTTTTCCCAAGATCTGCATTAAACACCCCTACAATAGCAGTTGGAGCAGGATGCGGAGGAAGATAACCATGTGTAACAGAGAGTGCTGCAAGCATGGGAAGACCGACATAAAGCAAGGGTAATCCGGTTGATGCTGCTACAGTGAAGACAAGAGGAATCATAATAAAGAAACCGACATCATAAAAGAGCGATACTCCAACTATAAAGCCGGTAAGCATCAGAGCCAGCTGAATATGTTTTAAGCCGAAAGCATTGACTAGCTTAGTAGTAATCCTCTGGGCAGCACCACTTTCCGAGACAAGCTTTCCCAGCATTGATCCAAGGCATAAGATTAATACCAGGAAACCCATTGTATTGCCAATACCTTTTTCTATCGAAATAACAGCCTGATCAAGTGTCATTCCTTCTGCAAGTGCGACAGAAATTGATACAATAACAAAAGATAAAAATGAATTGAATTTAAATACAAGTATCAGAACCAGCAGGAGGCAGATTCCGAGGACGACTATCAGGAGTGGCATATGCTTGGTTTGTTAGGTTTATTAAATTGGGAATATAAGTTTTATATCTGATGGTACGGGGTACGAGGTACGGGGTACGGGGTACGGGACCCTGATGCTATGAGCCTTTTAGCCTCGCCCATCATTGCCCGGTTCAGGTTTTAAGGGAAATTTAATCGGCATATTATCGCGTGTTGATCTGTAAATAGCTGTAAATAACTCTACTGTACGTCGTCCTGCTTCACCGTTTACTGCAGGTTCTCTACCCTCTGCTATTGCTTTCAGGTATTCTTCAATCTGGTATTGCATATAAACTACAGTTGTATCGCAATTATTAAAAGTATCAGTATCTTCTTTAATCCACTCTTTAAGCTTAAGCTCTTCGCCGGGAATTGTCCAGAGATCATTTACCGGAGGCTCGGCCACACCTGTCCTGCCAGCTATAAACATAGCTCCGCCATCGGTCTGAACTCCGGCTGATGCTCCGTTCTCACCATGGACATGTACTTTTCCGTATATACCTGGCTTCTGGGAATTGCTAACCAGAATATTTCCTATAGCCCCGCTTTTAAACTTCACAATGGCCAAAGCTGTGTCTTCCACCTCTATGTAAGGATGATTCAGGTTTCTCCATATACCATAAACCTCATCTATCTCGCCCATAAACCACAGCATAATATCAAGCTGGTGAGGCGACTGGTTCACAAGAACTCCTCCTCCCTCCTTTTTCCATGAGCCCCGCCACTCATCGGAATCATAGTAAGCTTTATCGCGCCATCCAAGCATAGTGACAGTTGCCAGAACAGGTTTTCCAAGTTTTCCACTATCAATAGCATCTTTTACTCTCCTCACCGGCTCGTACCATCGCCGCTGACTAATAACACCAAGCTTAACTTTACTATCTCTGCAGACTTTTATCATTTCATCGCAGTCTTTTAAGTCAGATGCCAGAGGTTTCTCTACCAGCACATTAGCACCAGCTTTAGCAGCTTCGGCAGCTGGCTGAATGTGGTAAGGATGAGCAGAACAGACAATAACAAGGTCTGATTTGGTATCATTCACCATTTCAGAAACAGTCGAATATGATTTAGTTTTATAAACAGCTGCAAAATCACTTGCAGTAGTGGCTGTCCTGCTCCAGACTCCTGCAATTCGGGCATTTGGAATATTCTGAATTGCTTTAGCGTGAAGATGCGCTACCCTGCTGCACCCTGCAATTGAAATGTTATATATTTTTCCAGTCATAATTTGAAAAATAGATTACAGTCAATAAGTGACTAATTTCAATACCTATTAAATATTAAAACCCCCTACCCAACCTTCCCCCACGGGGGAAGGAGTGAGGAACAATCTTTTCCCCCCTGGGGGAAATAAGAAAGGGGGTAAAACATGATTAACAACAACTTAATATCTACGGAACAAGAATTACTTTATTTAAATCCTCCTCTTTCCTGTAAAGCCGGTTAAACCATTCGGCTCCTTCTGAAAGAGGTGCAACAGCAGAGATCTGATCGTCAACACTTATCTTTCCGGTTTGAAGCAGACTAAGGACAACTTCATATTCTCCCCGTATAGCACAGCTTCCCAGAATAGATAATTCGCGCGTCACAACCTTCTGAAGAGGAAATTCAACTTTAGGTGATACGTTGCCGACAAGGACTGCCTTACCACCCTTTCGGAGGATACCAATTGCAATATTTACAGATTCACTTCTGCCGACGGCCTCAAATGAGATATCGGCGCCTCTGTTTTTTGTGAGTGAAACGATCTTTTCATCAAGGCCAGGATCAGTTGAAAGAAATGCGTAGTCCGCCCCGGCTCTTTTTGCCTGGTCAAGACGATTTGAATTTATATCTATGGCAATTATAACCGAAGCGCCGGAAAGTCTGAGAAGCTTCAGAATAAAAGTACCGATCATCCCTGTTCCAACAACAACACATTTATCCCCGGTTTTTATTCCTGAAATATTTATTGAATGCAGGGCAACAGCAACGGCCTCAACCATTGCAGCCTGCTCAAAAGTCACATTATCAGGTATTTTATAAAGTATGTGCTGCGGAATAGCAATAAACTCGGCAAATGCGCCAGCTCTGTTATAGGTTCCGGGTGAGACACCCAACACCTCCCTGTTGTCGCTTAAATTATAGTGGCCTTCAAGGGTATACCAATCATTAAGAGGATATACAGTTGAATCAAAGGTAACTCTGTCGCCTGATTTCCAGCCCTTTACATCAGCACCAATTTTTACAATAATCCCTGAAGCCTCATGCCCCATTACCATTGGCGGGATCCTTCGTCCGGTACTCCCGTCGAGACCATGAACATCAGAGCCACAGATACCGCAAGCCCTCACTTTTACGAGGACTTCATCAGCATTGATTACAGGATCAGGAACATCTTTAAAAACCAGTTTGTTGTATTCTTCAAGAACGAGGGCTTTCATATTTCGGGGGACTAATTATTGGACCACCTCTTTGGCAACCGTAACTACTTTAATCTCTGGCGATCCAATAAGCATATCACTTATCTTAGGTCCAAAGGCATTAAAATAATCTGCTGCAAAATGAGTGTCAACTGCCGCCTGATTTTTATACTCCTCAACAAATACAAACTTAGAGTTGTCATAAGGATCCTGAAAAAGCTGATAATAAAGGCAGCCCTCTTCTGCATTCGATTTTGCAATAATATCTTTTGCAGCCTCAATAAAATCTTTAGCTTTTTCAGGTTTGATTGTGAGTCTGGCGATTATCATCATCTTTGAATCCACTGCAGGTGCAGCAACTGAAGTTTCCGGAGTAGTAACAGCTTCTGCACTTTTTTTATTTCCACAACTAGCGGTTACCAAGGCAATACCAAGCAGGACGACAAATAATTTTACTTTCATGGTTATCAGTTTTTGGTTATAATTTTTTGACGCCATGAATATAATAAATAATTATTGATTTGGGTAAATCCATTAACCGCAAAGGACCTATAGAAAAATGGCCATTCCATGGAATGGCCCTACCGGATTAGATGTATTTCAGACAGTGATTTAATTGCCCTGTCGGAAAAGAAATCACTTGCAGGGAAGACTCTGAACAGGCCTCCGTCTTCATCAGGTTCTGTTCGTACCAGGAGGAACTCCTGCTGATCATTCCTGTTGAAGAGTTCAGAATATGAAACAGCACAACGGTATCCGTCTCTACCTGCAATGCAGAAAATTCCTGCCTGAAGATTTTCCCTGCTGACTGCATAGTAAGAAGCAATAACATCTTTAAGTATCATTCCTTTAAATGGTGAAGTACTGTGGATTCCTTTGCCCCTTCCGTAGAAAATAGTATTGTAAGTAATATTTTCAGGCTCTGCCGGTGCCAGGGCAGCGACTTCTTTCCCTTCATTAAACACTTTAAATCCTGATGAATACATCGGAGATAAACCCTTTACAACAGGAAAGGACTTTTTGACCGACCGGACAGTAATCTTAACCGGGGAAGAGATGTTTCTTTCAGTAACAAGATCGCTTGCTGCCACAATTTTACTTTCCGAAGGAAGAGGCCACAGGTCCTTTGTTTTGGAAGGTACTATCCGCGACACACTTGTGGCTATTAAGATCTTGTGAAGATTATTAGGATAATATATCTCACCCCAGCTGAATACCACTTTTTCACCATTACCATTTTCAACTTCCACATACAGATCTATAATCGGATTAAACTCATTGGCATTCGATTTCTTAAGAACACTCTTATTAAGGATATCGAAAAGGGAGTATCCGTCGTATCTGTATGCACCAACAAATCTATCTCCGCCGGTACTATCAAGTAATGTCTCTTTAACAATTACACTATGCACAGGGATAGTTGAAAAATTAACTTTACCCGGATTTGCAACCTCCCCTTCAATAATAAGGTCATATTGCTGAAGAGCATTTGTTAAAGTGTTATCATAAAAATTATTTGTTATGTCTGTTGTATCGGGAAGTTGTCCCTTTGCCGGGACAGATGATTCAGAAGTTAAGGAGCCTTGCCTGCATGATATCATACTCAGGGATAAAACAAGGATAAAAAATGTTGCTTTCATAATGTTCAGTTTACTTTAAATTTATAATATGCAATCATTTGCATATCGGATACAAAAATAACTTTTATACCGGTTGGGAATATGACTAATATCAGAATCACAAATAAAAAACAGAATAACGATAAGCAGTAAATTGACTGAGAAATATTATCAGAGTTCACAACTACAAAACAGATCATGAGCAAGAAAAAATTCAGGATAATAAGTTATATCAAAAATGATATTGCCTTTTATGAAACAAGGGTTAAAACCTGGTTAGGATGGGTTTCATTTACAGTGTTTTACAAGACTGAAATACTTCATATTCTTTCTGAACCTTCAGTTCACAAATCGATGGCATACGAAAGGATAAAGCAATATTGCATTACGAATGGTTACAATGAAAAGGATATTGAAATAACCGAAATAAACACTTCAAAACCAAAGAGATGGATATTCTTCCAGAGAATTTATTCGTTTTAGGGAAAGATCGCGTTATGTGACTTCAACTATTCAATAATAATAACAATTATATCCATTACGTTGGTCATTGTAGGTCCTGTTATGATATGACCACCAGTCTTTTTGAAAAAATGGTATGAGTCAAAATCCAATAAGAATTTAACAGGATCAATATCATCGTCCAGCGCTTTTAAACAGGTTGCTGAATCAACAACAGCACCTGCGGCACCTGTAGGTCCGTCAGCCAGATGCTGATTTCTGCCGCCCTTTCCATTACCGGTCATCTTAACAGTTGTCTCTCCTCCGAAAAGCAGACACACCGGTTTTACTTCATACTCGTTTTCTTTGAATTTCAGAGCTGTTTCAACCAGATATTCCGCAACGGATGATGTATCGCCCTGAAGCTGATCGTCTATTATCAGTGCATTTATATTATAATCAAGCGCTTTTCTTTTGGCTGCTTCCAGGGCAAGTCTGTTTGTCCCTATAAGTAGGTTCTCCGTCTTTGCAAAAACAGGATCAGATGGTTTCGGAGTTTCAGGCCTTAACCCTTCTTCGCCCTCTTTAAGGTATTTCAGTATCCCGGCTGGAACTTCATTCACCAGACTGAATTTTTCAAGTACTTCGAGAGCCTGACGGAATGTAGTAGGATCGGGAGTTGTAGGACCTGAAGAAATAACATCCGGAGGATCACCGGCGACATCAGATATTATAAGGCTCACAAGAGTTGCCGGGTAAACAGAACGGGCAAGCTGTCCTCCCTTAACCAATGAAAGGTGTTTTCTGACAGCATTAATCTCCTGAATGCATGCTCCGCTGTTAACAAGTATATTATTAACATTCGCTATTTCACCGGAAGAAGATCCCGGTGGAAAATCTGTCAGCAGTGCAGACCCTCCTCCTGATAATAAGCACAAAACAAGATCGTTCGCTCCGGCTTTCACAGCAATTTTAAGAATCGCTTCTGTAGTTTTAAAACCATTAGAATCAGGTACCGGATGAGCTGCTTCAGTTATCCTTATATGATTTAATTTGCATGAATGTCCATACTTTACAATAACATGTCCCTCAGTTATGAGTGATCCAAGAATTTTTTCAACCTCGAAAGCCATTGAGGCACTTGCTTTTCCAGCGCCTATTATATAAATATTGTCAATGTTTTTTAACTCGTACTGAAGGTGCTTAATATAAAGAATACCATCTTTAATATAAAGCACGTGCGGAATCAGCTGTGAAGGGATAACACTCGCCACTCCTGAAAGAAAAATTTGCTCGGCAATTAATCTGCTTGTCATAAAACTATTAAAGAAGTAACCCAAACACAGGCAAAAATTACTGTTCCCATAACAATTGTGGAAGATGAGTAGACCCTCAGATTTGTTCCGGGATCGATCTCTGAAAAATTAGAAACCACCCAGAAGTAGGAATCATTTGCATGCGATACAATCATTGATCCTGCACCCATTGCGAGCATGGCAAAGAGTTTCCCTGATTCAGAGTCAAGTCCGAGCATCGAAAGCATTGGTGCCACAAATGATGCTGTTGTAATAATTGCCACAGTTGATGATCCCTGTGCCGTTTTCATAAGAACAGCTATCAGAAAAGGTACAACAAGACCTATGCTTGTCCCGGCCAGAATTTTTCCTAACGCCTCACCTGTTCCGGTTGCCTTGATGACCATACCAAACATACCACCTGCTGCAGTTACTATCAGTATTGGTCCGGCCTTTTCAATTGCCTCCCCAAAAACGGCATTCATCGATTCTATTGTTTTTTTCTTCAGTAAAAACAGTGAAAGAATTACTCCGACAGATAATGCGAATATTGGATCGCCGGGAAAGAAGAACACTTTCGTAATTATACTCTGGCCTCCTTTGTCAATGATGTTTAATAATGATTTGATTGTAATAAGAATCAGAGGAACAGCTATTGGAAGAAAAGAGAAAAAAGGTGAAGGAAGATGATCAGGCTCCATCTGCGAATCTGCTTCAGGCTCCGCGGCAGGGGGATAATTTTTCCCTTTTATAATCCATTTTGTCCAGAAATATGCAGCAAGGGCACCGGGGATAGCAAAAAAAGTACCAGCTACAATCAGGTATCCGATGTTTACCTGAAAGAGTCCTGCAGCTGCAAGCGCGCCGGGATGAGGAGGTATAAGACAATGTACTGAATACAAAGATGTTGCCAGCACAGTGGCCATTAATGGCATGGCAATTTTTGACTTTGCGCTGAACGATTTCGCAAGTCCGCTTAAGATTATAAAACCTGAATCGCAAAATATTGGAAGTCCTGTTATGAAACCGGTTATTCCCAGTGCCTGAACACTTCGCTTTTCCCCTGTCTTTGATAGAATGTACCGGGCGATGCTTAGCGTACCTCCTGTTTTATCCAGTGTGATCCCGATTATTGCACCAAGTATTATCAGGAAGCCAATGGATGCCATTGTATTACCAAATCCTTCTTTTATTGTTGCAATTATTCTGTCAGCTGGCAAAGTGGCAAAAGCAAGAAAAACAGAAACAATAAAAAGGGCGATGAATGCTTTAAGCTTTAAACTTGATGTCAGGTATATTATTGCAATTATACTTATACCAACAAGAATTGAAGTCACTAAAACGCTCATAGTCAGATTTTATATCATGTAAAGAAAAGATAAGCTACAAAAATAGCAGTAGTAAACCCGGCAAGATCTGCAAGCAGGCCACAACCTATGGCATGACGGGTATTTTTTATGCCTACTGATCCGAAATAAACGGCCACGATATAAAACGTGGTATCGGTCGTACCCTGCATTGTACACGCAAGCCGGCCAATAAATGAATCGGCCCCGTGTGTAGTCATTGCATCGATCATCAACCCTCTGGCACCACTTCCAGAGAGAGGCTTCATGAAAGCCACCGGCAGGGCAGCAGTAAACTGTGTATCAATACCGAGCCAGGCAAAAAACATTGCAATTCCGGAAATTATGAAATCCATCGCTCCTGATGCTCTGAAAATTCCAATTGCTACAAGAATCGCCACAAGGAAAGGAATAATCTTAATAGCAATATTAAATCCTTCTTTTGCACCTTCAATAAATGCATCATAAACATTAACTTTCTTTATCAGCGCCAGGATAATAAAGGTAACTATTATCAGCATCAGTATGAAGTTGGCCGAGAATGTTGAAATATCAGAGATTTCTTCCTTGGGCAGACCACTGAAATAGAATATAGTACCTATAACTATTGCAGTAAGCCCTCCGAGGTAAGCAAGAACAACTTTATCAAATAAGTTTATCTTCTGTATTAGTGCTACACTGATCATCCCTGTGATGGAAGCAGCAAATGTTGAGATAAGTATCGGAATAAAAATGTCAGCCGGATTAACAGCTCCCAGCTGAGTCCTGTATACTATTATGCTCACAGGTATAATTGTCAGGCCTGCTGCGTTAAGAACCATGAACATTATCTGAGCATTCGAAGCAGTTTCTTTGTCCTCATTTACTTCATGCATCTCTTTCATTGCTTTCAGGCCTACCGGTGTGGCAGCATTATCAAGACCCAGCATATTCGCTGAAATATTCAGCATTATCGACCCGTAGGCAGGATGACCTTTGGGAAGTCCCGGAAAAAGTTTCTGAAAGAGAGGTCCAATAAGCTTTCCCAGTATGGCAACAACACCTCCTTTTTCACCAACTTTTAATAGTCCCATCCAGAGGGTAAGTGCGCCGGTCAGACCAAGTGATATTTCGAATCCAGTCTTCGCATTGGAAAATACCGAATTAACCAGATCGTTGAATATCTGAGTATTACCAGCGAATATCAACTGCCCCAGAGCAATAATAAATCCAATCAGAAAGAAAGCGATCCAGATATAGTTTAGTACCATTTTACTAGTTTGAGGTGCTAAGATAATTATTATAGAGTTCAAAAGGCAAAAGTTAAAAGTCAAAAGTCAAAAGAGATGAGTGGGGTACGGTGTGCGGCAAGCGGAACGCGGTGTGCGGTGTTCAGTGTGCGGTATGCGGTAGTCGGCATGCGGTGTGGGGTGTGCGGCATGAGCTATCTGTTTATGCAATTCCTGTTGCCGGATGCCGGTAGCCGCAAGCCGGTTGCCTATTGTATATTATCGAATAATAAATAAATTTGTGTAACCAATTAATTCAGCGATGGCACGTTTCACCAGAATAGAAGTTATCCTTAAAATGAAGGAGGTCGGTATTGTACCGGTGTTTTATCATAAAGATGCAGCAATATGCA
>JFJP01020459.1_pt1 | contig 15011 bp, 13 predicted proteins | sample 431651 | NCBI WGS metagenome assembly JFJP01 (sample SAMN02602958, study PRJNA72255) | Microbial mat metagenome, whole genome shotgun sequencing project. | biome: fresh water; feature: sink hole; material: water; isolation source: purple microbial (photo- and chemosynthetic) mats found in...
CGGCTGGTCCGACGCTGGGCTTGGCTTGATGCCGCTTGGGCGAGCGGGTCCATCACCGAGGGCGTCGCCCAGGAGCGTATGCTGGCCTGCCTGGCCTGGGCCGACCACGGCGACACCGTCGATCTCCGGCGCCGTCTGGGGCGTCAACCTTGCCACGCCGGGGCCACCGCAGAGAATCCCAACGGGTGATGGCCACTGGCCCCTCGTCCGGTTCCAACCGCGTGAACCGGGGCGGCAGCTGGAACAACAATGCCAGGAACTGCCGGTCCGCGAACCGCAACAGGAACACGCCGGACAACCGGAACACCAACCTTGGGTTCCGGGTCGCTGCCCAGCCCAGGCGGAGCAGAAGCTCTGCGTGGCCCGGCCATCAGCCAGCCCGCATATGGTCATGCGGCAAAGATGGAACGACCCCACCGCGCAAGTAGGCAGGCAGCAGCCTGGGCGAAAGCTCGGTGGGTGTGGCTTTGGGTTCAGAATGCTACATCAGCAAGGGGCTGAAAAGTGCGAAAGTCCACTGGTATAAACCACTTTTTCAAAGGTGTCTAACACTGAATGCTTCTGCGCCGTCAGAGCCCTGCGCTGCCAACGACGCACCACCCTAATGCAGGAAACGCTCGATGATGTCGGCGTGGTGGCCGTGGCGCCACAGGCTCCAGGCTTCGGCGGCGGCGAAGACCACGGCAAAACCGAGGGCGTGCCAGATGACGATGTGCAAGAGCACGTTGCGCTTCTTGCGTGGAGGCGGCGGGGACGACGGAGACTGGGGCGGCATCGCGGACCAGTGGCGGCGGGCGTTGTCGAGGCTGCGGGCGGCGGCCGGGTGGTCGCCGCGCAACGCGACGGTCAGCGGGGGGACACGGGCGGTGAAGGCACCTTGTTCCAGCGACTGGGCGACGGTTTCGACGAGCAGGCCTGATCCGCCGAGCGATATCTCGCGGACGCGGCTGCTGCGCAGCGCGGTTTCGACTTCGGGCAGGGTGCGCGCTCGGCGCCAGCCGTCCGGCGGCTCGGCAACGTCATCGATCCACAGTTTCATGCCAGCAGCCTGCGCAGCTCGGCCATGTCCGCCACCAGCGCCTGCGGGCGCTGGGCGAGCAGCGCCTCGCGTTCACCACAACCCCAGGACACGGCGATGAAACCGATGCCGTTGGCGGCGGCGGCGTCGCCGTCGATCGGCATGTCGCCGACCAGCACGGCATCGGCGCGCAAGGCAGGCGGCAGCATGGCCAGGCCGCGCGCGACCAGGGCGCGCTTATCCGGTCCGTCACCCGGTTCGCTGCCGCTGACGGCATGGAACAACGCCTGCCAGCCATGCACCCCGAGCGCCCGGCGCGCCGCCTTGGTATCCTTGGCCGAGGCGAGGACGAGGTGGTGGCCGGCACCATGCAGACCGGCGAGCAGCGCATCGACCCCGGCGAAGACCGGCGGGGCGGCGTTGTCGATCGTCGCAGCCCAGGCGCGGTAGCCGGCCACCGCGTCGGCGTGACGGTGCTCGGGCACACCCAGACGGGCCCATACATGCGGCAGCGGCAGGCCGATGCCGCCGCGCAGGTAGTCGTCGGAGGGCAGCGCAATGCCCACGGCGATCAACGAGGCGCGCAGGCCAGCACAGATCAGCGGCGCCGAATCGACCAGGGTGCCGTCGAGATCGAAGAGGACCGCCCGGCTCACGGCGTCGAGGCAGCCGGATCGAAGAGGTCCTCGGCATCGCCAGGTGCCTGCTTGAGCCGGGCGCCACGGCTGGCATGGGCGCTGGCGGCGCGCGTCCCGCCACCGCCGTCCTCGTCATCCTCATCGGCCTCCGGCGCCGCCTGCTCGAAGGACAGCTTGGCCGGGTAGAAATGCATCAGCGTGTCGCCGGTCGGACCGAAGCGGTTCTTCGCCAGCTTGATCTTGATCGTGCGATAGGCGTCATCGCCCTCGCGATCCTCGTTGTCGACGCGGTGGATGAACATCACCGCGTCGGCGTCCTGCTCGATCGAACCGGAACCGCGCAGGTCGGACAGGCGCGGCTCGCGCGGGGCGGTGCCCTTCTCGGAGTCGCGCGACATCTGCGACAGGGCCAGCACCGGGACGCGGCACTCGCGCGAGAGATTCTTGAGCACCCGGCTGATCTCGCTGATCTTGGCGTATTCCTCCTGCTCGCGCGAACTGCCCTGGAGCAGCTGGAGATAGTCGATGACGATCAGCTTCAGCGAATAGTTGGTCTCAAGCTGGCGGCGCCTGACCACCGCGCGCATCTGATGCACGGTGAGATCGGAGACGTCCATCAGCTCCATCGGCCACTGCTTGACGATCTTGATCGTCTCCTCCAGCCGGCTGAACATGTCCTCGGGCAGCGTGCCCATGTCGAGGTCCTTGAACGGCAGCTTGCCGAAGGCGGCGATGAGCTTCTTGACCAGATCGCGACGGTCGACTTCGAGCGAGAAGAACAGCACGCGCTGCGGATTCTCGGGTGCCGACACCACCCCCTGGACGATGCGCAGAGCGAGCGAGGTCTTGCCCACACCGGGTCGCGCCGCGAGCACGTAGAGGCCGCCCGGGCGCAGGCTCATCAGCTTTTCGTCGATGTCGGCCATGCCGGTGCGCACGCCGGAGTCCGGCTGGTTGATGCGCTCATGGATGGCGACCATGGTCTCATCGGCGACGGTCGACATGTCGTGCACGGTCGAAGTGCCGTCATGCTGGCCGAGTTCGAGGATGACCTGGCCGGAGCGGTTCACCAGATCGGCGAAGCTGGCGGTGGTCACGTGGCTCTCCTCGGCGATCGACGAGAGGCGGGTGATCAGCCGGCGCTTGAGATAGTAGTCGCGCAACAGCTGGCTGTTGCGCTCCAGAGCGCTGAACGAACCAGGCGCGTCGGACAGGGCGTAGACCGCCTGCGCCCCGCCCAGCGCGGCGAGGGCGCTCTCGCCCTCGATCGCGGTGCGGTCCTTGTCTTCCCACGCCCACAGCCGGCGCAGCTTGTCCTTGCCGGCGCGGTCGAGCTCGTCGGACTCGGCCATCAGCTGGGCCTGGCGCAGGCGGTCGAGCGCGGCGTCGAAACGCAGCCGCGAGAGCAGTTCCGCCACCGCCGGCGCGTCGGTCGGCAGATTGGTCTCGTCGAGCTCGAGGCAGGCCAGCCAGATCAGGCGGTGGTCGCGGTTCCAGAACATCAGCGGATGCGGTACCAGCGGCCGCACCTTCTGCACCGCCACCTGATGCCCCCCGGCCAGGATCACGGCGAGGATCGAACGCTCGAGATCGGGGTTGTGCGGCGGCTCACGGGACGGTTGACGCGGTTCGGCCATGCCCGGGATCCTATGGCCGCCGGTCGGGGAGAAGCGGCTTTCGCTCAACCCTCATCCACCAGTTTTCCACATGCCGTCGAGAGGTTGGCCGAGATTGGTGGCGACCGCCCCGCCAGGACTAGCCTCCCGGCATGTCCTCGATCGCGTTGAACGATCACCCGCCCGCGCCGCTGCTGCCCGGCCAGGATCTGCTCGGCGCCATGCTCGATGCCGGGCTACCAGCGATGTACCTGTGCATGGCCGGTTCATGCGGGCGCTGCCGCTGCCGGGTCAGCGCCGGACTCGACGCCCTGGCGCCGCCAACCTCGGCCGAGCAGCACCACCGCTGCGACGGCAACCAGCGTCTCGCCTGCCAGGCCCGCCTCGCCGGCAAGGCCGACATCCACGTGCATCAACCCGCCTGAACCGGAGCCCCCCCCATGCTGCGCACCATCCTCTGCCTCGCCCTCGCAACCTTCGCCGCCGCCGCCGACTGGACGGTGGGCTGGAAGGCCGCCTCCGAACAGGCCGCCAAGAACAAGCGGCCGATCCTCGCCGACTTCACCGGCTCCGACTGGTGCAAATGGTGCGTCAAGCTCAAGGCTGAGGTGTTCAACACCCCCGAATTCGCCGCCTGGGCCAAAGACAAGGTCGTCCTCCTGGAAGTTGATTTCCCGCGCAAGAGCGCCCTGGCCATGACCCAGCAGGAGGAGAACCAGAGCCTGGCCGACAAGTACCGCATCGAAGGCTTCCCGACCATCCTGATCCTCTCGGCCGAGGGCAAGGAACTCGGCCGGCTGGGCTACAAGGCCGGTGGGCCGAAGGCCTGGATCGAGGCCGCCGAGAAGCTGATCGCAGCCAAGCAGCCCTAAGGCGGTCGCACCGTTGCCTCGCGTGGCGCAGACCGAACATCATCCACCGTGCGCAACTCCCTCGTCCCGCTGATCGCCGCCGTCGTCCTGCTCGCCATCGGCGTCGTGCTGATCCGTCCGAAGGTCGATCGCGGCCAGGGTGGGCCGGAGGTCAACGCCGGTATTCTGCGCCTGCCGAAACGCGATCCCATCCGCACCCCCAGCGCCGACCTGGCCGGGAGCACGGCGGCGAAACTGCTCAGCGGCATGCGCGATGATGGACTGTGGCGCACCGTCGTGGTGGCCGGCGACGATCGCGAGCCGACCACCCAGGCGGCAATGCTGGCACTGGGCGAGTCGCTCTACACCGCCGGGATGATCGCGCTGATGGATCCGGTGCAGAATGCCGGCGAGCCGACCCCGCCGTGGCCGCTGCCGGCCGATCGCATCATCCGCATCGCCACCCGCGAGAGCGCGATCGGCGCAAGCCCGTCGGCGCCCTGGCGCGCGACCCTGGTCTTCACCATCAGCGAACCGCGCCTGCCCGCCGGCCACCCAGCTGAGGGACTGCTGCCGCCACCGGTACTTGGTGAAAGTGTCGTGCTGGTCGAACACGACGGCCGGCCTGGCAGCGGCCAGACGCCCGGCTGGCCGGAACGCTGGGCCGCGACCGGGCGCAGCTGCGTGCAGGCTATGCTCGGTGCCCTGCTACCGCCCTCCGGCCTGCAGCGTGCTGGCGATCCGCTCGGCAGCGACTGGAACTCGGCCATCCCGTTTCCAACGAGCACGCCGGAACTGCGCTGGGCCGGGGCGTTCCAGCACGATCTCGCGCGCGGCTGGATCGGTTTCATCGCCGGCCGCACCATCACCACCAACAACGGCATCCGCGAGGCGGCGGTCGATCCCCTGCTGCGCCGGCTGAAGAACGGCACCTGGCAGCCCGTCGATGACGGCGGCGCCTGGCGTCAATGGACGCGCTTGCGCGACGGCGTCAGGCAGCATTTCGCTATCCGCGACCGTGGCGACGGCTGGAGCGCGAGCATGTGGATCGAGCGCCCGGACACCGCCTCGCTGATCGATGGCTGGCTGGCCGCCGCCAGGACCGGCGATGCCGGCGCCCGCGCCCATCTGCGCCGGCTGCTCAGCGTCCCGGGCCTGCCCGAGGTCCAGCGCGTGCGCATCGAACAGGCCGGCAGGTGAAGCCCGAGATCCTCGCTCCGGCCGGCTCCCCGGAATGCCTGCCGGCGGCCGTCGCCGGTGGCGCCGACGCCGTGTACCTCGGACTGCGGCACTTCAACGCCCGCGGCCGGGCTGAGAACTTCCGCAAGGCCGACCTGCCGCGCCACGTCGCCTACCTGCACCGCCATGGCGTGAAGTGCTACGTCGTGCTCAACACCCTGGTGCATGACGACGAGCACGCCAAGGCGGTCGACCTCGCGTGGCATGCCCAGGTCGCCGGCGTCGATGCTGCGATCATCCAGGACCTCGGCCTGTGGCGGCTGCTGCGCCGCCTCGTCCCCGGCCTGCGCCTGCACGCCTCGACCCAGATGACGGTACACGATCCCTCGCAGATCACCGTCCTCGCCGGGCTTGGCGCCGAGCGCGTCATCCTCGCCCGCGAACTCGCCCTGCCCGAGATCCGTGCCTGCGCCTACCACGCCCGCTCGCTCGGCGTCGAGGTCGAGCACTTCGTCCACGGCGCCCTGTGCTATGCCTTCAGCGGCCAGTGCCTGATGTCCAACTTCGCCGGCTGCCGTTCCGCGAATCGTGGCACTTGCGCGCAGAACTGCCGATTTGCATATGAATCGTCCGGTCGTCCGGTCGTCCGGTCGTCCGGTCGTCCTGAAGGATCCGACGACCGGACGACCATACGACCGGACGTGGACACGACGATCTCGATGCGCGACCTCGCCCTGGTCGATCGCGTCGGCGAGCTGGCCGAGGCGGGTGTCGCCTCGCTGAAGATCGAAGGCCGGCTGAAGGGGCCGGATTACGTCTACACCATCGCCCGCGCCTACCGTGAAGCGGTCGAGGCGTGGGCCGGCGGGCGCGACGCCGATCAGGCGATCGCCCGGGAACCGCTCGCCGAGGTCTTCGCCCGCGCCTTCACCAGCACGCCGCTCGATGGCGCCTATGGCCCCGAGGCCCGGCTGCATCGCGGTGATCCGCTGCGTGACCGCGACCCCGATGCGCAACTCCTCAGTCTTGACCGCCATACCAGCATGGCGGTAGTACGCGCCAGCCGCCGGCCCGCAGCCGGGGTCGGCTACGCCTTCTCCATCGGCATGTGGAATGACGGGTTCCTGGTCACCGCCGCCGACGATCTCGGCGCCGGGCGCTGGCGTCTGCGCATCCGCATCGATGAACGCGGCCCGCGTGCGCCAGAGGGCACGCCGCTGTTCATCAATCGCGACCAGCGCCGCGAGCGCGAGGCCGCCACCGCCATGGCGACGGTGCCGCTGCCGCCGGAGGAGCAGGGCGGCATGCTGCTCGATCTGGTGGTCAGCGCCGCTCCCGGCAGCGCGATCCACCTCGAAGCCAGGGCCGCCGATGGACGCAGCGCCGCCATCACCGGGCCGCTGACCCAGGCCGCCACCGGCAAGCCGCTCAGCGAGGCTGCCCTGCGCGACTCGGCCGGCGCCCTCGGCGGCAGCGGCTTCATCCTGCGCTCGCTCACCGCCAAGCTGGACGGGGCCTGCTTCGTGCCGGCCTCGGAGCTGAAGCGGCTGCGGCGCGAACTGGTCGCCGCTCTCGCAGATCAACCGGCCGCCAGCGCACCGGCCTACGAACCGCCAGCCCTGGCCCAGCCACGGCCGCGCACCACCCGGTTGTGGGTTATGGCCGGCGATGAACTGTCCGCGCAGGCTGCGCTCGCCGCCGGTGCGGGCCGCGTCGCCATCGACAGCGCGACCCTCGATCTATGGGCAGATCAGCCGCCCCAGCCGCTCACGGGCTCGTGGCTGCGTCACCCCGCGACCGCGCCGGTATCGCCGCACCTCGCCCGCCTCGGCCACCCCGTCCTGGCCGGCCATGCCGGCGTCATCGCCGCCGCGCACGCCGCTGGTCTGCCGGTATTCGCTGATGTGTTCTGCAACACCTACAGCAGCGAGACGCTCGCCGCCCTGGCCGGCATCGGAGCCAGCGGAGCGATCCTCTCTTATGAACTGTCCGGTCGCGAAGTCGCCCGGCTGGCGGCGCGTTGCGCCGGCCTGCCCATGGAATTGGCCATCGCCGTGCATGGCCGCGTGCCGTCGATGCTGACCCGGCAGGACCACGCCCTGCCGGTGGGCGGCATGCGCACCATCCGGGCGGTTCCGCAGGAAGGCGGACTGCCCTACGAGTTGCAACGCCGTCGGCACGATACCGTGGTGTGGGAAGGCCGCCGCTTGTGCGCGCCGGAACCGGCGGCGGCGACCGCCGGCCTGGTCGATTGGTGGATCCTCGAACTGGCCGACCTCGCGCCGGCGGCGACCGCCGAGGTGGTCACCGCCTACGCCGGCCTGCTCGCGGGAACGCTGGATGCGGAGGCGGTGGAACGGATCGCGGAAAAGCACGCTCCGCACGGCCTGTTCAGCGGGCACCTCGTGCGCGGTGCCCGTGAACTCGACGAGATTGCCGAGAAGACCTAGGCGGCGAGAGCCTTCTCGATCGCCTTGGCGACGGTCGGGATGTCGGCTCCGGCGTCGATGAAGTGGCAGGGGAAGGCGCCCTGCAGCGACTGCAGCGCGCCGACCGTCTGCTCCTGGAAGACGCGGTAGCGCTTGATCGCGCTGGCCGGATCGACGTCGGTGGCGCGAATGTCTTCGAGCCGTCCGCCAAGCTTGCGCGCCATCTCGTTGGCCAGTACAGCTTCGCGGCCACGCTTGAGCTGGCGCTCGACAGCGACCTCTTCGGCGACGTTGAGCACGACCACGCGCAGGCTGGGCTTGTGGCAGACGCCGGGGTTGGCGACGGCCAGCTCTTCGAGCTTGGCGATGAGCAGGCGCAGGAACGCGGCCTGTGCCGGCGAGCGCGGGAAGCCGTCGACGATGGCGCCGGCGACGTACTGCGGATCGAGCAGCTTCTTGAGCAGCAGACCGACGACGTCCTTGTCGCCGACCAGGGCGCCGCTGTTCTTGATCTTGATGAACTCCGGCGAGGAGAGCAGGTCGGAGACCACAACCGGCTGGCGCTCGATGCCGAGGATCTGCATGATGATGCGGGTATTGGTGCCTTTTCCGGCGCCGGGCGCACCATTGAGCCACACCAGCTGGCGTGGGAACACCGGCGGCTTGCCGGCCGAGGCGGCCTCGATCTGCGGCCACACATCGGCCATGAGCTGCTGGGCGGAAGCGATAGGATCGGCGGCCATGGGATCTCCGGTTGAGACCCGCAGACTACCGGAGCGGCTTCCCGCCTCAAGCCCGACCCCCTGGCCGCGTCGAGGCTTCAACGTGCGCGCATACTCGGATGGACCAGCGGACGCAGACGTTCAGCTTCACCACGCAACACTGCCGCACGGGCGGCTGCAGCCGGCTGCGCAACCACCGCACGTTCCAGCACCTCGGCGGCCTGGATGAGTACGCGCGGCGCGGTCGGAGCCAGGCCGGCAGCGCGCTCGGCCTCGGCCACGGCGGCCGACCATGATCGTCCGGCGATGAGCAGCCGGGCATGGCGCAGGGCGATGGCAGCGCTTGCCGGAGAGCTCTGCGCCAGTTCTCCGGCCAGATCCAAGGCCTGCGGTCCGAGCGGCATCAGTTCAAGAGCGGCCAAGCGGGTTCCGGGGGCGCCCTCGGCCCGCTCCCAGGCGCGCAGGGCGGCCTGCCCGGCGAGCAACTGCGGAGGCGTCGCCGGTTCGACACCGAGGCGCTGCGCCAGAACGGGCGCAACCGTCGGATCCGCACTCTGCCGGGCCCCGGCGATCCACTCATCCGCCTCGCCCAGGCGCAGGCCGGTGGACATGCCGATGATGACCACGAGCGCGGCGGCGAGGGCGGCTGGCAGCGGCAGCCAGCGTCCGACCTGACCGCTCGCCTGACGAAGCGGACCACCCACGCAGACCGCCACCAACAGGGCGGTTCCGATAACGCCGCAGGCGTGGAAGTCGAAGTCGATCAGCGCCTTCAACGCCACCGCAAGCAGGCCGACGGCCCACGTCCACGCCGGTGGAGCGGGGGCGCGCCACAGCGCAAGGGCGGTCAGCGACGCGAGCAGACCGAGGACCAGCGCCCAGCCCAGGCTGCCGGCTAATCCACCTCCGCCTGGCCACCAGCCGAGATTTCCATCGAGCGCCCCGAGTACGGCCAGATAGGGCACCGCGATCAGCATGGCCCAGGCGAGCGGGCGGGGCGGGTCAGGGCCATTCTCCATACCGGGCTCAACGCGCCGTGGCCAGGCCAGGGCGACCAGGGCGAGGACCATCAGCGCAGCCAGCCCCCAGCCACCGGCGACGGCGGCCTCCAGCACCTCGTTGTGGACAAAGCGGGTCGGCTCATCGCCAACCTGCATGATGCGCAATTGCTGCGCGGCGAAACCGCCGAGCCCGTAGCCATGCAGCGGAGCCTCATTGGCCAGCGCCAACGCCGTACGCCAATAGCCCACGCGCACGTCGATGCTCGCCTTGGCGGCGCCACTGAGCAGCACGCCGGCCAGCGCCAACGCGCCCAGCGGCAACGGCAGCCAACGCCACCAGCAGCCGCGCCAGGCCAGCCACCAGCCCAGGCCGGCACCGGCCGCCAGCGCCAGCCAGGCGCCCTTGGCCCCGGTCATGGCCAGGGCCGCCAGCGCCAGGGCGGAGACAGCGGCGGCCGACCAGCGCGCATATCCGCGCGAGACCCAGGCCATTCCGAGCATCAGCGGAATGAGCAGCGCGAGATACGAACCGAACTGGTTGGCCAGGGTGAAGGTGGCGAAGGCCCCGCCGTTGGCGATGCGCTCGGCCACCGCTCCGGGTTCACCGGCCAGCGCCGCGAAAAGACTGGAACCACCCTGCTGGGCAGCCGCCATCGCCGGCAGCACGACCAGCGGCTGGGCGATGCCAAGCACGGCGGTGACGACGAGACCGGCGGCGAGGCCGGCGAGGGCGAGCTGCCGACGGGACGCGATCACCTGCATCAGATAGGCGGCGGCGGCCAGACAGGAGACCCAGCCACTCCAGCGGCACCATGCCGGCGCCGGCTCGGCGGCGGCGAGGACGCTGGGCAGCACGGCCAAAATCAGCGCCAGCGCGACGAACCCGCGCCAGCTCCAGGCCCAGGCGGCGCGCAAACCGGCCGCCCGCTCGATCGCGACGATGCCCAGGGCCCCGACCGCGAGCCCCTGCCACACCAGATCGGCGGGCTGGCCGGGCATGCCGTCCCAGCACCACGGACGCAGCGCGACCAGCAGGAGGACGAGCAGGTCATGGACCCGCTCCAGCAGCGGCGGTCGTTCAACCATGATCGCGCGCGGTCTCGAGCAGGACCAGCGCAACGCAGATCGCCGCCGCCTGGGCCACCGTGACCACAGCGGCGATGAGGTCGGCATTGCGCAGCTGGAAGCTTGAGGAGGCCAGCGCGACCTGCATCGCGATGACCGCGCCGAGGCTGGCCTTGGGGCCGATGCCGAGACGGGTCAGGCGATGGCTGATGTGGTTGCGATCCCCGCGCATCAGCGGCTGGCCCCGGCGCAGCCGTTTGACCACGACAGCGGCGGTGTCGAACAAAGGGATGGCGCAGATCAGCAGCGGCGAGAGCAAGGCAAGCGGGCTGCCGCCTTCGGCGCTCGGCCAGAAGGTCGTGTCGAGGGTGCCGCAGCCGATCAGGAAGCCGATCGCCAGGCTGCCGGCATCACCCATGTAGATGCGCGCCGGCGGACGGTTGAACAGCAGGAATCCGCCCAGCGCGGCGGCCAGGCACAGCCACATGCGCGCGGCCACGGCATCGCCGCTGAGCACCGCCCCGCCGGCCAGCGCGGTGCAGCCGATCAGCGCCACCGACCCGGACAGGCCGTCGGCATGATCGAGCAGGTTGTAGGCGTTGGTCACCACGACCAGCCAGGCGAAGGCCGCCAGCCAGGCAAGCATGGGATGCCAGTGGCGCAGGAAATCGATCGGCAGATCGGCCAGACTTACAGCGGAAGCGCAGATGAGCGCCTGGCACGCCAGCTTGAGCCGCGCCGGCAGGGGCCGCGCGTCGTCGATCACGCCGAGCACGACCAGGGCGGCGGCGCCGGCAAGCACCACCCAGGGCAGGCGGAGGCCGCCTTCCGGCAGCGGAAAGAGCAGCAGGGCGATGGCCAGGGCTCCAGCCAGGGCCACGGCCATCGCCGGCCCGCCGCCATAGGGGACGGTGCGGACGTGCTGCTTGTGCGCCTCGCTGCCTGGGCGATCGATGAAGCCAAGGGTCGGGGCCAGACGGATGGCGAGCAGGCAGAGCAGCCCGGAGCCGAGCAGCGCGACCAGCGGAGGCAGCAGCCAGGCGAGAATCAGCACGCCGGCTCGGCTTCCGGTCCGCGGCGCATGTCCTCAGTGCCCGCCGGCCAGGGCCTTGGCGAAATTCTTCGGGTCGACCCGGCCGAAGCCGCCGGCCGCATCGACCACTGTGCCCTTGAGCACGGCAGCTGCCGGCGTGCCGCACAAGGTCGCGACATCGGCGGTGTCCTGCGTCTCGAACACCTTGAGGCCCTGGGCCTTGGCCCCGGCCACGCCGGCATCGAGCTGGCTCATCAGGGCCGAGCGCGTCCACGCGATCGACACGCCGGTGTAGGTGCCGTTCTTGCGCTCGCCGACCTCGTTCTGGCCCTGCACCACGATCGGCAGGAGGGCCTGTTTGGTCGACGGGTAGAGGCCCGAACCCTGCAGCCGGCCGTCATTGGGCGACAGCGGCACGACCACGTACCAGGCCTTGTCGCGCGGCGCGCGGCGGGCGTGCTGGGTGGCGAGATGGAAGACGCCGAAGACGTTCACCGCGAAGACGCGCTGGTAGTCCTCGGGCTTGATGCCGACGAACAGGCACGGGTGGTTGATCGCGGCGAAGGGATAGACGTGGGTGGCGGCGAGGTTGTCCTGCTTGAGCCGGTCGAGCAGGGCGTCGACCTCGGCGAACTCGCCCTGGTTGACCTGCGCCGGCAGCACCCGGCCGGCCCCCGCCTCGCGCGCCAGCGCCTCGGCGGTGGCGGTGATCTTGGCGAGATCGCGCGAGCCGGTGATGACCACGCTGGCTCCGCCCTGCATGAGATTGCGGGCGATGGCATAGCCGATCGAGTGCGGGTCCGAGGCGCCGGTGACGATGGCGACCGCGCCGGCGAAGCTGACCCCGGCCTTGGCCGAGGCGAGCAGGGCGGGGAAGCGTGGATCATCGACCAGGGCGGGGTCGATCCGCGGGGTCCAGGTGCCGGGCTTGCCGTCGCCGATCCAGGTGCCGAACGCTGCGCTCATGGGAACTCCAGGGGGAAGACCGCATGGTGTGCAGGCGAGAGGGTTGCTCAAGCGTCCGCGGGGGCAGAATCCCGGACATGAAGCACCCGTGTGCCGTCCTGCTGTGCGCCCTGGCCGTCAGCTCCGCCGCCTCGGCCGTCGATGACGAGGCCCCGCCGGTCGGCATGAACATCGTCCCACTGGTCAAGGCTGCCGCCGAGGCGATCAGCCCCAAGGATCCGCCGCTGCCCGGACGGGCCTGGTCGGACGACCTTGCCGCCCTCACCGACCCCGATCCGGCGGTCAACGGTCCGGCGGTGGGCCGGCTGGCCCGTCGCGGCGCCGTCGTCCTGCCCGACCTCGCCATCCTCGCCAGCGAGCGCGACTGGCAGTTGCGCGCGCGCATCGTGCGGGTCGCCGCCGGCATCGGCGGGGAAGAGGGCGCTGAACTGACCCTGCGGCTGTCGCGCGACAACGACCCGCGGATCCGCCGGCTGGCCATCGTCGGTCTGGGACGTTGCCGCGGAGAAGCGGTGCTCACCCGCCTGCTTGAACAGGTCGCTTCGCTTGATGGCGATGAGCGCGCGATGGCGGCCTCGGCATTGTCCGCCTTCGGCGATGCCCGGGCGATCGAGCCGCTGACCAAGCTGCGCGCCGATCCCGATGGGCCGGCCCGGGCGGCCCAGGCCAAGACGCTACGCGAACTCTGCTCGTCGCAGAGCGCGGCGGAAACCGTCGTGCAACTCCTCGGACGGCTTGCCGGCGAACAGCGGCGGGCCCTGCTTGAAGCCCTCGACGGCTGCGTCGATGCCCGGCTGTGCCCAGCCCTGGCCAAGCTGGTCGGCGAACGCGAGGCGCTGATCGCCCTGCTGGCGGTGCGCGCCCTGGCCACCGCCGGGGATGCCCGCGCCGTCGAACCGCTCGCCAAGCTGGCCGCCTCCGAACGTCTGCCCGAGCTGCGCGAGGCCGCCGCCGCTACCCTACGCGTCCTCACCCCCTACCACGCCGGCCCCGGCCAAGCCTGGGCGCTGTGGTGGAAGGACAACGCCGCGCGCTATGCGAAATTGGCCGAACGCGATGCGCTGATCGCCCAACTCGCCGACCTTGCGTCACCGATCCCCGCCGCCCTGGCAGAATTTTCCACCGAGGAACTCCTGCCGTTGATCGACGCCGCCATCGTCACCCGGCCGGTGCCGGCCTGGCTGCCCGGCCGGGCTCTGGCAGCGCTGCGCGCACAGGCCGGCGAGCGCTGGATCCAACCGCTGGCTCAGCTCATCGACAACGCCCCGGACGCCGAGACCCGCCTGGATCTGATCCTGCTGCTCGACGAGATCGGCGGACCGGAGGCCAAGGGTGAACTGCAGCGCCAGCAGGAGCTTCTCGCCAAACGCGAAGCGGATGCGTTGGCGCGGTGGAAGAAGGATGGGGTGATTCCGCCGGATATGGGCGCCGAGAGGCTTTTACTAGCGATGGCCTTGGGCCATCGCTAGGCATCGAGGGGTTCACGAACCCCTCGGACCCCGTCCAGGGCTCTGCCCTGGACCCGCAAGCCCGGCTCACTGACGTTCGCCGATCGGGACCACGCACTCGGACACAGGTTCGCTGGGCGCTCGCCGGCCAGGGCCACACACGGACACGGCTCAAGCCCGGCTTGCTTCGGCGCTCACCTACGGGCGGTTACGGCGCAGCTCGCGGAAGACGAGGGGCGGAGCGGAGACACGGGAGAGTTCTTGCCACAGAGTTTCGTCGATGGGGGGGAAGCAGACTGGGCCCGAGTGCGGTTCGTGGACTTCGGTCAGGTGGAGGATGGTCGCCATGGGGAGGGCCTGCGCGTAGAGCGTGCCGCCGCCGATGATCATCGGGCAGGAGTCGCCGCCGGAGCGGGCGGCGGCGATCGCGGCGGGGAGGTCGCTGAATACCTCGGCGCCGGGGGCTGAGAAGGCGGGGGCGCGCGAAAGCACCAGGTTGCGTCGCTTGGGCAGCGGACGGCCGATCGAGGCCCAGGTCTTGCGGCCCATGATCACGGCGTGGCCGGTGGTGACGGCGCGGAAGTGGCGCAGATCGGCCGGGTGGTGCCAGGGCATGCGCTCGCCATCGCCGATGACGCGGCCCGGCACGGCGTAGGCGACGATGAGGGCGAGATCCATCACAGGTTGGGATAGAAGCCTTCGGCGACCGCCGACAGGCGCTGCAGGTCGGTGACGACGATGGCCTCGCGCTCGGCACTGATGCACCCGTCCTGATCGAGACGGCGCAACGTGCGCGATAGCGTCTCGGGAGTCAGGTTCAGCTGCGAGGCGAGGTGCTTACGCATCGACGGCAACTCGACCACGCCGCCCTGGCCGGCGTGCTGGATGAGGTGACGCGCCAGGCGCCCGGCAGCATCGCGCAGGGTGAGGTCTTCCAGCAGATCGACGACGTGGTGCAGCCAGCCGGCAAGGCCGGCAAGCAGGTCGATGCAGCCCTGGTGGTCGCTCTTGATGAAGGCCTGGAACTCGGCGGCCGGGATCAACG
>JFJP01039359.1_pt1 | contig 15009 bp, 21 predicted proteins | sample 431651 | NCBI WGS metagenome assembly JFJP01 (sample SAMN02602958, study PRJNA72255) | Microbial mat metagenome, whole genome shotgun sequencing project. | biome: fresh water; feature: sink hole; material: water; isolation source: purple microbial (photo- and chemosynthetic) mats found in...
TTCAACCAAGGAAAGCTCATGTTAGAAGAAGGTTGGTACTGGTCACGAAGGAAAGGCTCCCGTGAAATCCATTATCCTATTTATGTGAGAAACTGCGTTGACATCAACATCATCAGCTTGGACAGCGTGTACATTCGCTTTACGGATGTTAAGGATTTGCCCATTGAAATCCTCCCAAAAAGCCAGTTAGCAGAGTCAAAAATAATTTAAATAAATGCTTGACAGCCCGTAATCGCTATGATATATAAAACACACAACGTTTTCGTTGTACAACTTTACCCGACTGGAGAGTCAATATGTCTGCGACTATGACTAATGTTCAAGCTGACCCATCTACCCTAGCGTCCATACACGACTTGGATACTATTATCGCTAATTTTGGCGAATCTACTAATTTAGAGAAACTAAATTTAGTAGAACACTGTGTCCTCGAAAAAATAAGACGCATCACGTTAGCGACTTCAATTTACCACTCAAGAAAGATTGAGAAAAAGTATTTTGATCCGCTACGCGCTCACGCCAAATTTAAAACCGTTCGGCGTTCGTTGCCACAACGAGTGAATAAATTGAACTCCTGATTTTTGTAGTAGGTTGCTCAGTGTTGCCAAAAGCGGTATGTTTCATACCGCTTTTTTGTTAGACTAAAATTACTAATACAACCTTTAAGGAATTAACATGAAAAAGACTCTGCTGTTTTTAGCGTTGTGCGTCACACTGACCGCTTCAGCAAATGAAGTCACTGGCACTGTCACTAAGGTATATGATGGAGATACTGCTACGATTGCGGTCAATGGCGCAGCGATCAAGTGTCGATTTAAAGGCATAGATGCTCCAGAATTAAAACAAGAGTATGGTTTAGAGTCACGTCGCTTTTTAGCGGATTTGATTTTAAATAAAGAAGTGACTGTAAGGATTCATGGCACAGATAGGTATCAACGCTCTGTATGTGAAGTGTTTCTAAAGTCTGCCAGTGTCAACAAACTAATGGTTTTGTCTGGAAGAGCTTGGTGGTATGTGGCGTATGACAAGAAAGACTTTGTGATGAGAAATGCAGAACAGGCTGCAAAAGATCAAAAATTAGGACTTTGGTCTAACGAAAATTCAATCGCGCCGTGGGATTGGCGCAAACAATCAAAGAGTAAGGTTAAATAAAATGACAGCATCTCAAAATATTAACGTGATGGCGTATGTTGGTAAAACTACGACAAAGTCTGAAGTGGACAGAAACGAATGGTACACGCCAGAACTGTATCTTAATTCAGTCAGAGCTGTGTTAGGAGATATTGTTTTTGATCCATTTACCGATGAACACGCTCAGAAAACGGTAAAAGCTCTTTTGTATCGTACTAAAGAGACTCAAAATCAAAAATATCAGTTTGTGGCTGAATACCGGCGTCAATTCTTTCAAGGCATCGTGTTGGTGAATAATGCGACTGAGACTAAATGGTTCCAACAACTGCTGCAACATGCATCTGCGCTGTGTTTGACTGACCATAGAATTGCTTTCGATTCTATCGATGGAAAATCCATCAGCGAAAATACCAGAGGTCAAGTCTTTTTTTACTTTGGAACACGCTTTGAATTGTTTATTAAAGAGTTTAAGCAGTATGGAATGTGTGTCAAACTCTCTTAGTGGCTAGTTGTATTCAAAGCATGGATGTTGTATACTGGCATTTATCGCATAAACTCCCGGTTGTTGAGTAGTCTTGAGCGGCGTTTTACGCCGCTCATTTTTAATGGAAAATATATGGAACTGTCACCTTTTTGTGCCAACTTGCAAAACTGGATTTTGAAAGAGCGTGCCGGTCATAATCTTGAAAAGGATTATGAAGACATTATGGTCATGTGTCTGAGAAGAATTATTGATTTAGAAAACCAGTTAGATGCAAGTCATGCCAAAATAAGGTTTTTAACGAGAAAACCTTTGAATAAGATTACGTCATGAAAAAACTATCCAGAAATGACATTTTAGCTCTGAAACAAGCTGACCACATTTTAATCAGTGGTCCAATCTTGCCTGAGCGTCAAAACTCTGCTGTGGTGTTATGTACTAAGAAAAAAGGTTCAGAGCAACATGCATGGGAAGTTTCGATTGCCAGCACGGTTGTCTTTTTAGATGACTCTTTAAAAGAAAGTAACTTGCAGTGCCAGTTTTTGATTGTCAACTCTTACATCAACTGGCATTGGCAAACATGCACGGGGTCATTGGTTCCGGGGGATGAACTGGAATTGTTATGGTTGCCGGACGTGGAAACTACAGCAGAATTACTACAAAAAGATATTCACGTAGACCTACTAAAAGTCGTGGTTTACCGACAAACTTTTAGGTATCATTACTTAATAGGGTTGTCAGCCAGCTCTGATCAACGGTTAATTAGAGGCTTGACTAAACCTTTAAAGGAAGAACTTATTCTTCCTAACGCTACTCATCGCGCTTGATGGGTTTTAAAGAAGTATTGGAGAAGTCTATGACTGAGAAAAGTTTGAAACTGCATCACAACAACAAAAATACAGCCGTTGTCAAAGCTGTTTTGACTCTAAAACCCAAACCTGTGGTTGAGGAACCAGTAAAAGAGCCAGAAGTTTATCGCAGAAAAAAGCCAACTGAAGTCTTTAATGACAAAGCAAAAACTACGGCTAAACCCGTATTCACGGTCACTCTGAAAAAACCAAAAAGCGCACACACGCTACGTTCTGAAGAGTTTTTAGTTGAATTGAAAAAGAAGTTTGATGTTATTGCGAAGCATCTACCTTTAGAGATGGGTGTTGCAAAGCAGTTGTATCCGCATTTCCCAGATACTCCGAGAAGAGTGATCAACACTGCGTTGTATATTCATACGCACAGCGAATTGTATGTAGAGTTTTTAAGTAAAGGTCAAGGAAGATTTAACTTGGAAGGTCAGTTTGTAGCAGCGATTAATGAAGAAGGTGTTGAAAGAGCGTTGATTTTGTTAGGCGAGATACAAAAGAAACGTAAGCAGTTGAAGATGAAACTTAAACGCAAGACTACTTAAAGGTAACTGTGATGGCTGACGCACCAAAAACACTGGGTAATGTAGATATTGCAGACGTTCGCAAAAACGTACCTGATGTAAAAGTCGTAGGTAATGGAAATTTGTTTCAGCTGCTTTGCAAAGCTTCTAGTCAGAGTGAAGGCTGGATGAAAAGTACGAAAGCAATGGAAGTGCCGGGTGGCTGTGTCGTGCAAGTGACTACCCAACAACAAGGCTTTACCGGTAATTATGTTGTTGCAGAAGCTTTGACTTTCGTTCCAGGTGTTAGAATTGCAGATGACATCAATGGCGGACGTAAATTAGTTGCTTCTTTTTAAAACAAAACTGAGGGCTTATTCAGCCCTCAGAGTTAGTATCAGTTTTGTGGTGACACTGCCAAGTTTTCAGCTGCTAGAATGAAGTCAAACACCTTTTCGCTCCATCCCGAAATTTCAGCAGTCCAAACTCCTTCGAAGTTTACACCTCGCTTTTCACAACTGATGTCCAAGATGTAATTGTGTGTTCCAAATGGTTTTGGAACTTTGTTGACCAAATCACAATCTTGGCTGTCAGACAGTACAATAATTCTGTCCGCCGTTTTTTCTTGATTTTTAATGTACTCTAAGCATTGGCGAGTAAAGATTCCACCACCGCCTAAACCATTGGACTTAATCTTTTCCATCAGACCAAATCCACGCATGTTGGGGACGATTTGAGTCTGGTGAATACGAGTCGTATCACTACCCGCAGTCGCATAAATCACCGCCCTCTCACACAACTCCCGCGCCAAAAATCCCAATGAACACGCGATGTCAATTCTACGCACTTCAGACCTATCTGACAAAGTAGTGTTCATTGAACCCGACACGTCAACAATCAAAATAGTCTTACCAGGCAACTTAGCTTGATTTGTCAAGCAGCGAAACAGCAAATCTTCAATTTCAGCCGTAAAACGCGGGGCTACTCTTGCCGCAGCAATTCCATTCACCGGCAAGACCCATTGTGGGTTAATCTGTTTAAATCCCTTTAAAATAACAGACTCATCCACTTTAGCCTCAACCATGTTTCGCAAGTTTCGGAGAAATGCCAAAGCCCCTAACTTGTTGGTCTCAATCAACCGAGTGAAAGTTTCTTTCTTGTCGGCTCCCGCTGATAACGCTGTTTCCCATGTATCTGGGATGGGCAACGTATCTTCAATCACTTGCTTCCAAAGAGCTGATTGTTCCCCAGTCACAGGTGTTGGATGCACTAACCGCAGCACATCACGCAGTTTGATCTGATTCTGATTCCCTTTGTACTTGCCCAGTTGGTAAGCGTCAAACTTAGCGAATGCTTTTGCTAAGCCAACTTTCACCTGCTTGGCTAATGGGCATTTGCCATCTTTCCAATACAAAGAGATAAATTCAGCCATTTCATCTGCGCGATGAATGACGTTGTACAACACTTCTGATTTATCAAAGTACGCATCAGGGTGTCTAATTAGCTCTCGAACCAGCAACAAAGGAACGTGCCTCAATTTTTGCTTAGTTCTAACTTCAATTGCCAAGTTAGCTAATACTTCTGGAGTTACTAGCTTGCTTAGCCGCTTAATTTCTTCAGTAACACTCACTCCATCTGTGTAAGCTACATCTTCCCATAAAAGATTAGCTAACACGATTCTGCGCAACAACGCTTCAGGAGACTGAGCAGCGGCTTTTAATCCAGATCCGCCAGCCAGTTGCACCTCTTCGTCAAAACGGTAATCTTTCGCTTTTACATTAGTTCTCATGTTTAATCTCCAAAGTACACAGACAAAAAACCCAGAGTTATTAGCTCTGGGCGGTTAAAAATTAGTAGGTTTCTCTAAGGAAAAATCGAAAACTGGTTTTTGACTTTTGATCTACCGGGCTGATCTACAGACTTTTACATCTGGTGGGATTCGAACCCACGACAACAAGTTTGCGATGTACCAGTTTCCTACACCATTAAAGAAACCTATTAATTGCCCAGGGAATCAGTAGAAAACAGTCTTATCACCGAAGTATCTGTTTTCTACACCACTGGTATTGCACTAAAAGTTGGCCGGGGAAGCAGTCGTTACGGTGTTTTTCTCGAATGAAGTAACCGTGACAATCACCACCGGCCAACACAATATACATCAATGATATGGCACTGTCAACACTTTTTATGTGTCACTTTTACCACTAAGTCTTTCGTTCAGTTTGTCCCACAACTCTTTCATTGAAAGACTGCTGACTTCTGAAAATACGTGCAATTGTCCCAAAGCAAATGCCAGCATGACCATATCAACGTATTTTTTATCAGAAGTATTTTCCAACCACTTACGCACGTCAGGAGAAGTTACTGAAGCGTCTGATCCTTCTACCGTCATCATCGCGGACCAGGTTTCATCAAATGACGTTTCTGCCAAAATCCACATCGGTTTTGGCATTCTGCCTTTTTTCAACTCTTTATCGATAACTTGCACACGACCTTCAGTTTTAACCCGTTCCACCACTTCACGCTGTTTTTCCACATCACCCCGCGATTTTCTCACGATTGTGTTTGCGTCGGACACAGTGATCTTGTTTTCCGCTACCGCTTGCCGCACGGATGGATCAGCACGAAGCAACGCTATTTTGTCGCTGATGTGGGAAACAGACTTGCCAACCCGTTGTGAAATCTGCTCAACGGTCAAGTTGAACTCAGTCTTCAACCGAGTGAACAGTAAGCCTTCTTCAAACGGGGCAAATGGCTCACTATCATTGGAAATCATCATTTCCACTAAAATATCTGCTTCATTGCGATAGTGATCTACGACAATGGCGGGAATGTCAATTTCAAGTTCTTTCGTATCAAAAAGATGCTGACAAGCAGCCAATCTACGATGACCGTCTACCAACTCAAACTTATCCGTATTTCCAATCTTTGTAATTTTGATTGGATTTCTGATGCCATTTTCTTCAATGGAATCCGCCAACTGTTCGATATTATCCAAAATGATTCTTGGATTACGACCGTCAACGACTTTAATGTCTTGACAACGAACATGCGTGATTTGCAAGTCTTTCATGGTAACTCTCCGGTACTTACGATTGGGTATAGTTCACACTGCGGTTGAACTATACCATATATAAATTAAAAATTCAACTAAATTACCCGATGTGTCTTCTGGACACAATGAGTGATTCGATCATCTTTAAATTCCATTTTAAATTATATCCAGTCTTATTGCCTTGTGTCCAAGCATGTTTTTGGCAGTAAGCTCTACCAAACTCAGTCGGTTCCCAAAAAGATCCGATTTTTTGTTGCAGTCCTAAATCTTCTAAAAATAAATTAGTAGATCTACCACTGCCTGAATTTAACTCCATGCCTAATTCTGTGGGTTCCAACATGATTTCAGTTGGAAGAATGTTTTGCTGAGACTTAGCATGTTTCAACAAATGTTGAAAATCAATGCCGGTTTGCTTGCGAACAGATTTGACAATTTCTTGTTCAATGATGTGAGGTGGGCATTTAAACAGTTCTGCCACTCTCATTTCACATTCCAACTGAATCATCGCCAGTTCGTGTGGAGTTCTGACTTGGAGTGCGTTTTGAGGCTGTGAAGTTGCAGCATGAAAGATTTTCACATAAATCTCCATAACGGGTTGGCAACGTCTGGCTACCATGCTCTCAAAAGTAGTTGGCGTTAGTAAGTATTGTTTTGATGGTCTTCCAGTACCAAATTGATTTTTTCCCGTTTGGGAAACTATGGTATAATCAATGGGTTGCGAAAAGTCTTTTTCCAGCGCTTCAACCGCTTTCACTTTTTGAGCATAAGCAATTCCCACTAATTCTTCCAAATCGTATGGGTACTGCTCTCCGCTATCAAACCGCTCTTTAATCCACAAAAAGTACTCTTTCAAATTTTGTGGAGTGTCGAAGTACAAATTACCCGATTTAAATTCTTCACGGGTAATGACTTCACTAAATTTAATCACGTCAGTGTTCATATTTATTTCCATAAAAGAATTGGGATGTTGTCACAGTGGGGTAGCAGAGGGGCAACCAGTAGCCCCATTCCCAAAATGACAACATCCCAATAAAGTCTTACTGGTTCATGTATACCTGCTACAGTATGTACGTACTATATTAGCGTGAAACTTAACAAAAATCAACTAATTGTTTTATAAAGAACTTATTGATTTTATGCATGATATATAGTATAGTTGCCGCTCCAACAACACCGTGAGTAAGTCAAATGACACCAGACTTTAAAACCGTTGAACCATTTGTGCATAATTTTTTGAAAAAGAATTATTGGAAAGTGGAAACACTTATGGACTATGAAGATGCTGTGTCTGAAGCGAAATTGCAGTTCACCCGAACAATTCTTCGATTGGAAAAAAGAAATTGTGCGATAGAAAATGAAAAACACTTGATGTCTTTATTCAAGACTTCATGGTCAAATCATTTCATTACATTAGCGAATAAAGCGACTAAAGAACGTTTCGTCACTACGTCTTATAGTGACGACACCCAACAATTATTGTTAGATCAGTTGTGTGATGATCTTAATAATTTGGGAGAGTTGGAAGTGTTACTGGATGATGCCCCTTCTGAAATCAAACAGATTTTACATTTGCTGTTGTACAGCCCGATGGAAATTGTAGACACTATCCGCGCTCACTTTTTCACTAACAGGGAGAAGAGTAATGTCTTGTTATGCCGACTGTTGGGTAAAAATCCAACGACTGTTAATTTAGTGCAAAAAACGCTTGACTACTTGAATTAAGTCTAGTAAAGTCAGATTTAGCATTATTATCTAAGCAAAAGCAAAATTGCTTAGGTATGTAAAAACAGTGGCGAAAACACTTCGCCACATTAACTTCAACTTTGTTTTTAGGAATTTACTATGTCACAGACTGCTTACGAATACGTCACTCAGACCCTTGAACTGATCCCGGAAGAAGGCGAAACCACTGTAGATTTTCTGGTTCGTGTTGCTTATGAACTTCAGGGAATGGGAGAAGCTGAGTGGGAAGCTTTGCCCGTGTCGTGTCAAGAATGGTACAACGAAGCGGCTGAAATCATTGCTGCCGCAGAAGCGGATGTGGACAAGATGACCGGTCTGAAGGAACTGCCGGGGATGTCCAAGCCCGCTGTCAAGGAAAAGATTGCTAAGCCCGTTAAGGCTAAGAAAACTGTTCCGGCTGTTGAGAATGTGGAAGGTGAAGCTGTTGAAGGTGTTGATGGTGAGACTGCTGAAGGCGAAGCTACTGAAAGTGCTGAGAAGCGCGGTCGTGGTCGTCCGAAGGGTTCCCCAAGTGTTCCCAAGGCAGAGAAGCCGGAAAAGGCTCCTAAAGGTCCGATTGCTGCGGCTTCCGTTCGTCAACTGCTGTGCGAGAACATGGACTTGTCGCTAGACGAGACGATGGCTAAGTTGACGGAGATGGGCGTAGAGATGCAGCGTTCCTCGGTTCAGGTTAACTATGGCCTCGCGGCTTAGTAATAAGCCGTTGTTACTACGTGAATTGCTGGAACATCTTGAGTGCTGTTCAACACACAAGACAATCAGCAGCCAAGCCTGACATGGAGTTGGGAAGGTTCAGAGACTAGACCGAAAGGTCGTACACTTCAAGTGAAGTGGAAGCGCGTAGCTCCCAACACAAAAAACATGAAGTTTTTGGGATGAAGATATAGTCCGAACATGTGTGGCGACACACAGCAGCTTGAATAAAGCGGGTTAAGAATAACGAACTTAACTGAACATTTTGTGTACACTTGAACACGATCCGAGCATTTGAAATGGCTGTGCAAATGAAAGAAGTAAAAAATAAAGCTGGTGTCGTAGTACTGACCGTAGCTGAGTAATCAGTCGCTTTGTTAAAAAAGACCCCGAACCTTTCGGGGTTTTTTAAAGGTTTAAAATGAACACAGAAATAGAATACATCGACATCAAAACATTTTGTTCTAAACATCGGTATCCAATCACACTACTGTTATTGGAAGCGGCTGAAAAAGATGTGATGGCAAAATGTAGGTTAGAAAAAGTCAGGATAAAAATTAATAACCAGTTGGGAACTGGCAGAGTTGTCAGAATGTTTCCTAGATGGGTCTTGGAGGAATACTTTCAATTATGGATCAAATAATTGTTTAACGTAAAACAATGCTTGCGATTAGCAACAGTTTGTGCTATCATAACATTGCTTTACAAACTATGTGATCACTCACCACTGCGAGAAAAATTATGAGCGAACAATTGATGTGGTTGGAATGTAACGCCATTATGCCCAACAGGTATCAACCCCGTAAAGAATTTAAAGACAAAGATCTTGAAGAACTTGCTGACTCCATTGACCAGCAAGGGTTGATTCAACCCATCACGGTCAGAAAAATTGAAAACCCACTGGATCACATTCAGTACGAACTGATTGCGGGTGAACGGCGCTGGCGAGCTACTAAAGATATCTTGGGCAAATCCAAGATCAGAGCTATCGTCAAAGAAATGACTGACGAAGCTTCACAAGAAGCGGCCATCACGGAAAACTTGCAACGCATGGATTTAAATGCGATGGAAGAAGCCATTGCGTTACAGAACTTGATGGACAACTTTGGGCTGACCCAAGAACAAGTTGCCAAACGAGTTGGTAAGAGTCGTAGCTATATTTCCAATGTATGCCGGTTGTTGAAATTGCAAGAAGAAATTCAAGCTTTGGTGGCTACGGGTCAGCTTGATAAGCATAAAGCGTGGTCATTGTTGGCGATTGAAGACAAAGCTAAGCAGGTAGATTTGGCAACCAAATGTATTCAAAAAGAGTGGACTTTTGAACGGCTGCGTACTGAAATCGAAACTGCGATTGTGAAAGCTTCGGAAGAGCCTCCTAAGCCTTTGGAAAAAGTGACTACTGAAATCCGTACTGCTACGGGTGAAGTAAAGACTATTGAAGTGGCTAAACCCAGTGTTCCAAGGCAGTCTTTGCACGGCAATCGAAAAGTAAAGCCGAAGTTGGATCATCAGTTGGTGCTGGTAGAATTTGATACCAATGAAACCGTGGATGACTTCATACTCTTTATGAAAGAGCAAAATTGGAAGTGTTGGAGAGGTGAAGATTTGTTCAAAAAGATGAAAGAGTTGGAAAAAGATGCATTGAAAGTCACTGAAACCACTCCAGAAGCAACCTTGGATATCTAACATGAATACTCATTTTGATGATATTAAGTGTGAAAATGCGTGGGATTCTATTTTAGAGAGTCTTAATTTAAATCCATACGATGCTAACTTTGTAGACACTCCGCAACGTGTAGCAAAGATGTATCATGAAATTTTCGCTGGACTGAAACCGGATGTTATTGAAGAACTAGATATTCATTTGTCTAAAACGTTTCCATGCACATACGATGGCATGGTAATTGTAAAAGGTACAGAAGTATGGTCAATGTGTCCACACCATTTTTTACCTGTTCGTTACTCAGTGGATATTGCTTATCTTCCAAGCCAGTCAGTGCTAGGAGTTAGCAAAATACCAAGAGTTGCTGAGTTGTTGGCTAAACGTCCCGTACTGCAAGAACAGTACACCCAAGACATTGTTGACTTTTTGGAAAGATCGTTGCAGCCAAAAGGAGTAGCAGTGTTGGTTAAAGGGATGCACTTGTGTATGGTCATGCGTGGAATTAAAAGTCGTAATTCTGAAGTGATTACTTCAGCAATGACCGGAGCGTTTAAGGACAACTTGATTTCCAAGGATGAGTTCTTGCAGTTAGTGGCATAATTCTTCACGGTGGGATTCCCCGATAATTTCTATCGGGGATTTTTAAGGAGACGATACATGAAAAATTTAGTTTTTGTCCCGTTAGAGCTTATTGAAGAACGTTATAGCCTGCAATGGTTCGGCTGGTTTGAAAAGCAAATAAAAGATCAGAACATTGATTGTATTACCATTCTGCCAAATAAAGACCCTGTTAAAATAGAGCAAGGTGAGTTTTTAGATATTATCCAAACAAACAAATTCAAAGCACAACAATTGCAGGAAATCTGCACATTGTTTGAAGAGAAGAAAGTTACTGAAGATACTGTTTTCTTATTCATGGATGCGTGGTTTCCAGGTTTGGAAATGTTAGGTTACTTGCGAGACACTCTTAAAATTAAGTTCAAAATGGTGGGTTTATTTCATGCGGGATCATGGGATGATTATGACTTTTTAACTCAGTGCGGAGTGAGATCATGGGCTAAAAATAGCGAACTTAGCTGGTTCACTTTGTTAGATGCCATGTGCGTAGCGACACAGTTTCATAAAGAGCTGATTGTTGAAAAACTGAATTTGCCAAGCAGTGAGCAGTTTGAGATCAATAAAATAAAAAATAAGATTCATGTTACGGGATTTCCAATTTTTGATGATTTCTCATCAAATGAACTAACTCCCAAATTAAATAAAATTGTGTTTCCACACCGCCTTGCTCCAGAAAAACAATCAGAACTTTTTGATCAACTTGCTTGGAAATTTAAAACAACAACCACTGACACGCTCACGGCGAGTTTTTCATTTATCAAAACAAAAGAATTTAATTTAACAAAACAAGATTATTACAGAATTTTAAATTGTTCCAAAATTTCTGTCAGTTTTGCAAAACAAGAAACATTTGGAATTGCCATGTTAGAAAGTGTGTTGTGCGGCTGTATACCATTAGTACCCAACAGATTGTCATACAAAGAATTGTATCCAGAGATATTCAAATACGACGAAGAAGTAGATGCTGCTGTTGAAGTTCTTAACGTTATGAAAAGATTACGTAGCTACATTACGAATGAAATGTCATACCGTTGTGCGCTTGTTAAACTACAGCAGCAAATACTTTATTCAGGTATGGAAGCTATACCCAACATGTTAAAAATATGTGAGAAAGTTTAATGACTAATGAAACGGATTCTGTTGAAAATTTTTGTTTGCAATTAGAACAATTGTACAAAGAACACAATTTGGGAGGTTATTGTTTGTTAATCTCACCTAATGTGACTAGAGCGGTTGTTATTTTGCCTGAATGGTCTTTATTGCAGCTGCAACAAGCTGAAGGTGAGGATATTTTAAAGATTGAATCAACAGCAGGCGTTAATAAAGATTTAGTTGAAAATAAAATTTTTAACACTCTTTATTTTTTTAGATCCACTGAAGATTTTTTAAATCATTTGTCAGGATTAATTTTAGATTTTGTTCCAAAGTTTTTAACTAAGTTTGAAAAACGTATCGAAAAATTGGTTGCTGGTACTATGAATGACTCCATCCACTAATTAGGATTAGTTATGAACGAAATTTCGAAATCAATCAACATGTTTGTGGTAGTAAAGACTTCCTTTGAAGCTTTGCATTGTTGGCAAAATATTCCCTCTGCTCATAAAAGTCAGTTTTTGAAATATCCACATCGGCATAAATTTAACTTCGAACTTACATTCAGAGTTTTTCACGATGATCGTGATCTTGAGTTTTTTGAGTTAAAAGATTTGATAGATCGTACACTAATTGCAATGTATCCAAAACAAGAAGATGAGTTGCTGCCAAATTTAGGTAGCATGTCTTGTGAAATGTTAGCAGAAAATCTACTGCTTTACTTTAAGACTTTAAATTGTGTAACCGTTAAAGTCATTGAAGATGATGAAAATGCAGGTATCGCTACGCTCTTCAATCAAGTTTAGGAGTTTTAAATGAATGCTTTAGAATCAGCTCTTTTTCCAAACGAAGATGTTGTAGTCACTTCATTTCCAGTCTTATTGCATAAAGCAAAGAATGGAAAAATTTCTATGTGGCGTATTTCTGTAGAAAAACAGAACTCTACTTATCACATTGTTACTCGTTACGGCTACGCAGATGGTGAGCAACAAACAACCAGCGTAGTTGTGAAAGCCGGAAAAAACATCGGCAAGTCTAATGAAACTAGCGTAGTAGAACAAGCACTGAATCAAGCTAAATCAAAGTGGGAAAATAAGAAATTGGGTAACTATCGAGAATCTTTGGAAGAAGAAACTACGTTGCTTCCCATGTTAGCGCATCGGTATCACGACCATAAAGACAAAGTAGTGTTTCCTTGTTTCATTCAAAAGAAGCTTAATGGAATGAGGGTCTTAGCGCATGTATTTGACGGTGAAGTGAAGTATTTTTCCCGTAAAGGTAAAGAGTATGAAACTCTGCATCACTGGGATAAGTTGATTCTTGAACATTTTCCAGTTGGTACTATTTTAGATGGTGAAGCGTTCAATCCTGACCTCAATTTCCAACAAATTGTTCGGTTAGTGAAGCGGGTCAAAGCCAATCGTGATGACATCGAACAAGATGTTATTAAATTTTGGGTATATGATGTAGTTCAAGAAGATCAACCATTTTTAAATCGTCAAGCGTGGTTGCATCAACACTTTGTAGACTTTCGCCATTCTTTAGTGTGCCATTTACCAGCGTACCCATGTACGACTCATGAAGATATTCTAAAATGGCACAACACTTTCATTGGTGAAGGTTTTGAGGGGTCAATTATCAGAAATTCCGGGGGTCTGTACCGTATCAATTACCGGAGTTATGACTTGCTAAAGTTGAAAGACTTTATTGATGAAGAATTTCTTATTACGGGTGGTAAGTCTGGTACTGGTAAAGACACTGGAACTGTGATCTTTATTTGCCAAGTCAATTCGCCAGAAAATCCGTTTGAGTTCTACGTCCGTCCCAAGGGTACGTGGGAAGAACGTAAAGAATATTTTGACAATCTTCAGTCGTACATTGGGAAGTGGTTGACGGTTCGGTATCAAGAAAAGTCAGAGGATGGACTGCCCATTTTTCCAGTGGGTGTCGGTATCCGGGACATCACTTCGGAGTAGTGTTTAAAGCGCCGCTATGCTGTTATGGCGTTGTTTCAGCGACAAGCCATAACAACGTAGCGGTTTGCTTTGAAACCCGCTACACTGCATTTTTTCAATTTTTACAGATGGGTCTTTTTATGAAAAAAGTAGTCATGATTATTATTGAAAAAGATGACTTTTCAATTCACTATGAATGTTCTGGTTGTGGTCATGTAGCCAGAGCGACTCAGACATTTGAAAAGTCTAAAACTTGCCCCAAGTGCAAAGCGCCGATTGACTATTTTGAAACTTTTGAAGATGAGAGCGAAGAGTCATGAACGTCTTTATTCACGATGAGTTTGACCCTGAAACGTCAGCCATGTTGCAGGCTTTTTATTCTCGCTCACACAAAAGTATCGAAGACAGGATTTCTTCATTGGGTAAAGATTTAACTAAAGTAAAAGAATCTCTGAAAAAGTTTTATGTTGGCTATGGACATAAATCCATTGGCGATTGTGGTAACATAACTCTTTATATCGAAGGCATCTCATTACTAGCTGCGAAAGCGATTCAAGACTTTTCCTTGTATAATGGTCAAGAATCCAGTACTCGTTACATGAATTTTAGTGAAGCAGAAGTTTTTAACGTATCTGATAACCCAGATTGCGCGACCATTTACAATGATTGGTTTTCATTTTACAGAAGTTATTTTAATTCTTTGTTTGAGTATTATAAAGAAGTTTATTACACTCAAACGTTGAATAGTGAAGAGTTTGAGAAGTCGATCAAAGCAAAAACTTTTGATGCCTTTCGTGGATTTTTACCGTGTGGTACAAAAACGCAACTCAGTTGGACGGTTAATTTTCGACAACTTGCTGATCAAATTTCAAGATTTGAAGCACACCCATTAGTGGAAGTCAGAGTATTGGGGTCAAAGATTAAGCAGTTAGTTTCTGAAAAATATGTATTCGCATGTTCACAGCCACATCGATCTGAAAAATATAACTTTTTGAAGAGTTTTAATGAGACTTTTGCGTACTCTTCTAATAAGCAGAGTGAAGCGTTTACTTACTGCTCTTCAATTGACTTTGAAAGAGTTAGAAAAGATTTAAAGTTTTTAGAAATCAGACCTAAAGGTGTAGAAATACCGCCTTACTTTGATAAGTTTGGACAGTTCATGTTTAATTTTAAATTAGACTTTGGAAGCTTTAGAGATTTACAGCGTCATCGAAATGG
>JFJP01002083.1_pt1 | contig 15008 bp, 10 predicted proteins | sample 431651 | NCBI WGS metagenome assembly JFJP01 (sample SAMN02602958, study PRJNA72255) | Microbial mat metagenome, whole genome shotgun sequencing project. | biome: fresh water; feature: sink hole; material: water; isolation source: purple microbial (photo- and chemosynthetic) mats found in...
CCACGCATGGTCGGATAGACTCGGGTGGTTCGGCCGGCGATTTCCCGGCCACGAGGCTTTGATCCTCCCGCGCGTCCGGCAGGTCGGGATTTGGAAATCGGCGGTCGAGTCGCAGTTCGCGCCAGCCCAGCGGGACGCCGCGGCCTTCGCCACCATTGCGGGCTGGTTCGACAAGGCCAGCGGCTTGATCGCCGAAAAACCGAAACTACGCACCAAGGAGGACTATGAAACCTGGCGGAAGGCGATTGACGGACTTCAGGCACAGGGCCCGGAACTCGCGAAAACCCCGCTTCATCCGCCGCCAGCCGGACAAGTGCTCGCCGTTTCCGTTAGGGGGTTGGTCGCCAAGCCGGGAGTGATCACCGCCGACTCCGCGATGACCTTGCGCCAGTCGATCGACAAGGCGGGCGGCCCGCACCCGTTCGGCTCGCTGGACGACGTCGTTCTTTATCGGAATGCCGGCAAGACCGTCTATAACACGCTCAGCGATCAATTTCAGGACATCCCCTTGTTTCCCGGCGACATGGTGGTCGTCGGACAACAAAACCCTCCCTGGGAATCGAATATGGATCCCTTCGCCGAAGCGTCACCGCCACGGGATGCGCGAAAGGAAGCACCGGTCCGCGAACAGGGAGATTTGTGGATCAAGCCTTCCGCCGGGCGCGCGCCGGTTTCCAATCTTGGTGGTGGTGGTGGCGACACTCCGCAAGGCCCCGCGGCGTTCCCCGTCACCCCGGCCACGCCCACCGCGATCCGGCCGTATTCCCCGGCGCCCCGGAACCGGTTAGGCAATCACTCCGCCACTCTCAAGCCGGGGCGGATCGAAGGCACGGCTTCCGGTGGCTCCACGGTGAAGGACGCAGACGCCTCCGGTGGCGGCACGCCGGACTTCGCTTTGTTTGAAAAGGCGCTCGCTGCCGGCCTTGAGCCGCAAACCGCCTATCGGAACCTGAAGTCCGGCGGCATCTATCAGGACCGGTTTTATGTGGAAGCCGCCCGCCTGCTTTCCGCCAAACAGCAACCTGCCCTCGCCCGGCGGGTGCTGTCGAACATCGTCGAGTTGAGGCCCGGTGATCTGTCCGCGGTCCGCGCCTACGCGTTCTGGCTGGCGGAGTTCGGGCAGACGGAGGAAGCGGCATTGGTGCTCGGCCCGCTGTGTGAAGACGGCTCGGCCACGCTTCCGCCGCGATTGGATCTGGCATCGATCCACGCCTCTGTCGGGAATACGGCGGCGGCGGCCAGGATTCTGTTTCCCGCCTTGAAGGATATCCAGTCAGGCGAATCCGGCAGCCTGGCCGCCATCGCGCTGACCGAATATAACAGGCTTTACAGCGCCCCCGGCGGGCGCGCCACCGCGCACCCGCTGGCCTCGCACGCGGACAGTTATGACAAGAACCTCGCCGCGGATATCCGCATCGTCGCAACCTCCACGGGCGACGGGAATTCACTGCGTTTCCAGGTCAGGGAGCCGGGTGGTGCCGGGTGTTCGAGCGCGGACTTCTCCAGTCCGTCTGGCGGCCGTGTCAGCGCGTCCGGCGGCAGGCGGGAATACATGATCCGCCATGCGGTGCCGGGGATCTATCAGATTTCCTGCGGCTCCGACCACCCGGTCACTGTCCGCCTCGTGCTGCATACCCGCTGGGGGCATCCGGACCAGGAATCGAAGGTGGTGACACTGTTGTTGGACAGCGGGGGGATACAACAAGCCGGCGGGATCGAGTTCGGGTTTTCACCTGGAGAATGATGTCGCCGGAAGGATTCGTTTTTTCATGCGGAGGATTTGTGCACACTCCGTCCGTGCGCGGATGGTTGAGAGGATTGTGGGTGATGGTCGTTCTGCTGGTTCCGGCGGGCGGGCATGTGGTGACGCAGATTTTCGGCGAGTGGAAACCGTCGGAAACCTTGGAGATCGAGGTTCTGTTTGACGCGGGCTACGCGGTGCCGGAGTGGCGGGGCGACGCACAGGCGGAAGCGCCGCGGCGCGAGTGGCTGGCGGGCATGGGTGCGGCCGGTTGGCGGCCGCTGCGCCTGGAGGCGGAGCGCTACCTGCGCGAATGCCTGCGGGTGAAATCCAACGGTGAATGGATGAAGTGGCGGGCGGATTTTCCCGACTTCGCGGCGGATCCTCCGGATTTCCCGGTGCTGCTGAATGATGGCGCGTATTTCCGGATGCGGGTCACGGGAGAAATGGCTCTGGCAAGCGGGGCGGAAGTTTTCTGGAGTGAGGGTGCCCGGCCCGCGCTGGTGCTGCGGCTGCCGGGGGCTAACGGGAGCTATCTCACGCTTGCGCCGGGCGGGTCGCTGGTGTTGCCGGTGGAGGGGAGGGCGAGCGGCCGGGCGTCATGGATCGAGTCGTTCCGACAGGGTTTTCTGCATGTGCTGCCGTTCGGCCTGGACCATGTCTTGTTCATCATGGGTTTGTTTTTCTATCGGCGCGAGTGGCGGCCGCTGGTCTGGCAGTCGCTGGCATTCACCCTCGCCCACTCGGTGACATTGGGGCTGGCGGCGGCGGGGATCGTGAGGGTTTCCGGTGCCTGGGTGGAGCCCGTGGTGGCGCTTAGCCTGGTGGTGGTGGCGTTGGAAAACCTGAGACCCGCAGCGGTGGGGCGGCAACGGGTGCGGTTAGGGGTGGTGTTCGGATTCGGGTTGATTCACGGCTTGGGATTCGCCGGAGCCCTCGCCGTGTGGCTGAAGCCGGGGGCGGGGTTTTTCACGGGTTTACTCTGCGCCAACCTCGGGGTGGAGGTGGCCCAGGTGCTGCTGTTGGCCACGGCGTGGTGCCTGACTGCTGGATGGCACCGCGGTGTGGTCTATCCGCGGGTGAGGTTCGCCGGGTGTCTGGGGATCGCGCTGACCGGCGCGTTCTGGGTGGCTCAGAGAATCGGCTGAGGATTACGGGGTGAAGGTGAAGTCCACCCCCTTGCGGCTCCATGCCTTGACGATGTCCGCCTCGAGCGCTTCGAAGGTGCGTCCGTCCAACAGCAGGGCGAGGGATTCCACGCCGTCTTTGTCATCACGCAGCGCCTTGAGGTAGGCCTTGAGACGTTTGGCGTCGCCCTCGCCGTCGAGATAGAGGAAATAGGTGGTGATGAGCAGGCCGCAGCCGTAGTTGATCTGCGGTTGTTCGACGAAATCCGAGTAGTCCTGCAGCATGAATTTCTTCAGGGCGGGCAGCTTGATTTTCGTGCCGAGGGCGCGGCCGCCCATGTCCTTCGAGCCGTAGCCGGTGGCGTAATCGACCATATCCTTCAAATTTCCCCGCACGGCGTAGGAGCCGGCGCGGTAGGGGGTGACGGCGACGAATTCGGCGATGCCCTCGCTGAACCAGCCCATCGGTCCCTTTTGGAAATAGTCGCGCGGTGTGAGTTGGTGGGTGAGTTCGTGGGGCAGGGTTTTGCTGCTCTTGTCCCGATCCAGCATGTAGCCGCTGCCGACGGGGCGCACGCCGAGGCTGGTGAGCGGCACCATGACCACGCCGCGCCCGCCGATGAAGACGCCGGCGCTGCTGGGCGGGCCGCCGGCTTTGACGTAGTCCTCGAACTGCTCGAACAACAGGATCTGGTGTTTTCCGTTCTCTACCATCCCGCCGTCGAGCGCGAGAGGCAGGCTGCGGCAGTAGAGGTGGGTGGCCTCGAACATCACCGCGAATCCCTTGACGACGGATTTGGCGAGCCTGACGTCGCAGAGGTAACGGTAGTTCGCGCTCTCGTAAATGAAGCGCTTTTTCCCGGCGTCCTCCTCCACGGTGTTGACCTCGGGATCTTCGCTGAACTTGATGCGCTCCGGCCATGGGGCGTCGAAATTCAGCGGGATTTTTTCGTTTGCCGTCGCTTTTCCGGGCGGCGGCGAGGTGATTTTGCCGCGGTTTTCCTCGACGTATTTGCCGTCGTCCGCCGAAAGTTTGGCGAGGGGAAAGGGGATTTCGCGGCCGTCGCCCAGCTTGAGAACCACGCTGTTCCCTTCGGCACGGAGGAGGGAGGCCTCGACCTTCCGGCCTTGGCTGTCCGTCCATGAGCGCGGCTCGAGCGCGAGTGCCAGACCGGTGATGCAGAGGAGAATCGAGAGCGAGCGCACGGGTTTCAGGTGGGGATGAAGAAATTGAGGCCAACGGGATTGCCCGGTTCCGGACGAGCATTTTCGTGAAATGTGAGCGGCATTTTTAAAAAGGAAAGCACGGACCGCCGCCCCTGTCCGGCATTTTGGCGACGGGCGGTCGCTTGGACCGGTCAGGTGGTTTTCGCGAAAAGCTCGCGGCAGAGCAGGCAGCTTTTTCCATCACAGCCGCGGGCGGAGCAATGTTCGCGGCCGTAGAAGATGATTTGCAGGTGCAGGCGGTTCCAAGATTCCCTGGGGAAGAGCTTTTTGAGGTCGCGCTCGGTCTGAACGACGTTTTTGCCGGAGGTGAGTTTCCAGCGGGTGGCGAGGCGGTGGATGTGGGTATCCACCGGGAAGGCCGGCACGCCGAAGGCCTGCGCCATGACAACGGAAGCGGTTTTGTGGCCCACGCCGGGCAGTGCTTCCAGCGCTGCGAAGTCCTGGGGAACATTGCCGCCGTGTTGCTCAACGATGATTTTCGACAACTCGGAAATGGCGGCGGATTTCTTCGGGGACAGGCCACAGGGACGAATGATCGCCTGGATTTCCGGCACCGGCACGCGGATCATGGTGTGCGGATTGTCGGCAAGTTTGAAGAGCGCGGGAGTGACCTGGTTGACGCGGACATCGGTGCACTGGGCTGACAGAAGGACGGCGACGAGCAGGGTGTAGGCGTCCTTGTGATCCAGCGGAACCGGTGTCTCCGGATAGAGTTCCTCAAGCCGGTTTCTGACATGATCCGCGCGCTGTTGCTTGAGCATGCGGCGAGTTTCCGGAGGTTGTGGGAAATTGCAAGTCATTGGGCGCGAACCTGCCGGCTGACCGGTTTGATCGTCCTTTTTGGTCAGGGATTCGACATCCGTCGATTTCGGCTGACCGCGATCCGGTCCATCCAATCCCGGTGCCGGGGCGGCGGGGGTACCGGTAATGATGGCTTTACAAAAAGTAGCCTTCACCCCTATGTTTTCAGCCTCGCTGGGCGCTGACGCCGTTTCATGAAGTAGTAAAATCAAACACAAGATGAGAAATTCTAGCCGGACCTTGGAGACATCCGGGAACGAATCCAAAAGTTCGTTTTTCAGTGGCCTCCTTGGTCGGCTGCGGGATCCGGGTGACGGGTCAGAAAAGGTCCATCTGCTCAAGCGGCTGGAAAGGGGTCTGCGCAAGCGGCGTGGCGGCTTGTTCAAGAAGCTCTTCCGAAAAAAATCCTTCAGAATTCTCCGGGGTGGTTCCTCGGGTGGTGCGTTCCGGAAATACGCGCATATCCTTCATGAAACCTCGCAGTCGAAGCCGGACCTGAAGTCGGGCTATCTGGGCCGGACAGGCTTTCCCCTGGACTCCGGAAAACTCGGCGTCCGCACGATTGCCTTCTACCTGCCGCAGTTCCACCCGATCCCCGAGAACGACTTGTGGTGGGGCAAGGGCTTCACGGAATGGACGAATGTCACCCGTGCGTTTCCCCAGTTTATCGGTCACTATCAGCCCAGGCTTCCGGGGGATCTGGGGTTCTACGATTTGCGGGTGCCGGAGATCATGCGCGAGCAGGCGGAGATGGCAAAGGATTACGGAATCCATGGCTTTTGTTTTCACCACTACTGGTTCGGTGGCCAGCGGCTTCTTGAAATGCCGGTTCGGAGCCTGCTTCTCAACCCGGACATCGATATTGATTTCTGCCTTTGTTGGGCGAATGAAAACTGGTCAAGGCGCTGGGACGGCTCGGAGAGCGACATCCTCATGGCGCAGAACCACTCGCCGGAGGACGACATCGCGTTCATCGACGACCTGATCCCGTCGTTCAAGGACAAGCGCTACATCCGGGTGGATGGCAAGCCGCTGTTGATTGTCTATCGGGCGACACTGCTGCCGGACATCGCCGCGACGGCGGCACGCTGGAGAGCGCGGGTCCGCGAGCACGGCATCGACGACCTCTATCTGGTCGCCGCGAAATCCTTCGATGTGGGGAATCCCCGGACTTTCGGATTCGACGCAGGTGTCGAGTTCCCCCCGCACCAGGCGACCGGGGTGAAGTCGGTGAATGACCGCTATCAGATCATCAACCCGGATTTCAATGGCAAGATCTTCGAATACGCGGACCTGGCGTCGAAATATGCAAACTTGGATCCCGCGGAATTTACCTGCCACAAGACCGTGACGCCCTCGTGGGACAACTGCGCCCGCAAGCTCGGCAACGCCCATACCTTCGTCAACAGCTCCCCTGAGAACTACGCGCGGTGGCTGGACGAGGCGCTGGAAGTCACGATGCGCCGGCCGCGTGACGAGCGTCTTCTGTTCATCAACGCCTGGAATGAATGGGGAGAGGGTGCCTATCTCGAGCCCGACCGGCGGTTCGGCTATTCCTACCTGAATGCAACTGCCAGCGTCCTGTCCCGGACCTATGAGGATCCTGAGGGGGATGCCTTCATCGCCCGCCATAACGAGGGGTTCCTGAAATCCGGCGACACCGCTGTTATTCTCCACTTGTATTACGCGGATCTGCTACCGGAACTTCTATCCGGATACCTGCCCGGAGTGATGGAGGCGGACTATTTCATCTCGGTAAGGTATGACGCGCCGCTCTCCCTGCTGGAGGAGATCGCCGCCACTTTTCCCAATTCCCATCTCATCCGGACCGGCCACCGCGGCCGCGACATGCATCCGTTTCTTGTCGCCCTGGAGCGTCTTGCGCACTACGGCTACGCCACCGCGTGCAAGCTGCACACCAAAAAGTCCCCGCAATTCAAGGACGGCCACTTATGGCGGAACTGCCTGATGGACAGCCTCGTCGGCGGCAAGGACTCGCTCGAAAAAGCCCGGACCGCCTTCGCCGCGGATCCGGCCACGGGTGTTCTGATTCCGCGGGGATCGGTCCTGGACCTGTCGGAACGGGATTCCCATGTGGACAACGTCGTGTGGCTGGACCGCATGCTCGCCAAAATGGGTTGCTCGCGCCACTCGGGTAAATACGCGTTCAAGTTTCCGACCGGATCCATGTTCTGGTTCCGGGTGGACGCTTTGCGCGGTCTGATGGACCTCGGCATCGGGGCCGGCGACTTCGCCCCGGAGACGGGTCAGTTAGACGGCACCCTGGCGCACACGCTGGAGCGGCTCATTCTACTGGCGGCGGCGGAGCGGGGATTTCATTTCAGGGAAATCGATATGAGCGATCCCGGGCAGAAGTCATTCCTGTCCGCACCCCGGCTGCCCTGATTCATGCCCCTGGTATCCGTCATCATTCCCGCCTATCAGCACGGGCGGTGCATCGCGGAGGCTGTCGACTCGGTCATCGCGCAAACCTTCCGCGACCTCGAAATCATCGTGATCAACGACGGCTGCACCGACAACACCGAAGACGTCCTGCGGCCCTATGTGGAAAAGAACCTGATCCGCTATTTCCATCAGGAGAACCAGGGAATCTCATCTACCAGAAACCGGGGGCTTTCGCTCGCGACCGGCGGGTTCGTGGCATTCCTGGACGATGACGACGTGTGGCCGCCGGACAAGTTGGAATGGCAGGTGGAGGTTTTGTTGAATTCCAGCGTCCTGGTCGTAGGAGGGCTGTCCAGTGTTTTTGGCAATAAGACAGACCGCAAGCCGGTCATCGAGGGTAGCGGGTATGCGGAATTGGATACGGTGAGGCTTTTCGCAGGCAATCCATTCGGCTCGCCGGGTCAGACTTTGATTCGGAAATCAGCCCTGCTCGCGATTGGTGGATTCGATCCGGCAATCTGGGGTGCTGACGATCACGATATCTGGATCCGCTTGTCGCGGTTGGGGGAAATCCGGCGTTATGACCGCATCTCCTTGCTCTACCGGGTGCACGATTCCAATACCTCCCGCAATTCCGCGAAAATGTTTGAAAACGCGGAGAAGGTCATCCGTAAGAATCTTCTCGGCGTGACCGGCCAGGAGCGGCAGCGGTTAGAGCGCGAGGGCTTCCGTTTCCTTTTCCGTTACGGCGGAAAGAAGCTCATCTGGCAGGGGGCCGGACTCATGTGCCGGGGCCGCTTGCGCGAGGGACGTGCGCTTGTCGCCCGCAGCTTCAAGACCTTCCTGCCGATGGCGGGAAAGGATCCCAAGCTTCTGTTTCAAGTGATCGCGGCAATTCTCAAGACTCCGTGGAAGTTGAAGCGATTTTCCGCATGAACTCGATGATTGTCCGGGCCACCCCGGCGCTCCTCTCCGCCGGCGGAGAATTTCCAGGCAGAGAGATATCGTAACAATATCTTCGCTGACAAAGAGCGCCATTTGCTGTTCGATTCCGCTCGAATGAAGACTCCGACTGACCAAGACGCGCAATTCGCCCGCGAGCAACTGGCAGGTGGCTGTGACCGGATGGAGCACCTGTTGCGAGGCCTGCTCGACTCGCGAGGACGCATCGCCGAGGAGGTTCACGCGACCCGCAAGCTGGGCAAGTCGCTGCGCGGGGGGTTCGCTTTGTTCGGACTGGGGAAAACCTCCTCGCCGGAAATTCAGGCGATCGGGCGTCTGCTCTCGGGCCCGCGCGATGCGGTCTCGCGGCTGAGCACTTGGAAGAAATTCGCCTGGGACGAGGACGCCGCGGCAGCAGCAGCCATCGCTGCCCTGCTCGACCAGCAGACTCACTCGGCCGCACGCAGGCCGCCGCCAGAGACGGTCGCGTGGTGTGTCGACCGTGTCATCGCGGCGCGCAAAAATCTGGAGGAGCTGTCCCCGGAATCGCTTGCAGAGCAGATCGCGCACGGGCTCAGGAAACTTGAGAAGCAGGTCGTCAAACGCTGCCAAAACCTTGATCACTCGGGAAAAGAGGATTTCCACGACGCGCGCAAGGCCCTGAAAGCTTATCTCGGTGCGCTCGGATTTATGCCCGAGGGCCTGGTCACGCTGGATCCGAAACTCGCCGAACTGCCCGAACTGCTAGGGGATGAAAACGATCTCACCACGCTCTCCGAGTGGCTGGAAAGCCACGGATTCACGGCGGAATTGGTGCCCGGTCTGTGGACCCGACTCAAGGCACGGCGTAACCATCTGCGCAACGAGGTGGTCCATGAAATCGCGCAACTGTTTTCCCAAAAGGACGGCTGATCCCGGCTCGATGGCAAAATCCCCGGAAAATTCCGGATTCTCGTGCGCGGGGGTTGCGCACGAGGCATTTTCCTTTAAGGAGAGGGGGTCACGACTGGTTCAACCACTGTTCGTTCACTTCCAACATCATGTCCGCACGCCTCGATTTCCGCAGCCGCCACTTGGGTTCTTTTGATTCTGACCGCGACGGGATGCTTCGCGAAACCGGCTTCCCGTCCCTCGCCGCCCTCATCAACGCCGCCGTTCCCGCCGGCATCCGCATGGACGGTGCGATGACGCTGCCGGCCGCCCGCTCGGAGAATGACGCGCTTGCCTGGCTGAAGTCGATCATGGGGAAAAACCGCGTGCTCAAGTCCTTCATCGGCCAAGGCTACCATGGCACCTACACGCCCGGTGTCATCCAGCGGAACATCCTGGAAAACCCCGGCTGGTACACCGCCTACACACCCTATCAGGCGGAAATCGCCCAGGGCCGGCTCGAAGCACTGCTGAATTTCCAGACCATGATCACCGATCTAACCGGGCTGGATGTTTCCAACGCATCGCTTCTCGACGAGGGCACCGCCGCCGCCGAGGCGATGAGTCTCGCACTCGCCGGGAAACCGAAGGGCAAGACGATCTTCATCTCCGACCGCTGCCACCCGCAAACCATCGACGTGGTGACAACGCGCGCCGAGCCGCTGGGCATCGAGGTGATCACCGGTGACTGGCAGACATTCGATTGCGCCGCCTGCGAGGGGCTTTTCGCGGTGCTCGTGCAATATCCCGACACCCGCGGCCGCATCGACGACTTCGCGGATTTTTTCAAACAAGCAAAAGCCGCCGGCGCGGTGGCCATCGTCGCCGCGGATCTTCTCGCGCTGACGGTGCTCAAGGCACCGGGCACATTCGGGGCGGAAATCTGCATCGGTTCTTCCCAACGCTTCGGAGTGCCGCTGGGATTCGGCGGACCGCACGCGGGATTCATGGCTTGCACGGATGCGCTGAAGCGCAAGATGCCGGGCCGCCTCATCGGGGTGTCCGTCGATTCGCGTGGCAAGCCGGGCTATCGGCTTTCGCTGCAAACCCGCGAGCAACACATCCGCCGCGACAAGGCGACTTCCAACATCTGCACCGCCCAGGTCCTGCTCGCGGTGATGGCCTCGATGTATGCGGTCTATCATGGGCCGGAGGGACTCAAGCACATCGCCCACACCATCCACGGCCGCACCGCCGCGCTCAAGACGGCGCTCACCGCTGCGGGAGTCGTCGTCGAGGTGGGACCGTTTTTCGACACCATCGTGGCGAAAGTCCCGGGCAAGGCCGATGCGGTTCTATCCGCCGCCGCCGCTTCCGGCATCAATCTGCGGCGCATCGACGCGGACCATCTCGGGATCTCCTTCGACGAGACGACGAACGCCGATGATATTGCAACCGTCGCCGCCGCATTCGGGGCCAAGGTGGAAAACCACGCGGCATCGGGAGTCGTCTGGCACTCGACGCAAGCCCGCAACACCGGTTTCCTCACCCAGAAAGTCTTCAACAGCTATCACTCGGAAACGGACATGCTCCGCTATCTTAAGCGGCTGGAGTCCAAGGATCTCGCGCTCAATGAGTCGATGATCGCGCTCGGCTCCTGCACGATGAAGCTCAACGCCACTTCCGAAATGATGCCGCTGAGCTGGCCGGAAGTTTCCTCGTTGCATCCGTTTGTGCCCGCCGACCAGAGCGGGGGCTACCGCGAAATGTTAAGCATGCTCGAGGACTGGCTGGCTGAGGTCACCGGATTCGCCGGAGTTTCGCTCCAGCCGAACGCCGGCTCGCAGGGCGAGTATGCCGGACTGCTCGCGATCTATCAATACCACCGCTCGCGCGGCGACTCGCACCGCAACATTTGTCTGATTCCGGTATCCGCCCACGGCACCAACCCCGCGTCCGCCGTAATGGCCGGGATGAAAGTCATCGGCGTGAAATGCGATGAAAAGGGCAACATCGACGTCGCCGACCTCGCCGCGCGCACCGAGGAACACCGCGATAATCTCGCGGCGCTGATGGTCACCTATCCATCCACCCACGGCGTGTTCGAGGAGACCATCCGCTCCATTTGTGAGATCATCCACGAGGCCGGCGGCCAGGTTTACATGGACGGTGCCAACATGAATGCGCAGGTCGGCCTGACCTCGCCCGGCCTGATCGGTGCGGACGTCTGCCACTTGAACCTCCACAAAACCTTCTGCATCCCGCACGGCGGCGGCGGACCGGGTGTCGGGCCGATTGGTGTGGCCAAGCAGCTCGTGCCGTTCCTGCCGGGACATGCCGAACTGGAAAACCCGCGCGGCGCGGTTTGTTCCGCCCCTTGGGGGAGCGCTTCGATCAACACGATTTCCTGGATGTATATCGCCATGATGGGGCCCGAAGGACTGACCGAGGCCACCGAGGTCGCCATCCTCAATGCGAACTACATCGCCAAGCGCCTCGCCCCGTATTTCCCGGTGCTTTACACCGGTCACGAGGGCCTCGTCGCCCACGAGTGCATCATCGACGTCCGGCCTCTATCCGACGCGAGCGGCATCACCGTCGAGGACGTGGCCAAGCGCCTGATGGACTATGGCTACCACGCGCCGACGATGAGCTGGCCCGTCGGCGGCACCTTGATGATCGAACCCACCGAGTCCGAGTCCAAGCCCGAGCTCGACCGCTTTTGCGATGCGATGATTTCCATCCACGGCGAAATTTCCGCGGTCATCATCGGCGAGCTGGATGCGAATGACAACCCGCTCAAACACGCGCCCCATCCGTGCGAGACGGTTTGTGGCAACGACTGGCCGCATTCCTATACCCGCGAGCAGGCGGCGTTTCCGCTGCCTTATCTCCGCCAGCACAAGTTCTGGCCGTCCGTCGGCCGCATCGACAACGTGCATGGCGACAGGAATCTGGTTTGTACTTGTGACTCCGTGGAAGCCTACGCGGAACGCGGCGCATGATTGCGGAATCGCCCATCGACTGGACGCAGTGGGAGGGCGAAATGCTCGCGACCATCGTGTTCATCATCAAGGACGGACGGATCCTGCTAATTGAAAAAAAGCGGGGCCTGGGTGCCGGAAAAATCAATGGCCCGGGAGGGAAGATCGATGCGGGTGAAACCGCGCTTGAAGCGGCCGTCCGCGAGACGCAGGAGGAGCTGATGGTCACCCCGCATGCGCCTAGAAAGCTGGGCGAGCTGCGGTTCTCCATGTCCGATTGTCCGGACATCCTTTGTCATGTCTATCGTGCGGATGATTTCAGCGGCACGCCCACCGAGACGGATGAGGCGGTTCCCGTATGGACGGCGCTCGATGAGATTCCCTATCACCGGATGTGGGAGGACGATCGCCACTGGCTGCCGCTGTTGTTGAACGAGCAGTCCTTTCTCGGGCGCTTTGTCTTCGAGCAAGACCGCTTGCAGTGGAGTGACGTGACGACCGGCGTGAGCTGGTGACACTAAAAAGGCCGCCTCCCGGATAAGGAAGCGGCCTTTTTAATAATAATGATTTCGATCAGAGCGATGCTTTGAGCGATTTGAACTTGGCGTTGAGTTGCGCAAGCTGGGACTCGGCCCTGGAGATCTCCTTGCTGAGCGCGAGAAGCGTAGTCAGCTTGTCGTCGAAGCTGCTCGAAACCGGGTAAGAGACGGGCTTGGCTGCTTTCACGGCCTTGGCTTCCTTGGCTGCCTTGGCTGGAGCTGCGGATTTGCCTCCCTTTTTGGCGACCTTCGCGGTCTTTGTCTTGCCGCCGGATGCCTTCAACCAGGTCATAACAGTCAGAGGGGAAACGCTGAATTTTTCGGCAGCTTTGCTCTGGCCACCACGTCCGTTCGCGGCGTTATAGGAAGCAACGAAGTCGGTGACCTCCTTCTTCTGCTCGTCGGTATAGCGCGTGCCAGCCTTGCTCTTGGTGGCTTTGGGCGCTTTGGGCGCTTTGGGTGCCTTGGCCGCCTTGGCAGGCTTCGGCTCCTTGGCAGGCTTGGCGGCTTTGGTAGTTACCTTGGGTGCTTTTGCTGGCTTGTCTGCGGTGCTTTCCTTGGGAGCGGAAGCGGAGGCACCTTTCAGCCAGCCGGCGATGGTGATCTGGGAAATCTTGAATTTTTCGGCTGCCTTGCTTTGGCCTCCGCGCCCGTTCGCGGCATTGTAGCTCAACGCGAAGTCGATGACTTCCTTCTTCTGTGCATCGGTATAACGAATGCCCTTCGGGGTCTTGTTCTTGGTAATAGTACTCATGACGTGGGCAAACTATGAATGATTGACTCGCTAGCAAGCTAAAACTGTCACATTGGATGCTACACCTTCCTGATTGAGGTGCCACGGTCCTCCACATCCATTTCCGAGATGATATGATGCAGGACGGATCTGTCATTCATATCAGCTAGCCAGTGGTCGCAACCCTCAGCCACCCTGGGTCGGTTGACGACGCCGCCGAAGCCGATGAAGGCATCGACATCAGGCTTGGTTTCCAGATCGGAGACGCCGTCGCCCATCATCAGCACATGCTTGGGAAGCACGGCTTGTTTCCACTCGCGGATCACTTCGTTCTTCCCGAGATTCCGGGTGGTGGGGTAGTCCTCACCATATCCCTTATAGGAACCATCCTCGTGAAAATATAATGGCACGGCCTCGACATGGGCGATCCCCAGATGATCCGCCAGCGGCCGGATCAGGGGTTCGAATCCACCCGAGAGTATCACCGGCAGCCAGCCGGCCGCCTTGAGTTCCCGGATCAATTCCTCCGTTCCCGGAACCATGGTGTGCACATAGAGCGCGGCGATTTCATCACACAGCGCGCGGTCGGGACGTATCATTTCCATCCTGCGGGGAAACACCTCGGTGATGGGAATGTCCCCGTTCATCGCGGCATTGGTGAGGTCCACGACCTGGGCGAACACGTCATGACCTTTCGCCCGTGCCAGCTCGTCGATGCCCTCGATGGTCGAAAGCGTCGAATCACAATCGATGAAGAAGAGTTTGCCGCGGGGTTGGGTGGCGGGGTGGATGTGCAGTTCCATGTTTACCTCGACCATGTCGAACAGCTCGATCATCGCGGAGTTTCCCATGCGGACGCAACCCTGGCTCGCGGGTTGTCCGAGCAAGTGCTCGTGATTGGTGCCGTGAACATAGATGAAGCGCTCGAAGGAGTTTGCATTTTCGGGCTCCAGGCCTTCGAGGCGGAGGATGCGGCTGAGGACAAGATCCGTTTGCACGGCATCGCCGGGTTGCCACAGTCCGGTGGGGGTCCGTTGTTTGAAGATGGTTCCTGTCGATTCTCCGGCACCGATTTTTTCCGCGATCCGGAAGCGTCCGGTCGGCGTGCGGTAGCTGTTCATGATGAATCCCATGCCCTTGGCCGCGGTGGAGACAGCATATTGGCGGATGCATAATTCCCCGTCGATGACTCTAAGGATCTGGTCATCAATGGAAACTTCGAGGCGGCGTGTCGGGCTCATGGTGGTGTCAGAACAAGCAATGCGTTGTGCCCGCCCATTCCGTGGGAAAGTTTATAGAGCGGTCCGGTGGCTTCAAGCGCCTCATCGGGAAGATGGAATCCTTCCGGAGATGCCAAGTGCGGCCGGTTGGGGGGAAGCTGTCCGGTTCTTAAAAACCGGGCGAGGATGACGCTCTCCAACAACCCGCTAGCGCCGATGGTGTGGCCCGTGAATGGCTTGAGCAGATGCAGCGTGGGCCGCGTGGCGGGAAAACCCCGCCGCAACGCCGCGGGGTCAGCCACCGCTTGCACCGCAGTGCCGGTGGCATGGGGGCAAACCGCGTGCGGCGGCCCGCACAGGCGGATGGCTTGTTCCAGCAACTCGGGCGTGCGTCCGCCGTCGGCCGGAATGCCAACCG
>JFJP01005634.1_pt1 | contig 15008 bp, 14 predicted proteins | sample 431651 | NCBI WGS metagenome assembly JFJP01 (sample SAMN02602958, study PRJNA72255) | Microbial mat metagenome, whole genome shotgun sequencing project. | biome: fresh water; feature: sink hole; material: water; isolation source: purple microbial (photo- and chemosynthetic) mats found in...
GCGCGTCAAATCGCCCACAGTTCCAGCATCGCTTGCACAAACGGTTGCGCCACCGCTGTTTGCAGCGAGTTCATTTCAAGCGCTTGTCCACGGACAAAGACGCTGTCAATACTCCGACCTGAACCGGAAAAAACAAATGCATCGAGCACATAGTCCGGCGAAATGCCCAGCAAGGCTGGCGAGCGGGTGTCGAGCGTACAGAAGTCTGCCCGCTGACCGACAGCGATTCCGCCAAGTGGTCGCCCGGTCGCCGTCAGCCCGCCGGAAAGCGCAGCTTCCAACATGCCGGCCGCAGAACTCTCCTGGCGCAGTGCCATGGCCGCCACGTTGCGCTGGCGATGGTGCAAACGCTGGGAGTATTCCAATAGCCGCAGTTCCTCTGTCCAGCTTCGGCTGACATGGCTGTCCGAACCAATCGACCAGGCCCCCTGCACCGCAGCGTAACCGGGAAGGTCAAACACGCCATCACCCAGATTGGCCTCGGTGGTTGGGCAGATCACGATCGCGGCGCCAACCCGGCGGACACCCGCAAGCTCGGCCGGTGTGGTGTGGGTGGCATGCACCAGATTCCAGGAGGCGTCAACCGGAGCGTGGTCCAGCAACCACTCGATGGGGCGTTGCCCGGTGTGGGCGATACAGTCCTGCACCTCCTGCATTTGCTCGGCGATGTGTATGTGCACGGGAAGACCGGCTGACCGCGCGTAGGCCGCCATCTCGCTCAAAGCGGCTGGATCGACCGCGCGCAGGGAGTGCAAGGCGATGCCCAGGTTGATGGCTGGATCACCCGCAATGTGGCGTTGCACTTCTTCCACGATACGGGCAATGCTCTGTGGCGTGGAGGCAAAGCGGCGCTGGTCGTCGCGCAGGCCAGTCGCTGTGAAGCCCGAACGCATGTACAACGTGGGCAGCAGGGTCAGCCCGATTCCACTGTGCTGCGCCGCACGCACCAGAGCCAGCGACATCTCCGCCGGGTTGGAATAGGCCGTACCATTCACGTCGTTGTGCAGGTAGTGAAATTCACAGACCTGGGTGTAGCCAGCGGCCAGCAGTTCGGCGTAGAGTTGACCTGCAATGGCCTCCAGTTGCTCTGGCGTAATGCGGTTGGCAGCGGCGTACATGCGGTCGCGCCAGCTCCAGAAGTCGTCACTGGCGTGTACGCCAACGCTGCGCCGCTCGGTCAAACCGGCGATGGCGCGCTGAAAGGCGTGGCTGTGCGCATTGACCAGGCCCGGCAGCACCGGGCCACTGAGTCGGATCGCCGAGGCACGTTGTTCGGGCGTGGCCCCGACCTGCACTTGGCTCCAGACTCCGCTCTGCGCTACCTCCAGCAAGACGTCGCTTTCCCACCGTCCCTGCACCCAGGCCTGCTCTGCTACGAACCGGTTTGCTACGTTATTCATAGCTGTTCACGCACGCCAACAAAGCGCTGGAGACCATTTTCTTTAAAAGGGGTTGTATGCGTGCGGCGCGCTCCTCGTCGTATGCAAAGGGTGCCTCCTCCTGCATGTAGAGACTCTGACACATCTCCAGCTGCACCGCATGCACATGCTCTGCGGGCCGGCCGTAGTGGCGCGTAATGTAGCCGCCTTTGAAACGGCCGTTGACTGCGGTGGACACCTCGGGGCTGGCAACGCAGACCTGCTCCACGGCTGCGGTGATCGACGCGTCCGCACTGGCATCGCTGGCAGTGCCAATGTTGAGGTCGGATAGGCGGCCTTCAAACAGCCAGGGAATTTCGGAACGGATGCTGTGGGCGTCCCACAAGAGAACACGCCCATATTGCGAGCGCAGCCGCTGCAGCTCGGTCGCAAGCGCATCATGGTAGGGCTGCCAATACAGCGCCCTGCGGCGCAAACGCTCTGCCCCATCGGGCTCGAATCCTTGCCGGTACAGCACTTCACCGGTGAAGAAACGTGTCGGGCACAGCTCGGTGTTGGATGCTCCCGGATACATGGGCGCATCATCCGGCGGACGGTTCAGGTCGATCACATAGCGGGAGAAGCGCGGCGTCAGCACGGTGGCACCCAGGTCCGCCAAGAAGTTGTAGAGACGCTGCAGATGCCAGTCGGTGTCTTCCAACCCGAGTGCCCGTGGCACATAGCTATGCCGCAACTCCACGGGAATTTCTGTGCCAATGTGAGGCATGCTGACCAAAATGGGCACTTGGCCCTGCACCAGCGTAAAGATAGTTTGCGGCGTCATGCGACTTGCCCCTTGAATACGGTTTGTATGCGAGGATTGCTTCCGAGTGCATAGCACAACTGCGCCGGATGCTGCACATCCCACAGCACAAAGTCGGCCCGCTGGCCAGCAGCCAGCACGCCGCGGTCCGCCAGGCCCAGCGCAGCCGCGGCGTTGCGCGTCACGCCGGCCAGCGCTTCCTCAGGCGTCAGGCGAAACAGCGTGCACGCCATATTGAGCATCAGCAACAGCGACGTGCAGGGGGAACTTCCAGGATTGCAATCGGTGGAAATGGCCATGGGCACACCGAGCCTGCGCAGCAACCCGATGGGCGGCAATCTGGTTTCCCGCAGAAAGTAGAAGGCACCAGGCAGCAACACGGCCACCGTGCCAGCCGCCGCCATGGCCTGAGCGCCCTCGTCTGACAGCCACTCCAGGTGGTCACAGCTCAACGCCTGGTAACGGGACGCAAGCTGCGCGCCACCACTGTCGCTAAGTTGCTCGGCGTGCAGCTTGACCGGCAAGCCCAGCGCTTTCGCTGCAACAAAGATCCGCTCCATCTGGGGCACATTGAAAGCGATACACTCACAAAAACCGTCGACGGCATCCACCAGTCCCTCGGCCTGCAAGGCAGGCAGCATCCGCAATACAGCGTCCACATAGTCGTCCGTTCGCCCCGCAAACTCAGGCGGCACGGCGTGGGCACCCAGGAACGTGGTGCATACATCCACCGGGTGGGTTCGTGCAAGTCCGCGCGCAACCGTCAGGCACTTACGCTCGTGTTCGAGCGCAAGTCCATAGCCCGATTTGATCTCGATGGTGGTGACGCCCTCCCCGATCAACTGGGTCAGCCGCCTGGCACTGCTGCGCTCTAGTTCGGCCCGGCTGGCTGCCCGCGTGGCCCGCACCGTGGATGCAATGCCACCACCGGCGCGGGCGATGTCCTCATAACTCGCACCCGTGAGGCGCATCTCAAACTCCTGCGCACGGTCGCCGCCGTAGACCAGGTGGGTGTGGCAATCGATCAGTCCAGGGGTGACGAGCGCACCACTCGCATCGTGGCGCACAGTGCACTGGCGTTCCAGTGCCTGCGGCAATTGCTGCCGTAACCCAACCCAGGCAATGGTGGAACCTTCTGTGACGAGCGCCGCATCGTCGATCAAGCCGTAGGGCTGCGCAACGTGAGCCGCGAGGCTGGCGATACGGCAGTGGGTCCATAGCTGCATGGTCATAGCGACACCTCGATCCACAGCGCATTGGCCGCATCCACCTGTATGGGTGCGTAGGGCGGCACGTTGCGCCACACCAGTGTGTGCGGCTCCAACTCCAGTTTTCCAGAGTCAAACTGGACCGTTGCGCCCGCCTGGATTGCGTAGACAGCTATCATTTTTGGAGCGTTGAGGGTGGCGCCAAATTGTCCCTGAATGCGTGCCATGTGCGAGGGACCTGACCCCTGCCGAACCATCAGATTGAAATCCTGGGTTGACCCCTGCAACAACGAGCAATGGGTCGCAGAGGCACCATCGAAGTGCAGCGGTGCATCGGTTGCATGCAAAACATGCGGTGTACCGTCCACATCCAGCCGAACACCTGCACCACCCAATACCGCAAACCAGCGCTCCACGCCATCAAAGTGCGAAAATGGGCCATCGACGTCGATCTGCGCCACCGACATGCGCCACAGCCAATCGTCTTCATGGGGCGAGGTCGCCAGTTCCCTGGTAACGCCACCACCATTGCGCCACGGACTGGGCTGCACATCGGCGAGTCGAACAATTTTCCAGCTCATGCCTGAAACTTCCCCTCAAAACTGTAACGTGACCCAGGGTAGACGAGGCGAACCACACTCGCCACGTGCGAACCGCTCACGGTGCGGCGCACCATGGCCAGACACGCCTCGGTGGTAGCGATATCCAGATACCTAGCTTGCTCCGCCGTGGGCAGACAGGCTTCAATCGAATACGTCGCTTCGGTGAGAGGTGCCACGGCAAGCAAGTGGCGGGTGGGCGTTGTCTGCGCAAAGTCGACGTTCAGGTACAAGGGAGCAGCCGCCGGGTTGACGAAGCGATCTTCGTACTGGATCGGAACCCCGTTTTCGAGATGCACCAGCACGGTGTGAAAGACCCGGGCGCCGGACCGAAGCCCCAGTAACTTTGCAAGCGCGGCACTGGCCTTCTCGGCTTTGGACAGCAGCACACGGGTAGAGTGCAGATGCCCCCGCTCCAGCACTTCTTCCTGAATATCGCGCAGGGTCAGGTTCGAAGATATGCGGTGCAATTCGGCGACAAAGGTACCAGAGCCCTGCACCCGCGTCACCATTCCCTCGGCGGTGAGTTCCCGCAACGCCCGGTTGACCGTCATGCGGCTCACCCCAAACTGCTGCATCAGAGCAGCTTCACTCGGCACGGGAGCACCTGGCTTCCACTCGCCGCTGCTGATGTGGGCCTTGATGAAGGACTTGACCTGACCGTAGACCGGAAGTGACATGGAACTCTCTGGCGGTATCACAGAAGAAATGTGGAGGACTGGAGTTTAACCGGGTTGACACAAGTTGTATAGACAAGTAATAATCCGCCCCACCTTAGAGCCCTATGGAGCCGCACATGTCTGACCTTTCCACCAACCGCTTCCTGAATAGCAAGGCTCGCGCCGTGCGTGCCCCACGCGGTGCAGAACTGAGCTGCGCCAACTGGCAAATTGAAGCGGCCTACCGGATGCTGCAAAACAATCTGGACCCTGAAGTGGCGGAAAACCCGGACTCGCTGGTGGTCTACGGGGGCATTGGCAAGGCGGCACGCAACTGGAGCGCGTTCGACGCGATTCTGGATACTCTGCGGCAACTGAAACCCGATGAGACGCTGCTGGTGCAGAGCGGCAAGCCGGTTGGTGTGTTTAGCACCCACGAAGGCGCGCCGCGCGTTTTGATTGCCAACTCCAACCTGGTGCCCAAGTGGGCCAACTGGGAACACTTCAACGAGCTCGACCGCAAGGGTCTGATGATGTACGGCCAAATGACCGCCGGTAGCTGGATTTACATCGGCTCCCAGGGCATTGTGCAAGGCACTTATGAAACCTTTGTCGAAGCCGGACGCCAGCATTACAACGGCAGCCTTGTCGGGCGCTGGGCGCTGACGGCGGGTTTGGGCGGTATGGGTGGTGCGCAGCCATTGGCCGCCACTTTTGCCGGTGCCTGTTCGCTCACCATTGAATGCCAGCAAACCAGCATAGACTTTCGCCTGCGCACCCGCTATGTCGACGAACAGGCGCACGATCTGGACGACGCACTGACGCGCATAGCGCAATACACCGCAGAGAAGAAGGCCATCTCCGTCGCCCTGTGCGGCAATGCCGCCGACATCGTGCCCGAACTGGTGCGTCGCGCAAAAGCAGGCGGCATCCGGCCCGACATCGTCACCGACCAAACCTCGGCGCACGACATCATCAACGGCTATCTGCCGTCCGGATGGACCGTTGCCCAATGGAAGTCGGCACAAAAAGATGTCGCCCAGCACGCTGCATTGACGAAAGCCGCGGGCCAATCCTGCGCGCAGCATGTGCAGGCGATGCTGGAGTTTCACGCCATGGGCATACCGACCGTGGACTATGGCAACAACCTGCGCCAGGTCGCCAAGGACTATGGCGTCGACCATGCGTTTGACTACCCCGGCTTTGTTCCCGCCTACGTGCGGCCCCTGTTCTGTCGCGGTGTCGGGCCGTTCCGCTGGGTGGCCCTGAGCGGCGACCCAGAAGACATCCGCAAGACGGATGCAAAGATGAAGGAACTATTTCCGGACAATGCCCACTTGCACCGGTGGCTGGATATGGCACAAGAGCGTATTGCGTTCCAGGGACTGCCGGCGCGTATCTGCTGGATCGGACTGGGTGAGCGCCACCTGGCGGGTTTGGCCTTCAATGAGATGGTCAAGACTGGTGAGCTCAAGGGCCCCATCGTCATTGGCCGCGACCATCTGGACAGTGGATCGGTCGCCTCCCCCAACCGTGAAACTGAGGCCATGCTGGATGGCAGTGATGCAGTAAGCGACTGGCCGCTTCTCAACGCATTGCTCAACACCGCCAGTGGCGCCACCTGGGTCAGCCTGCACCATGGTGGTGGCGTTGGCATGGGCTACTCGCAGCACAGCGGCGTGGTCATTGTCGCGGATGGCACGCCCCAGGCTTCTGAAAAACTGGCGCGGGTCCTGTTCAATGACCCGGCTACGGGCGTGATGCGACACGCGGATGCGGGCTACGACCTGGCACTGCAATGTGCGCGAAGCAATCAGTTGCATCTTCCGATGCTGACCTGACCACAGTTCCCAGGTTCGACGCCATTACTCCTTGCGAGAAGAAACCATGATCATCCAACCCGGACATCTGACACTGGCGCAATTGCGCCAACTGCATGACGCTCCCGAGACCATTTCACTGGACCCCACAGCCCTGCCAGGCATCCGCGCCAGCGCGGCGCTGGTGCAACAAGCAGCTCATGGCGGCGCTGCCGTTTATGGCGTGAATACCGGCTTTGGCAAATTGGCCAACCAACGTATCGCCCAGAGCGATCTCGAAAAGCTCCAGATCAATTTGCTGCGTTCGCACGCCGTGGGCGTGGGTGAGCCCCTGTCCGAACGCGTCGTGCGTCTGATCCTGTTAACAAAAGCCGCAAGTCTGGCACGGGGATTTTCGGGTATTCGTGAACAGGTGATCGATCGTTTGATTGCCTTTTACAACCTTGGAATTACACCCGTGATTCCCTGCCAGGGCTCGGTCGGCGCGTCCGGCGACCTTGCGCCACTGTCGCACCTGTGCCTGCCACTCGTGGGCGAAGGTGAAGTGATCTACCAGGGCGAGCGCATGCATTCGGCTGCTGCCTTGCAGCGATGTGCACTGGAACCCCTCACACTGTCAGCCAAAGAGGGTTTGGCATTGATCAACGGCACACAAGTCTCTACTTCCTTGGCCATCGACGCACTCTTTGCCACGGAGCGGCTTTTCGAAGCGGCAGTCATCGCTGGTGCCCTGACACTCGATGCGGCGCGCGGCAGTGATGGCCCGTTTGATGCGCGCATCCATGCCGTGCGCGGACAACCGGGTCAAATCGACTGCGCGGCAGCATACCGGGCGCTGACTGCGAACAGTGAAATTCGCAAGTCCCACCTCGAAGGCGATGACCGGGTGCAAGACCCCTATTGCCTGCGCTGCCAACCCCAGGTGATGGGTGCCTGCCTGGACCAGATGCGCTATGCCACGCAGGTGCTGCTGCGTGAAGCCAACGCAGTCACCGACAACCCTCTGGTGTTTGCTGATACCCATACATTGCTGTCGGGGGGGAATTTCCATGCGGAGCCAGTCGCGCTGGTGGCCGATGCTCTGGCGGTGGTCATCGCGGAAATAGGCGCCATCGCCGAACGCAGAATCGCCATGCTGGTCGATACCGTGGTATCGCGCCTCCCCGCGTTTCTAACCCCGGAGCCGGGGCTGAACTCCGGGTTCATGATCGTGCACGTGACAGCTGCCGCATTGGCATCTGAAAACAAGTCACTGGCCCATCCGGCAAGCGTAGACAGTCTGCCTACATCTGCCAACCAGGAGGACCATGTGTCGATGGCCACCTTCGCAGCGAGGCGCCTGCAAGGCATGCTACGCAACACCGAGTACATCATCGCTATTGAGTTGCTTGCGGCTGCACAGGGGATCGAATTCCTGCGCCCGCTCACGAGTTCAGCGGCCCTGGAAAGCGTGTTGGCATTGGTGCGGTCAGCATCCCCCGCCATGATGATTGACCGCAGTCTGGCCAGCGATATGGAGCGCGTACGGGAATTGATCGCCTTGGGCCGTGTCGAATTCACAGGTGAGGCACAGATTCCAGAACTCAGTGCCCTTCAGCTTGGCTGATTGACCGGTGACCAGGTGCGGTGCTAGCGCCGCACCACGGCGTCGCCAGGCTCAAAATCGGCGATGCGAATGGAGTTCTTGCTCAAATATTCACGCATCACATCGGCATCTACGAACCCGGTGTTGACGTAGCCAGGGTGATCGGCCAGTTTGGGGTAGCCGTCGCCACCGTTGGCATGAAAGTTATTCAGCGCCATGCGATATGTCTTCGCTGGATCAATGGGTGCACCCCGGATGGTTGCAGACTCCACTTCGCCCCCTGTGATGACCAGCTTCACTCCGGCAAATTGTGCAAAGGCGCCGGAACCAACGCTCATCTTGGCCGCTATCTGCAGATAAGCCAGTAGCTCTGAGCCACTCAAGGTGACCACCCCGATCGTGTTGCCCCATGGTTGCACTTTGAGAATGTCCTTGTAGGTCAGCTTGCCCGCGGGCATGGAGTCACGCACGCCACCGGAGTTAATGATCCCCAAGTCGGCATTGGCCTTGTTCATGAAGAGGCTCGCTATGAAGACACCCATGTTGGTCGGCTGTCTGCGAATGCTGTCACGCTTGCCGTCCAGCACACCGTCACTCTCACCAACAGTGGCATCCAGCGCTGCACGACCTTTCTCCTGAAAGGGCTGGAGCAGCGCCAACATTTCAGGGTTTTCCGGGATTTCCGGACTGTAGGTTTGCTTGACCTCCTTGCCGTCAGCACCCTTGATAGTCAACTTCAGGTTGACAGGCAACAACGCATACCTGACAAGCTGAAAGTTGCCGTCTTTGTATTCAAAGTCAGCACGACCTACAAATTTCCCCCACTCGTGTGCCTGCACTATCCAGGTACCGTTCTGACGGTCGGGCGCACACGCCGTACCAGGCACATACGCATCATTGCGACGGGATGCGGCACCCAGTTGCTCCAGCATGCACACCGGGTTCTGGCTGTGGCCACCCACGATGAGATCAATGCCAGGAACTGCACGCGCCATTTCCACATCTCCCGGCGCGTTCACACCACGGGCACCATTGGTGTAATGGCCCATGTGCGTCGCTGCAATAACCACATGGGCTTGGCGTTTCAATTCGGGCAACAATGAGGCGGCCTCTTGCGCGGGTACACGAAAGTCAACTCCGGCCACTTGCGTGGAGTCCACCATCTTGCGGGTATCGTCGGTGGTTAACCCCATCACGGCAATCTTCAATCCCCCTCGGTCAAACAGAGCGTACGGCTTGAACAGTCGCTGGTTGTCCTTATAAATATTGGCCGATAGCATGGGAAAGTTGGCCCACTGAATCTGCTTTCTCAGAACCGGCAGCGGCTTGTCAAACTCATGGTTACCGAGTGCCATCGCGTCGTAGCCCAACAAGTTCATGCCACGGAAGTCGGGTTCGGCTTCCTGGGTGTCCGACTCAGGCACACCAGTGTTCACATCTCCGCCATCCAGCAGCAACAAGTGCCCCCCGGCGGACGCGACTTCGCTGCGGACCCGGTCGATGAGCGTCTTGCGGGCAGCCATGCCGTACTCACCATCGCCGTTCTTCCAGAACCGTCCATGGTGGTCATTCGTATGCAATACCGTCAGCTTGATGGGCTGTGGTGGGGGCATCAGTGTGCTGTGCGGACCACTGGCACACCCCGCCAACATCGCCAACAACAGCAAACCATAGCTCCATCGATACTTGATCAGGCAAGACATACAAATTCCTCAGGGTAATTACTCGGGACGCCAACAGCGTAAGCGCAAAGTTTACCCAAGCTCAAGGCACTGCTAATCGATGTGCGAAACTCGGGCGCCGCGAACGCGACCGTCCAAGACTTCGATGGTGCAGATGTAGCGGGAAAATGGCGGGATTCCGGTGAATCCGACCTGCACCCTTTCGCTTGAAATGCGGCGCAGCAGCCGCTCCCCGATGGTCGCAGCGTCAGTGGCTAGAGGCGAGGCCGGAGATCCCGGGATCGCCCTGTCACAAAATGCCTGAGCGCCTGCCCGAGCAGCAACTTCAAGGTATGCACACAGCCCTGTCACACCTGCGACGATCGCTGCAATTACCACAAACCTACGCTTACGATGACCCACCCTAGCCGACCCTCGTCCGCTGTCGGTCAACTTCTATACCGATCGACCATGAACGTCACTTGACGATGAAGACTTTGTGCTTCTCGAGAATCTTTCTAAACTCCGGGTGCTTGCGCAGGTTGTTCAGATCTGGATCGAGGCGCAGCGCATCGTAGTCCGAGAAACCTTTCGTCAGGGCTGCATCAATCTCGTCAAGCGCCAGATCCACGTTTCCATTGAGTGAATGCAGACTGGCGTAGTTGTAGCGTACCGACGCACTGTCTGGCGCCAACTCTTTTGCCTTGCGCAGATCTTCTTCGGCCTTGTTGAACTTCTTCAACTGCATATAGGTTACGGCACGGCTCGAATAGGCCTCGGCATACTTGGGATCCTTTTGTATCGCCATGGAAAACTCGCGCAGGGCGTTGTCAATGTTCTCCGCACGAACCGTCGCATCCCGGGCGTTCTTCGCCATGCTGATGTAGGAAAACGCCTGGGTGGAGTGGGCTCGCACTTCCAGGCTGGGTTCATACTTCGCCGAGGCGACTGATTCTGGCGCAGCAACAGGCGTCGGTGCCGCAGGAGTTGAAACGGCCGCTACTGGCGCCGGCGTCACCGGGGCCGGCGCTGCAGCGGCGACTGGCTCCGCTGGCTTGGAAAGCCCGGGAATCTTGTCACAACCTGACACCAGGGCGAGAGCACCGGAGATGGCAAGCATCAAAGCAGATGACTTCAGGGTATGTTGCATATTTTCCTCTTTGGTGTTTACCGGGGTTTGCCCTGTGCCAGTCGCATGTCCCAATTGGGCAAGGTCGCCAGGGCCTGTGGATTCTGATCAATGTCTCTGCCTTTTTCTTCCTTGACCCGGCTGACCACACGGGGCTTGGCATAGTTGAAAGCCTGCTGGACGGAGCCACCGTAGCGGTTCAATCCATCAATGAAGTAATAGGTGAATATGCTGTTGCGTAACTTCTCGGATTCCCAAGACTGCTCACCCGAACCACTGGCACCAATCAACACCTTTCCGTAAGGCTCTACGGTCTCACCCCCCATGGACTTTGCAACGGCAGCGCGGGCGGGCTCTTGCTCCAGAACCAAGTCTTTGGACCCTGTCAGCACCCTGCGGCTGTACTCCTTGCTGATGCCATAACCTTCGTTGTCATCAGCCCCGAGGGACTTGCCCCCTGGTGGAAGGAATCCGGGTACGGCGCGGTATGCACCGTTGCTATAGCAGGTGTCCAATATCATGATGACGCGCTTTGCCCGAATTTCACCCACAAATTGCTGCAGCATTTCTTCCGTGATGGATGTGTGCCAGATGCGCTCACGCGGTTTGGTCTCGGTGTCATGGGTAATGATGTTGACGGCCCCCTTCTTGTCTGGCGGACTGCCGTGACTGCTCATATACACGGTGACTAGGTCGTCTTCCTCGGCGATATTGCGCACGCGATCCATGGCAGCAGCAATGTTGGCCCGTGTTGCATGCTCATTGCTCAGGAATGTCACGTTTTCTGGCCGAAACTGACCCCGACCGGAGTCCGTCAAGAAGTGGTAAAACGTCAACGCATCGCGCTCAGCGTACTCCAGTGGCTGAATCCCGAAGCGGAAACGTCCCACCCCAATCACCAGCGCATAACGATTGCGAATAGGGCCAGGCGCCGCGCCAGAACGTACTGGCGGCTGCAAAACATTCGCCCGCGCAAAAAGATTGCCAAGCTTCTTTTCCCAGGTCTTGACCCTGATATTTTCTGGCGTAACAGGCGAAACCCACTTCACACCAACGATCACCTGCGCCTTTGAAAAAGCCCGGTCGACTTCGGGCTCATCGGCATACTCCCCCTTGAGTTCGACCCTGCCATAAGAGTCAAACTCGACCCTGCCTGCATGAATGCCATCCCGCGCTAGCGCCGAGTTGATGATTTGCAGATGCTCGGACGTGACAGGTGAAGGTTCATGTTGCGCATGGGCCTGTAAACCGGCCCAGGCCACCATGAAGGTCAAGCCAAGCTGCGCCAGGGACTTGAGTCGGTTCAGCAAGAGCACACTGCCCTCATGTCTTCTTGATGATGATTTCCTGCGCTGCCTCATGTTCGCGGCCCAATGCGCTCACCTTGAATGTCACGCGGTAACGTCCTTCCGCAACCTCATTGGGCATACTGGTCTGCCCTTCCGAGCGCCGACTTCCCAAAGCAGCGGTCAGTGGTGTTGTTTCAGACCCCAGCTCCTTCCACTTGCTGTCCTTGGGGTCAAAGAAGTGCACGGTGCGTGTTTCAACGACCTTGATCTCCTTGTGCGCGCCTGCTGACATGACGTAATACGAACCGCTGAGCTTGAACGCACCTCCAGGGGTGACCTGGGTCGGAGCAATGGTGAAACTCTGAATCCGGACCTCATCTCCACGACCAGCCGCGTAACCGATCGAAGCCGCAGTCTGCTTGGCGTCTGCCACCGGGAAGCTATTGGTGTCGGAGTAGTACTTGAGACATTTACCCCACGCATAGCTATGTGCCAATGCGCCTCCGACAATGGCCCCGGTCACTGCACCCTGGGCACGGTCTTCTTTGCTTGAGACCAGCATGCCCAACAGCGCCCCACCAATCGACCCACCCACAACGTATTGATTGACACAACTTTTTTGAGCCTCAGCGCGCTGCTGATCGTTCAATTGAGTGCCAGGTTGCGGCAGGGTCACGCAGGCCACCAGCGCAACTGGAAGCAACGCAGAACCAAGCATGTGAAAACGACTTACTCTCATGAGAATGCCTCCTCAGGCCAAAACCTATCTGCTCATCAGGCTGCAAGCATTGCGCTTGACTAACGCATCAAGAACACATCACCGGTGTTTGAGCTTGATTTCAAGAGTCAGGATGCCGCCACTGGCAATCGCCGCAGTCGGCACCATGCCGTAGTTCTGCCCGTCGGCGGTGGACTCCATGATCAAATCCTTGGCACCTCCACTCACCGCCTTGAAACCCTGTCTTGGAGACACGACTGCATAACTGCTTTCCATCTGGTCTTCCACCATCAGGTCCTTGGCGCCTCTGGCCTTCAAGCTCTTCGCGCCTTCCAAGGAGGCCACCATCGTGGCACTCGCTTGGTCCGTCGGCAGGGGCGCATATGCGCTGGAGCTGGACATTGGGTCAGGCATGGGTGGCGGTGGCGGCATTGACTCGCTCGGCATCGCAGGCGGCGGCGCGTACTGAGCAGTCGATGGGCTGGAATAGGTAGCAGGCTGGTATTGCGGTGGCGGTGGTGGCGCCGCTGGAGCGGGCGCCGAAACCATTTGCCGACCCGCACCTGGCGCCACGAACGGGCTTGGCTCATTGGACAGCATGATCAGCAGATTTTCGGTGCCCGGATTGTTGTCAAAGCGCAAATTGCTATTGGGTGGAATCTGGGTCAATTTATGAGCATCGACATACTCGCTAAACAGCACATTCATCCGGCCTGACGTTCCAATATTGGCAACGGTCAAGTAGCCAGGCCGGTTGGTGCTGGCCAATACTTTGACGCGTTCACCGGATCGAAACACACGGTTCTTCGAAACAGGCCGCATCTGCCCGTCGTCTTCGATTGCCAGAATCTGGTACGAAATGCCAACGTACTTCCCAGTGGCCGACTCAGTAGCGGCAGGGGCCGCAATTGGTGCATTCACCGACATGCCAATCGTTGCCCCCCCGGAACCACTGTCAAAGATGGCCTTGGCACCTGTAGGACCTGCCATCGCGGCACAAGAAAGCGCGGCCGTGATCCCAGCAAGCAGCACCGATCTAGTTCCCAATACTTCTGAAACTCGCATTGCAAAACTCCTCATGGTTCTAGAGAATGTCGAAGATCTCCACGACATTATTGCTATCAGAAGGTGCACCGATATGATCTACATCAACCAACCAACCAAGCTCTATCGGAATACTGGCCAAGAGCCAATCGCAGCATGCGATTCGAAAGCCTCGCCGTTGCACAGTAACTGGCTTCGTTCTTGCCTCAATAGGCAAGGGGTTTCGGTGGTGGGAACTGAGAGATTCGAACTCTCGACCTACGGATTAAGAGTCCGCTGCTCTACCAACTGAGCTAAGTTCCCATTAGGTGAAATTTGGCATGATCAGCAGAGGGATCACCCGCCGTATGCCGGGCTGAATTCTAGCAGCAAATCGGGAGCATTCTGGGGGTCGGTGGGAGCAGTTTTGGGCAGGGATAAGGTTGGCATCGAGGGTCTTGGGAAGGTCTCCGCTCGGCCCTGCTTGGTGGTCTGGGTTGGGGTAGCGGGTTCGGTATGGGGCGGGTCGGCCTCCGGTTCGATCGCAAAGAGCAACGTACCTATGGTCCGCTGCTCTAGTTGGGCAGTAGGTGGAATGGTGGCTACGGAGTGGTAGGAGGTTGAGGGTGAACCAATCTAAAATGAACCACTTTTTTCGGAACTCCCACCATGGACTTTGAGTTTGAAACGTTGAAGAAAATTGCCAAGCGGGTTGGCGACAATGCGACCTTCAAGCTGGAACCCAAAGAAGTACCCTTTGCCCTAATGGGTGCAGGCCGGAGTTGGCTTGAGCAAGTCGATCAAAAGAGCGGCTTGTACAAATTCACTGCCGCAGGTTTGCGAACCCTTGGAAAGCAGAAATAGCCCATGTCAATTGCACGTGCACCTGTGGGACGCATTCGCGATGTTGGCGCGAGGATAAAAGCCTTGGAGGACATCCTCATGAGTAATCGTACGATCCCGATGGCAGAGCAGGCAAAGATCCACGCAGACATCCGACAGTTGAAGAAGGAACTGCAAGACCTCGAGAAGCGCACACGGTAGGAACACACAAATCAATCGACGCACCCGACGACTCGAAGCCTCCTGAGGTCGCCGCTGAAGTCGACCGTTGGTGTGCCCCCGCCCCGTCTGGC
>JFJP01038953.1_pt1 | contig 15007 bp, 6 predicted proteins | sample 431651 | NCBI WGS metagenome assembly JFJP01 (sample SAMN02602958, study PRJNA72255) | Microbial mat metagenome, whole genome shotgun sequencing project. | biome: fresh water; feature: sink hole; material: water; isolation source: purple microbial (photo- and chemosynthetic) mats found in...
CTCGACCCGCTCGGTTTGCAAGGCACGTCGGAAGCTGCTTATACCATGCTTTTGCCCGGCATTTCGAATTTAACAAACCGTATGCGTTATTACGGTTTTTATTGTTGGCTTATCGATTTTTACTTCAAACGCGAAAAAACCGGCAATTCCGTGGAACAGTATAAGTTTATTCGCAGGGCGGAGCTTATGGTTGCTATTATTATGCAATATTCCGAAGAGTTTGTGAGTCAAATTACAGGCAGTGCCTTTGCATACGAGTTAAAAAATGAAAACGCCGGCGAAATTTACGACCTTGCCGAAGGTGCTGATAAATTGCCGGGTAAAACAAAATTATACTGGAAATATCCGTCGGGTGCCTTTGGACAGTATTATTATGGTGCAATGCAAAGTATAGGTTTAATTACCAATGCAGTAAATACCGATGGCGATACCTTGTTTTATGTTTCAAACAAACATCCGCGCCAAAAAGTTGCCGGTATTGAACTTGCGGAAGCTTTCGACGAAACCTTGAGCGATGAAATACGTGCGTTATTTTACAAAAATATTGTTACCGGTACGCTAAACCCAAGCGATATTCCGGAATTAATACAATTCTTTGTAATTGACCAAGTACCATATCCGAGTAATGAATGGAATCTATACATTTCCATGTTATTCGATAAAGATTTTCCGACTGCCGAAATTGAAGAACAGTTTACCTTTTATAGAAAAAACACCATATTGGCAATACTTCAAAATGCAAAATCGAATGAAGAATTTAATTGGAATTCGTACATTTTGAGTTGTTATACAAACCAATTTAATACCGAAAGTTCTACCGATATAGGTTGGTATTGTTACCTTTTTAACGAATATTGGCAATATGCAAGCGGTGCAATATTTTGGTCGTTTTTGCATGAATTAGGTACTTTGCAAAGCGACCAACATTTGCCTACGTTTGTCGATAAATTTACCAACGCTATTTTAGTTGCGATTAAAGAAAACCTACCGGCGCAAAACGATTTTGAGCTTACACCTACTGATTATTTGAAGTTTATTGCACCAAACAACGACGAAGAAAGCTTGTTTAATGAAATTAAAACATCAATTGGTGGGAAAAATGCTACAAAAGCAGCGGCATTAAGTTTCCGATTACTTTTTACATTGTTGGCAAATAACCGTTCGCAAATACCCAAAATTCAAGAGTTTACTTCTCGAAACCAAATTATCCGCGACGGCGATGCAGCTTCAGGACTACTTTATGTTATCGAAACTTCGACAATGGAATTTTCGGAATTTCTCAGATATTTTATTTATAAACGAATTGTGTACCGACACGAATTGGTTGCTCTACGAAAAATGAACAGCAGTATGCAATCAACCTTCAAATTTCTGATTGAAGACAGCCAAATAAGGTATTTGGAAATAATAAAGCCACAACGAACTTCGCCACGTTTAAATGCGCTAAAGAATTTAATTTACGATTTAAACTTAATTGACAAACAAAACAAACTGACCGGTATTGCCAACGAAATAAAAGAATTACAATGAATATAAGTAAAGAAAATGTACTTTCAATAATCGGTTCAGGCAAGTATCAATCGTGCATACTTACAGCGTTTAGTTTCGATTTCTATTACTTCGAAATGAAAGTAATGAAATGGTTACGTTCTTGCGGAGTTCGAAATGTGAATGTTTTTATCGACGGACATTTATATTCCGATTTAATGAACCAATCCATGGGCGATGAAATGTCGTTTAATCCGGGCTATGCACTTTATCCGGTTTTCTCTAAAGGCTTGTTTCACCCAAAGGTTTGGATGCTTTTTGGTAAAACCGAAGGCTTATTGATAATTGGTTCAGGAAATTTAACAAGTTCCGGGCTTGGTGGCAACGATGAGCTTTGGGGCGCATTCCATTTCGATATTAAAAACAACAATAACCAAGCAATATTTAGTGCTGCTTGGCAATATATATCGCGGTTTACTTCCAATACAAACGGCTTAATTAAAGAAAAATCGACCAAATGGATTTATGATTATTCGCCTTGGTTAAAAGAATTAAATTCTGTCGATTTGTTTACGTTTCATAAATTAAATGAAAATGAAGAAGTTGCATTTTTATATAACGAAACTGCGATAACCATTTGGCAACAGCTCTTGAATTTAGTAGGCGGAGATACAGTAACCGAAATTACTGCAATTTCGCCTTTTTACGACCGTGAGGGAACTGCAATTTTAGCATTAAAGAATGCTTGGCAGAATGCTGAAATAAACATTGTGGTGGATGAAGCGGGCACATTGCCTTACGAAATTTCCGATACTTCAGGAATTCATTTCTACGGCTGGCAAAGTGCTGAAAAGAATATTGGCACCAATAGACTTCATGCAAAGCTTTTGCATTTTAAAACCAATACAAATACAGAGTATTGTTTGTTTGGCAGTGCAAATATATCGGCACCCGGTTTGGGTTTAGCCGGCGTGAAATTTCCAAACGAAGAGGCATCAATCTTAATTAAAAGCAACAAGGGCAAAATTCTAAATAACTTGGGCATTAATTTAAAATCGAGTCCTTCCCAAAAAATAGCCGATTTCAAAATTCAAAAGAATATTTCAATCTATCAATCGGTAATAAAAGAGAATAAGTTTAATACTCGCTTACTTTTTGCAGAAAAAGATTTTGACAGTATTACCATTTACCCCGAAAAAGAAGTAAATGATAATTTTGTTATTCAGGCTTATAATACTTATAATCAGGTTGTATTCAAAAAAGATATTGATAGTTTAACAAACCCTTTGTCAATAAAATTTTCAGGACAAAACATACATACAATCCAATTATTCAACAAAAACGGAACCGATATTGTTTCGAATAAAATTTTGGTTCACGATTATTTTACCTTGAGTAAAACACATCCAAATCCGCAAACCGAAGATATTGAAACCATTGTTAATGAAATACAATCGGGCGATTTGCACAGAGTTGTTGATTTGTTGCATTATGTAATAATGGACACTACCGAAAACGAAATAGAAAATGAAAGAAATAAACTTGGTACAAAGTCAAAACAAACCCCGGCAGAATCGGAACAGCTTGAGCAAAACGTATTAGAAACTTACAATCTGTCGGATTATCAGGCTAAAGATGTAAATCAAATTCTCAGACATAAATCCGTGTTACTTTCGCCTTCGTTGCGTATTTTAGATGTATTAAAAACGCTAAATTATGGTGTTTTCAATAAATTTACCGGGAAAGGCATCAATGAAGATGAACAAAATGAAGATATTTCCGATTTAAAAGGAAATGAATTGGATGAAATTGAAGTAGAAGGTGAAATTACATTTAAGCAATTAAATAATGAAAAGACTAAGCTTAGTGCGTATTTGAATAGGCTTGCCGATTATTACTATAACCTACTTTATAGTCCCAAAAAGCAAACCGACTATAAAGTAACTCTAACCGACTTAGCCAAATATGTAATTGCTCTCGAATTATTATATGAATACGGTGGTAAAGTTGAAAATTATACGGAATCCGGAACCTTGTGTTATTTTGATTTTATCCCCAATAAAAAAGATTCTGATTACTTAAACAACGATGTAAAAGGCTATATATTAAACATTATCGGTGTTTTTCAATATTTAGCTTTACAAGGTTTCAAAGAGTACGAATTTGAATATACGAAGCAAAAAATGGAGCAATTGAAACAAGAAGCGATTGTTCTTTCAGTATTTATTATTAACAACATAAAATGGGACGATAATGAATTACATTATCAAAAATTGCTCATATTAAACTCTTTACATGCATTCGGTTGGTCAGATTATTATCGACAAGATTTATTCCGAAATGAAATAGTCCAAAAAATAGTAAATCGAAAGGATATTTCTAAACGACTTCAACCTATTTACAATCAAAACTTTATTCTATTTGAAAATGTAATTGTCGGAATGTTCCGACAAGCTATGCAAAATAAACTTATTAAAGCGTTTGAAGAAAAAGTTTACAAAAACGATATTATTTTGACTTTTAAATTCGGCTTCACTTTGGTGGCATCGGCAAGCAAATCAATTTCAGGTTATCAGTTAAAACTCATACGCCCGGGCTTTATTTGGAATGATGCAGAACAAGAATTTATTTACCCGGAAAATATTGTGGTTAGTAAGTTTAATAGGGTATATTAGAGGCTATTATTTAGTAAAATTAAACTGGAAAATTTAGTTAAATTATATATATATTATGGCAACATTAAGATTCGATTTTGGAACTGAATACAATCTTTCAGCAGCCAAAGAGTTGGAAAGAAAGATAGATTTGGTTTTAAAACCATTTGGGTATTCTTATTCCGATTTGTTTGCAATCATTTTTCCTCACATCGACGGCTGGTATGTTTCTTCGCCCAATATAAATAGGGAACTTAAAGATTTTACTACAGAGAACGGTCGTACTATAAAGCATCTAAATAATGTATTTTTCCGCCCCAGATTTGATTCAATGATGGAGCCTGTTTTTTACAACACCGGTTTTATAATAAAAGGTAATATTGAATACAGCATAGATAATCGTGGATATGTATCAAATAAAGTAAATGTTAAAGAATTTCTTATAAGCAAAAACCAAAACCGTAATCTTTTTGAAAAAGAAATTACATCCACAAATGATTTCAGAAACTTACAAAAAGAGCACTTTACATACAATAACAATAGTATCCAAAATGCACTGGGCGATGATTTTTTAATAACGATTCCAAGAATATTTAATCAACAAAAACTTGCATCTTTTGTTGAGAAATGGAAAGAATACCTTGAGTTTGAAAGGGCTGTATTTATTTCGCGGATGAAAGCAATGGAAATTCGAGATTGGAAATTAATTACCCTTGTTGAAATACCAAAAACACCGGAAAACAAAGACGAATTTGAGAACGATATTTATCATCAAAACGACCACCATTTGTACATAAATTCGCTAAACCGAAAGTTGAAAAGTAATGAAAATGAATATACCTTGCTTGAGTTCGAAATAGAAATGCCGCAGGATGGGAATGAAAAAGAAACAAAAGGATTTGTAAACGGAGATATTTCGATTATCAATAAAAAAGATGCCATTGAACTTGATAATCAAAAAAACGAGAACAATATTGACAAAGAAATAAAATCGCAGCAGCTTGGCGATTTGCTGCGTTTTAAGAAAAAAGAAAAAGAAAATCCAAATAACAATATCTTCACGGTAACCAAATTTTTACCTGAAGCTTCTAATAGCGAAGTTTCAGAAATAGAGAACTTAGAAAAGAAAATAATTAAGAATTATGGTACAATGCCATATATTGCAAATATTGCAGCCGGCGATATTGCATTGTACAAAAGAGGAAAAGCAGCTTTAGATGATTTATTGGAAGGGAATGTGAAAAACCCCTTAATAGCAGGATACCTTATTGAGCCGGACAGATTTGAGGAATCTACAGCAGAATTTAATGCTAACAATATTGATTTTGCACTAAAAAACTTGAATCTTATTCAAAAAAATACCATCATACAATGCTTAAATAGCAATAGCATTTTCCTAATACAAGGCCCACCCGGCACCGGTAAAACCCAAACCATAACCGAACTGGTATATCAGTACAATAAAATGGGCAAAAAAGTTGTCCTTTCTTCGCAAACGCATTTGGCTATTGATAATGTTATTGAACGGTTACCACCCGATTTAAATATATTGCCAATTCGATTAGTAACAGACCAAAGGAAAGCTAATGATAAATTTTTACCCGATAAGTTGGTAGATATTCTGTACGATTCAGCCGAAAAAAAGTATTCCGGTAAAATTAATGACTTCGAAACTTACGGAAATAAAATTTTAAAAACTGAAGACGATTTCAATAAAATGAAATCAACTTTTGAAAAGATAGCTAAAAAAAGGGAACAAATTGCAGCAAAGGAGCATAAGTTTAACAATTTAAACAAGGAAAGGTCTGATTACAGCAATAAATTCAATGAAATTGAGATTAGAATTAAATCTATTACAAATGAATTGAAATTGCATACAGATTTTCAAAACAATGAATTTAAAATCGGAATTTATCATGAATTTATTGAATTGAAATCGCTTTATGATTCAATGTATGAATTATCCGAATTACACAAAATCTCAATTTCCGATTGTAAAACGGCAAACGATATACTTTATACATTTAATAAAATTGCGGGCGATAGTAGGATTAATTATCTTAAAGAAACTAAGCAAAAATTGAGCGAAAAACCGGAGGAGTTAACGAAAATTGAAAATGAAATTGCAGAACAGCTTATATACATAGAAGGAATGAAAAAGCGAGGTAAGCAAGCTACTGAAATTGACCCGGAAATAAAAATAATGAATCAACTTTTACAAAGAAAGAAAGAACTCGAAAAAAATATTGGAAATGGAAATTCTACAACAAAAAAGCCGGAACTCTTTTTTTATAACAATCGAAATGTTCCTTTTACAGTAGAAATATTAGATAAAGAATTAAAAAAAATAGAGTCGTTTAAATCCGATTTTCAAAAAGCTTTGGCTCAAGTTTTTTCTGAAGAAGAATATACTGAACGAACACATGACTTGGAAGATTTGAAAGGAAAGAAAGCCGAATTTAATCGAGATTTTAACATGTTGAATGTGGAGTTAGAAAAGCTTAAGACAGAAATATTGGAACTAAATGCCCCAATAGAATTGGAGCAAAAACAAATAGAAAAATATTTTAACGATTTTTTTACCGATAAAGTAAAGTTGAGTAATAATTCATTACCTGAAAGTGATGAAATTAAGTTCCAACAAATTCAGAATTTTATTAAATCCGAAAAAATTGAATACGAGAAAGAACGGAAAAAGTACGACCAATTGAGCGGAATCTATCAGTCTATCGCAAATCATCTTAAGCAAAAGAGCGAATTTATAGGTAGAGATAGAAATACATTTACGAAAGATTTATTCGATAATAATGCAAATGTTTTTGGCATAACATGCACTGCATCGCCAAGATACACCGAAAACAGAAACTCATACTTAAAAGAACTTGGCTTAGGAAACATCGATATTAGAAGCAAGGATTTTGATGTAGTAATTATTGATGAAGTTTCGAAAGCAACACCCATAGAGTTATTAATTCCAATACTGTATGGTAAAACAGTGATATTAGTTGGCGACCACCGTCAGTTGCCACCCATTTTTAAATATCGTGATAGTAATTTCGAATATTTAACACCTGAAAATAAAGCAGAAGTATTACAAGGAAAATCGTTGGAATATTTTAAGAAAATTGTTGAAAAAAGCTTGTTTGAAGATTTGTTTACTAATGTTAAAAAGAACAAAGCTATTCTGCTTAAACAATACCGGTCGCATGAGCAAATTATGAATTGTGTAAATGTTTTTTACGATGGAAAGTTGGAATTAGGCAGTGGTGAAGACCAAAACAATAAAAAACAACATAACTTAGATATTTCAATAAAATCTGGCAACCGTGAAATACCAATAATTATTAAAAATCGACATACTTATTGGTTCGATTCGAATAACGATGCTGAAGGGCGTGTTGTATATGAAAATCAGCGCGAAGGGAAAACTTCCTTTTATAATTTACTTGAAGCTAAAATAACTGTAAAATTAATTCAGCTGATTGATAAAGCGTATGGTGAACTGAAGCAAAAAGATAATGAAGCTTACAAAAGAGCTATTGGCGATTCGGATGATAAAATGCCATCTATTGGGGTAATATCGATGTATGGTGAACAAGTTTACCATATAAAACAAGAAATTAGAAGAGAACACTTTAAGGAAAAAAATATTACGTTAAAAAATTCAACAGTAGATGATTATCAGGGGCAGGAAAATGATATTATAATTGTCAATTTTGTTCGAAATAATAGGAGGCATGATGCCGGTGAATTTATAAAGCGATTTAACCGGATAAATGTAGCCATTTCAAGAGCCCGAAATATGCTTATAATAGTAGGCTCTAAAGAATTTTGTCAAGAATTAAAGGTAATTGTACCCGATATGGAAGGAAATAACCAAAGGACATTAAAGGCCTATGCTGAAATTTATAGCAAATGTCAAGGTAGGTTTAACTCGGCGGCTAATTTGTTAAATATTAAATTATAAGAAAATGAGAGTATTAGCAACTATACCAATTGCATTAAAATTTGACACTTTTGATGTCGATTTCGAATATGCAACCCCGTTTAAAATAGATTTGTTTAGCCTAATTATTTTGGATTGTATTAAAAAATACCCCAATAAAAACCAATCATTTACCAATGTGCTGGCTGAATTGGATATCCCCCCTGATTTACATTATCTGTTTGAAAAACAGATAAATGATTTAATTAATACTCAGCCGAACAATATTCTACCTATACCTAATTATTCCGAGGAGTATTTAGCACTTCCTATACGCATGTTTCAATTAACAAAAATAGGCGAGGAAACATACAGAACAGGTGAAAAGCCAATAGAAATTAAGAATGATACAGTCGAATTTATAATAGACAGTTTTCAACATAAACTTATAAAACAAAAAGAGAACAAAAGACTTAATCCGAGTAATTTTATTGAAATTGAAGCTTCGATATTTAAGGTTGAAAATGATTTTATGGGCGAAAAAAATGAAATAAACGAATACATTAAATCAATTCTGAATAAAACACCTGAAATATACATTAAAGATGCCGTTAAAAAAACAATAGTTTACAATTCATGGGCAAAATGGAGGAAAATGAGCTTAGTACCGGAAAATATAGAGATTATTCAGGAAGTCGATAAAATTACTTTTTCTAATACAAACCCAAAAGTAAAAGAGGCAGTAATACAAGCTATTAAACCAGAACATCAGTATTTTCAAATTGTTGAAACTAATAATAATTCGATAAATTTATCCGAGGTGAGAATTTTAACAGTTGGTAAAAAGTTTGAAATGAATTCAGCTTATTTTTTCAGTGAAGCTGCTTTAAAATTTGCGGAATCTAAATTTGCTATTGTTCCATTTTCATCAAAAATTATCGAAAATAGCATTCATATTAAAAATTCGATTACTGCCGATTATCAGTTTATGGGAATTGATGGTGCTGGCAAACCGGTGCTATTAAAATATGCGAATTATTCAATTAATAACTTTCGAATTCCTTTGTATGAAATTTCAAATAACGAACATGAGTATCTTAAATTAATTGAACCGATAATAAAATCATTGTTGGAAGAGTTTGCCGTAAGCAAAAATACAAGAACAGTTATTACCGGGCTGTATTTTCTTCCTAAATTGAAGCAATCAGAATTTTTAAACGAAGCATTGTTGATAATTCCGGAATTGAATTTTGATAGAAAAATTCAATTCTTGAGAGAACTTAAAAAAGAAAAATCAGCTTCGATTGAATTTCATGGCATTATAGGTCAGTATAGTCTTGAATTCATGACTAATGAAATAAAAACAACAAAAATTCAGTCGGATAAAATCATTCAAATTTCACAAGAATTCAATATTCCGCATGAAAAATATTTTAAACTTCTTTCTGAAAACTACAAACACAGCAACGAATTAATTAATAAACTGTTGTTAATTAATGCAAATGCAACAATAACGATTTTTAGGTTAAAAGAGTTGTACTACAATAAATTAACTGACAATTCCATAGCAGAGTTGAACCACAAATGTCAGTTGTTTACAAACTTCAAATTGGTAGCATCGCAATTTGAAGAATTAAAGAAAAAGTATAAGTTCAATGATTTTTTCGATTTCAAACTTCCGGAAACAAAAGAATGGAAAGACTTTTATAATGCCATTTTCAAATTAAAAAAATTATTCGGGGTAGTTAAACAAGATTTACCCAATGAATATCAGAATCAGGCAACCGATTTTTTTAATAACATTCAGGATTTATATTACGAATTTGCTGAAGTGAAAGAAAATGCGTTGATTCAAAAACCAGATGAAAAAAGCCCCGATTTTATTGGCATGGCAGCTAACCTTAGAAGTAAAATTGAAGATGAAATTAAATTGCGTGAAAAAACCAATGGTTTAAAATCCGGTGAACTGAAAGGACAGCTGCGAATAAAATCGGTTTTTAATGATAATGATGCTGATGCAATTTATAAGGCGTGGAAAACACTAAGTGCTTTAATTCATAATGATAATGAGCACCCTATAGTAAAATCAAACGCAGATGAGAAAAAACGTGTACTGAATAATATTTCAGAAGTTGTTAATAAACTTACCAATAAAAATGCATCGACAGACAAATTAATTCTTAAAGAAAAGGAATCGGGCAGCACGGTTAATGCTCCTAAACCGGTGGCTAAACCAATTATTAAAGCAATAGAAACTAAGGAAGCCGCAACCGAATTTACAACAAAGCACGAGCAAACCAACAAGGCAATTGTTACGCAACAATCGAAAACTGTTTTCGACCTGAATAATACGAGCAAACAATTTGCTGTAATTGAACTTTCGACCAAAGCAGTAAAATTATTGATAGGTCCGGATAAAGAAAAATTCGAAAAAAACGGATTCGTTTTTAAAGACTTTGAAAGAATTTCGGAACGAACCGAGACCGGCAAATGTTTAGACATAAATAATAAATTTGACTTATATAGATTTAAAAATCAGGTAATTAAAGATATTGATAAAGCAATTTATGAAATAAAAGCTCGAAATATAAATATTGTTTATACCGTAGCTACCGCAGCTTACCGAATTGCAACAAACAATAAAGATATATTGAAACTAATTAAAGATGAATGTGGTTTGAACGTTAAAATACTAACGAAAGAAGAAGAAGCAGCAGCAACTTTATTCGCCTTTCATTTTAGCAAACCCGCAAACGTTGTATTGGATTCAAATATTATGATGGTAGACCAAGGAGGCGGCTCAACCGAAATTTCGGTTTTCAACAAAGAAGAATTAATTGAATCAAAATCATTAGATATAGGTACAACAATGCTTCAAACTATACTTTTTGACGATTTAAGTTTATCGATACCGGAAGCCTTGGCTAAATGCGATTTAATTACTACTGAAAGATTAAACCGGTTTTATGGCAACCTAATGTTTTTGGATAAAAAAAGTATTATGTGTATAAGCGTAGGAACTGCTATAACAAAAGCCACCGGAAAACAAAACACAGACCAACAGCATGGTACTATATTGACAATCAAAAACATTGAAGACCGGATTAAAGGTTTTGATAATGAATTGTGCTCTAAATTTAGGACTTTAGCCGATTTAAAAAAGGATATTGAAAACTTACAGAATAAAAATAACCCATTTGCCAAAGTGCTTAGCGCAAGTTTAGGTCTGCCAATGTTTACCAAAATAATGGATAGATTTAATATAAAATCGGTAATGGTTAGCGGAACACCATTATGGTACGGTATTTATTTCGAAAACCTATATAAAATACAGAAATGAGCCATTTAACCCAAGCACAATTACAATTAGAACTAATTAAATCGGAAGAAAGCTTTAAAAATGCATTGAACCGTTTTGAGGAATATAATTTGTCGGAACAAGCGAGAGAAAACCTAATGATTGAGTTTAAAATTTTCGAAATTCAGAATATGTTGAGTGGCTATAAAAACAAAGCACTATCAGAAGTCGATTTTAAAATAATTCGTGAGGTAGGTACTAAAATTCATAATTTCTTTAATGGTATCGAAAGTTATATTGCTCTAAACTTCGATTTAAAAGTAACCGATTATAATAATTCAATTCGAAATATTGCTGCAAATTGGGCTGAGCTAAATAAAGGGATTTTAGCAGAAGCTTTGCAGGAAACAACCGATGATTTATTCAGAAATTATTTAATTGCAACCTATAAAAAAGGCAATATAGTAACTAAGGAACAACTAATTGAAGATGCAAAGCAGATGATGCAAAATAGTTTGCAATACAAACAGCAACAAGCACAAGAAAACGTTCGTAAAATTATTAAGTTAAAACAACTTGGTCATGCGAATGAAACGAAGGTGGAAGTTGGCATTTTAGAGCAAATTGCGGCTATTAACTCAAAATTGGCACAAACCTCAATTGACAAGGCGGTACGAAATAGAGTGCTTACTGCTATTATAAAAATAATTAAAGCGCAAGGTTTTATTGTCAATCGTGAAAATGTTACTGAAAATGGCGATTCAGCTATTATCAACAGTATTAAACCAAATGGCGAAACAGCGCGTTTTGAAGTTCATTTAGACGGCAGGTTTGTGTATAAATACCACGAATATGTAGGTTTGTCGTGCGAAAATGATATTGAAAAATTTGAGCAGGAATTCGAAAATATATACGGCATAAAACTCGAAGATAAAAAATTGCTTTGGAGTAATCCGGATAGAATCTATAAACAAGCAAATCAGACATTTAAAAACAAAAGAATAGGAGATTCATAGCCATGAGCATAAAAAGTTCAATCGAAAAACTAACAAGGGAAATAGCATACAAAAAATTAATAGTGTTGGATGGTAATGTTTTAGACGTATATTTTCATAAATGGAAGTTTTTGTCGCTAAACGAATACTTACCCGGCAAAATAAAAGAATCAGCATTTTTTGACGATGTTTATGTTTGGGATAGAATTGACGGACTTGTTTTTGGCGATATTACTCGCATAGAAACACCTCAAGCTGCACTTGAAAAAGGCAATGAAATAGAAGACCTTGCTGAAAGCTTGTTTGATAACTCCTGCACCTCGGAAATAGGACAATTCAAAAAACCAACCGATTTTTATCCTATCATGTATCGGAATATTAAAAACGGAAAGCGAAAAGTTGCATTCATACTTAACTTTAGCAATTATTTATTTCCTAATGAACAAGGGCTGTCGGACGACGATAGAGAAAACCTGACAAGAATTACAAAATGCATTTTAGAACAAAATATTGATTTGAAAGATAAAAGTTATGGTTCTGCAATTATTTTGGTAACCAATAACATAAGCAGCATTCCTGTATCGCTTTATCAAAACAACCCCGATGCTCGAGTTATTAGCTTGTCTAAGCCCGATAGAGAGGAACGAAAGGAAATTATTGAGGCTGTTACCAATTTTTATTGTTTGAATGAAAAATTGGAAACCGATGAAAGTGGAAAAACCGATTTAATTGATGCACTTGATAATTTTACTGTAAAGGAAATACTTCAAACAGTAATTCTTTCAAAAAATCAAGAGGAATTCTTAAATATTGAAAAATTGCTATCGCTCTATAAATATGGAAAGAAGGAAAGCCCTTGGGAAAAACTGGATGCAAATAAAGTTAAAGAAATTGAAAAGATACTTTCGAAAAGAGTAAAAGGACAAGATGGCGCTATTGCAAAAGTAAAAGATGTTGTAATTAGAGCAAAAACAGGTTTATCCGGGCTACAACACAGTAAAATGAAAAGCAAACCCAAAGGTGCCCTATTTTTTGCCGGACCAACCGGAGTAGGTAAAACAGAATTAGCAAAATCTTTGGCTGAATTCTTATTCGGCGACGAAAATTCATGCATCAGATTTGATATGTCGGAGTATAATCACGAGCATAGCGACCAAAAGCTAATTGGTGCTCCTCCGGGCTATGTAGGTTACGAGTCCGGCGGACAACTAACAAATTTGATAAAGGAAAAACCCTTTTGTGTGTTGCTTTTTGACGAGATAGAAAAGGCGCACCCGAAGATTCTCGATAAATTTTTACAAATACTTGAAGATGGTCGTTTAACCGATAACAAAGGCGAAACTGTTTATTTTTCTGAATGCATCATTGTTTTTACTTCAAATATAGGTGCAAATAAAGTTAATCCTACAATGACCTTCGCCGAATTGAAGCAAACTATTTTTGATGCAATTAAAGAAAAATTTGAAACTGAAATTAATAGGCCTGAACTATTAGGCAGAATTGGGTATGGCAATATTATTACATTTAATTTTATAACAGATATTGACATCTCAAAAAAAATAGCATCAGCCAAACTCGAACCGGTAATAACATTTTTAGCTGAAACAAAGAAAATAAAACTTGAGTTTCGGAATAAAGATGAATTTTTGAATTATGTAATAGGGCAAGTTGATAAAAGCAAAGGGGGGCGCGATATTTTGAATAAACTTGAAGATGTATTGATAACAAAATTGGCTGCTTATTTGTTTGAAAATGAAGGATATATTTATCCTGATTCAACGCTAAACGTAGAATTTAATAAAAAAAACAATGAAATATCATTCAGCATCTAATGTATATTTCAATATTGCTAATATAAATAGGTGCACCGGTTCTGAAGGTCCGTTTAAGCGAATGGCTATTTGGTTTCAGGGTTGCAACATCTATTGCAAGTCATGTTGCAATCCTGAATTGCAGCCTTTCAGATTAGCGCATTTGGTTTCGCTCGAAGAACTGATTGAAATTGCATTTCGAGCGAAAGAAGAATTTTCGATTGAAGGCGTAACATTAACCGGTGGCGAACCCACAATGCAAATTATAGGATTAATAAAACTTTGTGCCGAATTTAAAAAATTAGATTTAGGCATTATTCTATATTCCGGAAATAAAATATTTGATATTCCGCAAGAGCTTCTGAAATTGATTGACTTATTGGTTGATGGTATGTATATTGAAGAGTTCAAGGAACCCGGTGCTGCAATGAAAGGTTCGAAAAATCAAGATATTCATCATTTAACCAAAAGATATTTGAATATAAAACAAAACAAAGAGGATAGAATACATGGTAGTATCAATATTAATGATGGTGCAATAATTAATGGCGATGTTTTATTGTTTTGAAAACCGAAACTTAAAAACATTCCTTAGAAATACATAACCCAAATCCAACTCATGTTTGTTCCTTTTACAACTGTAATTCCCTAACGCTCGTTTTTCTATCAAAAATTTTCGTTCTGAAATATAATTCAAAATCGGCAATAAATTTCTTTTATTGCCGATTTTGAATTAGTTTTGTGCTATTAAAACTAAGGATTCGAAAATTGAAAGATACCTTTAAAATAGATGAATTTATAACCCGGTTTGGTGCAATACCCGAGTTTGTAACGGC
>JFJP01038954.1_pt1 | contig 15006 bp, 12 predicted proteins | sample 431651 | NCBI WGS metagenome assembly JFJP01 (sample SAMN02602958, study PRJNA72255) | Microbial mat metagenome, whole genome shotgun sequencing project. | biome: fresh water; feature: sink hole; material: water; isolation source: purple microbial (photo- and chemosynthetic) mats found in...
ATGATTTCGGACAAGATAAAAAATTCAAATCGTCACGCAACTATTTTGCTCTGATAATGCCGATAGATAATGATTTCAAAGAATAGTTAATGGTTTTAAGTAGACACTCATGATGCAAAATCTGAAATAAATGTAGAAAGTCCAACTAATTTAACGGCTACTGCTATTTCAACTGGAGTAATGTTAAATTGGCAGATGTCATCAAATGCAAATACGAATAATATTACAGGTTATTATATTTATAGAAAAAGTCCAAGAGATACAGAACCGGTAAAGATCGCAACGAATAATGGTGCTTATAATAAATCATATTTTGATAATTCTACTGAAACTGGCTTAATTTATTTATATTATATACAATCTTACTATAATTCTGAGGTTTCGACTCCTTCAAATGAAATTTCAGTTGTTGCCTCAAATAGACCAGCTTCAATATTAGAATTTTCAGCTGAACAAAATTCCTCAAATGAAATAAAACTCAAATGGTCAACCTCTGACAGTCAATACATTGAGAAAATACAAATATTCAAACACATAGTTGATGGATCCAATAGCTTATTTAAAGAATTCACATCAAATGTATATGATTGTATTGACAACAATATTGTGAAAGGTAAGAAAGTCGAATATTCAATACAAATTACGACACCTACTGGCATTTCGGTTCCAAAATACGATTTTATTCATGTTCCTTATCGCGATCCATCAGTGCCATCGCCAGTAATTATTACAAAACTATCATATACTGACAAAAGTTTAGAAAATTGGCTAAGAGGACGACCTGAATTTCACATTAAAGTTCTAAATGTGGGTGCTGACAAAAAAAACCCATATGAAGTACAAGATGAAATTCGTTGTAATTATGATTTATTTAAAGATAGATTTACTCAGTATTTCAATAGTAATGTTTTAGATTGGAAACCCGGTTTTTGGTATGACATGTTGACATTTTATGTTATTGAAAGTGATAGTTCGGATGACTGGGAATTTACATTTGCCGCAAACTTAAATTATAAAGACTCCACAAATAAAAAATTACTTGTAACTTCTTCTTTAGGAGTTAAATATAATTTCTCAAAAAGCGGACAGAAGATTGGTTATCAATATCTAGATTATTACCAAGACAAAAATATAACATTAAAATTTCCAAATTATGGATTCGAAATGACACTAAGTGACAAACCAAACACAAGTAGAAACTAATTTAAAATTTGCCTAACAAAATGAAAATAAAAATAATTATTATTGGCTTATTGATGAGTATTTGCATATATTCACAAAAAAGCACCATGATTGGTGTGTATCAATCCAACGGACTTGTATCAGACTTTAATGCATATTACGATGCAACTAATTCGTTTGGCATTTGCATTGAATATAAATTCTCCAAACATTGGGGCGTTGGCGGAAATGTTAATTTACATAATTATAATTTCAATAATGCTAATACGAATTTTATGTATAGTACCATTCCTATATACATAAAATATTACTCAAGTTTTTTAAATATTTCAGCATTAATGTTTGCAGAATCTTACGTAAATAAAAAAGGAAATATTATATTTTCCGACATTTCTCCTTTAAACAACTTTGGTGATTTTAATTATGGTTTAGGTTTATCTATAAGCAAACAATTCAATTTAACTAAAAAGATTATATTTGAACCTGACATAAAATTAATATCCAATAGTATTGATGGACTAAACACAGAACTTTCAATCGGTATTGGATTGCTATATAGGCTATAAACATAAAAAACACTGTACGTTTGGTATCATGAAAAAGATTGAATACCAAACGTACTTTTTATAATTTCTTAATCGTTCAATTTAAACGTTACAATAAAAGAGCTTATAGTTATAAGAAATGATAATAAACAATCATATTTTTTATCATTCAACAATACTTCTTCTACAAAATTAATTGAAAAAGGCAGTCATATTTTTTCCTATAAATCTGAATCAAATCTAATCTTTGTGACTAATTCTGATATAAAAGTGAGTGTAAATCGAATAGAATTATTTGTAGATGGAAATGAAAATGTTCAAAAAGACAGAAGACTAATCGCCCAAAAAGCCCAAAAAGCCAGAGCAAGTTAGTGCTTATTTTCAAACGTCTTGCTGTGGCTTTTATAGCTTTTTGATAATAGGCAGAGCGGTCACAGTACATTGTTTTTTTGTTCGCTTAGACAGTTGAAGTGCATTTTGAATAAAAAAAACAATGCACTGTGGAGAGTTGATTATTGATAATTTGTTTGAATAATAATTTATGTAGTTTAATTGTGAATACACTTGAAAATACCTGAAAAATTCAAACAATTCTTTATATTCATCACAATAGTATGTATTTTTCCGTATCTTTGCGCTTATTATAAAGAAATCAGCCAATGAAACAGTATTTAGAGGAACTACATAAACTACGGATATTCCGCTTGAAAGATGTTGAAACTCTTGTGGGGAATTTGAATTCTGCCAAAGATTTAATGCAAAACTACAAAAAGCAACGACTGATTTGTAAGGTACGGCGTGATTTGTATGTTGTAACCGATTTGGCAAGTAAAATCAGTTTGGCAAATAAATTTGAGATTGCCGGCAAAATAACCCCAACATCTTACCTTTCGTACCAATCGGCGTTGGAGTTTCATGGAATTGCACATCAGGTTTTTTACGATTTGTGGGTCTCAAGTAGCAACCGATTTAATTCATTCGAATTTGAAGGTATTCGTTTTCTTTATTGCGAATCGAAAAGTTTGTCGGGAGTAATAAATGCTGGTTCCGGTTTATTTATCCGTGTAACTAATATAGAACGTACTGTGATTGATTGTATTGATAAAATTGAATGTTGTGGTGGCTTGGAAGAATTGATACAGTGTTTTTCGCTCATTACTTATTTGGATGAAGAGTTATTGCTCAATTACTTGCAAGAATTTAACAAACAATTTCTATATCAGAAGGTCGGATTTATATTGGAGCATTTTAAGCAGGAAGTAAAACTTAGTGATAACTTTTTCGGCGTTTGCAAACAGAAGTCAGGTAAAAGCACACGCTATTTGACAGATAGTATTGAATCCATTCAATATTTCAAAGAATGGAAACTGTGTGCTCCAACTAATATTCTTTCGGTTTTAGAACAAGGAGGTGAAAGCTATGTATAAATACAACAAAAGTGATTTAGATTTACTTGCTGCAAATACAAATTTTCTCCGTGATAATTTAGAAAAAATACTACGATTGAGCGATATTTTGCAACACATGAATACCAATTCATTGTTGTATAATCATTTGGCATTGAAAGGTGGAACGGCCATTAATCTGATTGTTTTTAATCTTCCAAGGCTTTCGGTTGATATTGATTTAGATTTTACGAAGCATTGTTTACGTGAAGAGATGTTTGTGTTGCGTTCACAAATTAACAATGACATTATAAAATACATGACATCTCAAGGTTATCAACTAAATCCATCTTCTAAGAATCCGCATTCGCTGGATTCATGGGTTTTTTACTATCTGAATTCTACCGGAAACAAAGACAACATCAAAATTGAGATAAACTATTCAATGCGAAACCATGTTTTTGAACCCATTGAAAAAGAGGTGAATATTGAATCTTTATCTTTACGTTTTCAGGTGAGAACGTTAACTAATTTAGAACTTTTTGGCAGTAAAATAAAAGCGCTTATTGAGCGAACGGCAGCAAGAGACTTGTATGATGTATATAATATGCTTAAACTTCCTGTTTTCTCAGTTTCAGAACAATCATTACTTCGTAAAATAGTGATTTTTTATTTGGCAATTGGAGGCAACACTCCTCCCAAAAGTGAATTTAACTTTAATGCTTTAGACAATCTGAATTTTAGTCAGATAAAGCGTAAATTAATACCGGTGTTAAAGAAAAGCGATAAATTTGAATTTGAAGTAGCAAAATCGGAGGTTAAAACTTATCTGACGACATTAATGGCGCTTAATGATAATGAGAAGCTATTTATTGAAAGGTTCAATCAAAAATTATATCAGCCGGACTTACTTTTTGAAGAACCTGAAATTGTGAGTAGAATTAAAGATCATCCCATGGCAATTTGGAAATGCAGTTTGGGTAATTTGTAATTTAACAGCTATCTGGGCGCATTGAACAAATTGTCGTATCGCTGATACGACAAATGAGAAATTAATCGCCCGCTCCCGCTCGTCCCGATAGCTATCGGGGGTATCGCGTGGTAAGTCATGAAGAAGGAAGACAAGAATTCAAATGATTAAAAGTGGAAATAAGTATAAATTATTTATTCAAAAATCCGAAAGTATTTTATATTACAGGTTTTACAGTTGTATAATGAATGGTTTATACATGAAGAAAATGATTATTACCACACTATAAAATCGTACAACAGCACTAAAAAAAATCTCTCCCTATTTTTCTATTCGACTCAAAAAAAGAAATAGCCGAAAAAATAACTACAAATATATTTTTTATACCTTTGTAAACTATTAAACAAAAAAAAACATCAAACGTTTGATTCATTTAAAGCATTTACAAAAATGAAAACACTAACATTAATAATTATGACAAGCTTACTGATAGCCTGCGGCAACCAAAAAACTACCGGTCCTACTGTGGATAATTTCGAATATACGGTGGATAAATTTGCCGATGTTGAAATTCTACGTTATCGGGTTCCGGATTTTGAGAGCCTCAGTCTGAAACAAAAAGAGTTAATTTATTACCTCAATCAGGCTGCTTTGGAAGGCAGAGATATTTTATTTGACCAAAACAACAAATATAATCTGTTGATCAGGCGAACACTCGAAACCGTATATGTAAATTACAAAGGCGACCGGAATACTCCTGATTTTGAAAAATTAACCACCTATTTGAAACGCGTTTGGATGGGAAATGGCATTCACCATCATTATTCCGAAGAAAAATTCACTCCCGAATTTTCGGAAAAGTTTTTTCAGGAAGCTGTTAAATCGCTTGAACCGGAATTGATTGCCAATCTGCTACTTCCGGGCGAAAATGCAGATAATTTAATACAAAAACTTACACCGGTTATTTTCGACCCTACAGTTTATCCCAAACGCACCAATCAGGCTGAAGGCGTAGATTTAATTCTCACTTCGGCAAATAATTATTACGAAGGCGTAACACAAGCTGAAGTTGAGGCATTTTACTCGAAAATGAAAAATCCGAACGACAGCACTCCTGTTTCGTATGGTTTGAACAGTAAATTGGTAAAAGAAAACGGACAGATCATTGAAAAAACCTATAAAATTGGTGGACTTTACAGTTCGGCAATTATTCGCATAGTAGATTGGCTCAAGAAAGCAGCTGAAGTGGCCGAAAATGACAAACAAAAAGATGTAATTAACACATTGATAAAACACTACGAAACAGGCGATTTGCGTACTTATGATGAATATTCGATTAAATGGGTGCAGGATTTGGATTCGCAGATTGATTTTGTGAATGGATTTACCGAAACTTATGGCGATCCACTCGGAATGAAAGCAAGCTGGGAGTCGTTGGTAAATTTTAAAAACATAGAAGCTACCAAACGCACCGAAATTATCAGTTCAAATGCGCAATGGTTCGAAGACAACTCGCCTGTTGACGTCAGATTCAAAAAAGAAAAAGTGAAAGGCGTTTCGGCCAAAGTAATTACTGCCACTATTTTAGCCGGCGATTGCTACCCGGCCACACCCATTGGGATAAATCTTCCCAATTCGAACTGGATTCGTCGGGATTACGGTTCAAAATCGGTTACCATCGAAAACATCACCGAAGCTTATGACAGGTCTTCATTAAAGAATGGTTTTTCGGAGGAATTTATGTGGAGCGAAAAAGAAATTGAACAATCGAAAAAATATGGATTGATAACCAACAATCTGCATACCGATTTACACGAATGTCTCGGTCATGGTTCAGGCAAATTGCTGCCCGGAGTTGATCCGGATGCTTTGAAAGCTTATGGTTCAGTAATTGAAGAGACCCGTGCCGATTTGTATGGTTTGTACTACATGGGAAATTCAATAATGACTGAGCTTAAACTATTGCCAAGTAGTGAAGCATATAAATCAGCTTACTATCAATATATTATGAATGGTTTAATTACTCAGTTAACCAGAATTCAACCCGGAAAAAATATTGAACAAACGCACATGCGCAACCGGCAGTTAATTGCTTCGTGGGTTTACGAAAAAGGAAAACCAGAAAATGTAATTGAATTGAAAACCAAAAATAACAAAACTTACGTGGTGGTAAATAACTACGAAAAATTGCGTGATTTATTTGGAGAATTGCTGGCTGAGGTTCAAAGAATTAAATCGACAGGTGATTTAAAAGCTGCTAATCAGTTGGTCGAAAATTACGGAGTAAAAGTGAATGCTACTTTACATACCGAAGTGCTCGACCGCTATAAAAAACTGAATCTGGCACCTTACAAAGGATTTGTAAATCCCGTTTATACTTTAGAAACGAACAAAAAAGGGGAAGTGAAAGATGTAAAAATATCGTATGATGAAAACTATGTTGATCAAAACCTCAGATACTCAAAAGACTATTCGGCTTTAACAACATTCAATTAATTACAACCACGCAAAATCTTCTTTGCTAAGAAGAGGCTGTCTCAAAAGAAAACTGAACCTACCTGTGTCAGACAGGCGCAAATTTAGCTACGCTGACCGTTGGTTCGCAAATTTTCACAAATCAAAAATTTTCATTATTTTATATTGTGTTGAATAACAATGATATATAATCTGTGATTATTTGCGGTTTTTTGCGTAATTTGCGCCTGTCTGACACAGGTAGGTTCAACTTTCTTTTGAGACAGCTTCTTTTTTTACAAAATCGAGAGGATTGAAGAACAAAACGCTATTAAATATTTTTATTTTGTTTATTATCGAATGTTTGTTAACTTAGCGTTTTATTTCGAAAAAAAATCTGAAGTTTATGTAATCAGCATTAAACATTTACTATATTCTTATCATTCAGCGCATTAAAAAAAGCATAATCGGGTTAATTCTATTCAGCGTTTACCGATTCGAAACCTTAAAACGATATCAATGAATTCATTTCTTCACCGTATTGCTCAAATTTACTTTAATCATCACGGCGCTGATGTAAGTCAGTTTACTTTCGTCTTTCCCAACCGGCGTGCAGGACTTTTTTTTCAGAAACATTTGTCTGTTATTGCCGGGCAACCTATTTTTTCACCTGAAATAATCACCATAAATGATTGTTTTGCTTCGGCAACATCATGGCAAACAGCCGATAAACTGAGTATGCTGTTCAGGCTTTACAAAATTTACCGGAAATTGAGTAAAAGCGAGGAGAGTTTTGACACTTTTGCATTTTGGGGCGAAATGCTACTCAACGATTTCAATGAAGTGGACAAGTACATGGTAGATGCACAACAATTATTTACCAATGTAACTGAATTAAAAGAAATTGACCAATTATTCAATGTGTTCTCAAAACGTCAGATTGAAGCAATCAAACAGTTTTGGACCAATTTTATTCCTGTTACTGAAGAAAAAAACAAGCAACAGTTTATTGCAACCTGGAATATTTTGTTTCCGGTTTACGAAGAATTCATTCAGGAATTAATTGCAGAAAATACTGCCACCGAAGGAATGATTTCGAGAAACATTGCTACCCGATTAAAAGCAAAAGAAAATATCAGTCAGTGGAACAACAAGCAATTTGTTTTTATCGGTTTCAACGCGCTCAATCCCTGTGAGCGAACCCTGATGGCTGAACTTCAAAAACTGGGACAAGCTGATTTTTACTGGGATTATGAAGCCAACGAATTACGTGACCCGGACAATCCGGCTTCGATGTTTTATGCTGAAAACACCCATCTTTTTCCTTCAAAATATTACATTGAACCTATTTGTGAATCACTAAACGATAAAATTACCGAGATTGTGGCTGTTCCATCGGCTGTAGGACAGGCAAAACAGGTTTATTCAATATTAAATAAAATCTTTCCTCCCGGTGATAAGGATGCAAACCTGATAGAAACCGCAGTGGTTTTACCCGACGAAACTTTGTTAGTGCCATTACTGCACTCGCTTCCCGAACAAATTGGTAAAGTGAATGTTACGATGGGTTATCCACTCAACACAACTCCCGTGTCCGGTTTGATTGAAAATATTTTTGAATTACAACGACGTGTTCGATTTACTGCCAATAAAGCAATTTTCTATCATCAAACAGTCTCAAATATTCTCAATCATCAGTATATTTCGTTGCTTTGTAAGGAAGAAGCACAATTGATAGGAAAACATTTATCCGAAAATAACCGCATATATGTTGCTGAAGAAGAATTGCATAAAAACGAAATACTCAATTCCATTTTTATTCCTCAAACCGACACCGGAAAATTTCTGCAATACTTGCTTCAAATACTTCAGAATTTACAGAATGGTTTACAATTGACAAAAACAGAAACCAATGAATTTCAACTTGAATCAGATTTTATTTATCAATATTATATCACCATAAATCGCATGGTTGATATTATTAACGAAAGTACCGTTGATATTGAAATGAATCTTGATACATTGATGCACTTAACAAAACAAATCATTTCGGGAATTTCGATACCCTTTGTGGGTGAGCCACTGAATGGATTACAGGTAATGGGAGTGCTCGAAACACGTGGAATCGATTTCAAGAATTTGATTATCACATCGTTTAATGAAGGTGTTTTTCCAAAAAAAAATTCTACTGATAGTTTTATTCCTTATAACTTACGTAAAGGTTATAATTTGCCCACTTATGAGCATCAGGATGCAATCACTTCGTATAATTTTTACCGCTTAATTCATCATGCCCAACGTATTTTCTTTATTTACGATTCGCGCACCGATGGAATGCAAACCGGCGAAGTGAGCCGATATTTACATCAGTTATTTTATCACTATGGTCTCGAAATTAAACGTAAAACCGTAGCTTACGATATTTCATTCAGCAATATCGAAAATATTCAGGTCGAAAAAACTCCTGAAGTAATGCAAAAGCTTGGCTTGTTTTTAACTAACAATGAAAATTCAAGATCCCTATCATCAAGTTCAATCAAAACTTATATAGATTGTCCTTTGCAGTTTTATCTTACACAGATAGAAAAAGCCGAACAACCCGATGAAGTAACCGAAATGGTTGAAGACAATATGTTTGGTACACTTTTTCATGCAGTTATGGAAAACATGTACGAATCATTCAAAGGCAAAATAATGCAACCCGAAAATCTACAAACATTATATGACAATCAGTTATTCATCGATAAACAAATTAGTAAAGCTTTTGCCGAAAAGTTTTTTAAACGAAAGAATAACGAAACTGTTGCACTCGAAGGAAATAATTTGCTGATTGCTAAAGTTTTAAATAAATACGTAAAGCAGGTTTTAAAAACAGATAAAAATTATGCACCATTCAGGTATGTTAATTCGGAAGAAAGGTGCAAAATAAGTTTTAAGATCGATGCAGGTTATGTGAATTTGAAAGGATTTATCGACAGGGTGGATGAGAAAGATGGAATACTAAGAATTCTTGATTATAAAACAGGTGCAGGAAGTCTCGAATTCAAAGGTTGGAATGAGGTATTTGAACACAACAATAATAAACGCAATAAGTATGTTTTACAGACATTTCTGTACGGAATTTTTTACAAAGAAAAAGCTGCCGGTAAAATTATCAAACCGGGAATATATTACATCAGAAATATCTTCAATGAAGGATTTGTAACCGAACTAAGTTATAAACCTGACAAAGACACCAATGAAGTTGTTGAAGATTTCAGCAAATTTGAAGATGAATTCAATGAAAGGTTAAAAACTTGTCTGGATGAGATTTTCAATCCTGAAATTCCATTTTTTCAAACAACAGACATCAAGCCATGTGAGTATTGTCCGTATAGCGGCATTTGTAATAGATGATAAAAACCCAGGCAGACCACCAACCCACCATCGGGGAGTAAGAAGGGAGTAAGTAAGGTCTCTGATCATTCAAATATATATCATGATTTAGTTAGAAATAGAAATTGTAAATCCTAACCCCGAATTCTATCGGGATAAATCGTAAATCAAAAATATGTCATTAAATATTGAAATTGAACGAAAATTCTTAGTCTTAAATGACGATTTTAAAAAAGAATCCACTCGTCAAATAAGAATTGAACAAGGCTACATAAGCTCAGCATCCGGACGTACAGTAAGGGTGAGAATAAAAGATGACAAAGGAATTCTGACCATTAAAGGTAAAAGTCAGCATTCAGGATTAAGCCGTTTGGAGTGGGAAACAGAAATTCCGCTTGGCGAAGCAGAGCAATTATTACAGCTTTGCGATAAAGGAAAGATTGAAAAGATAAGATATGAAATACCTGTAGGAAAACATATTTTTGAAGTTGATGTATTCTCAGGCGACAATGAAGGACTTATCATTGCTGAGGTTGAACTTGATTTTGAAGAACAAGCTTATGAAAAACCACACTGGTTGGGGAGTGAAGTAACCACTGAAATTAAGTATTCCAATTCAAGGTTAGTATCAAATCCATACAAATATTGGAAAAAATAATTCAATAAAATAGCAAAATATCTTACAGGATTACAAAATTTCACATTGAGGAGGAAAAGTTTAAAATATCTTAGTAAAAAGATATTCTGATAACAATTTTGTATCTTTGTATAAAATATTTAGTGTCGCAAATGAAAAACTTTACTATTCTATTTTTAATAATAATGTTAAGTACTTCCCTTAATTCGCAAAACGAATTATATTTGAAAAAGGAATATATTTTTAAAAACGACACCCTACCCTACCGGATTTTATTTCCTGAAAATTACGATAAATCAACATCCTATCCATTGGTTCTTTTTCTTCACGGGTCAGGCGAACGTGGCAATGACAATGAAAGTCAACTGGTTCATGGTTCATCCTTGTTTGCAAATCCGGCAAACAGATCAAAATTTCCGGCAATAGTTCTTTTCCCGCAATGCCCTGTAAATGGCTACTGGGCTCCTATTAATGACAACGAAAAAGGGTTTAGTTATGTTAATAGTAAAAAACCTACTGAACCAATGCAAATGGTTATTCGTTTGGTAAGAGATATCATGAAAAATGAATCGGTAGATTATAAAAGGATGTACGTAACAGGACTTTCGATGGGTGGAATGGGAACATACGATTTAGTTTGCCGTTATCCTCAAATGTTTGCTGCTGCAGTACCTATTTGCGGTGGGGTAAGTTTAGAAAGACTGAAGAAAATAAAAAAATTGCCTCTTCGCATATATCACGGCGAAGCAGATAATGTTGTATCACCTGAACATTCAAGAAGTGCATATAACAAATTGAGAACTTTAGGTTCGCAAAATGTAGAATTGATCATGTTTCCCGGTGTAGAACACGACAGTTGGAATTCGGCTTTTAATCAGGAAGATTTTTTGAGTTGGATATTTTCAAATAAAAAACTATAAACTGAAAAAAATAAATAATAATATATGGCAAAATTTAAAGGAGCAATAGTTGTTAATGTCGAACATTGCAAAGGATGTGATCTTTGTGTGGTTGCTTGTCCTACCGATGTTTTAGCCCTTTCGAACGAAGCAAATTCAAAAGGGTATAATTTTTCACACATGGCTACTCCCGACGACTGTGTTGGATGTTCAGCCTGTGCTAATGTCTGTCCGGATGCTTGTATAACGGTTTACAGAGTAAAAGCGGAGTAATCTTTTTACAGACATTTTTAAATTAACGTAAAATTAAAATACCAAAAAAAATGAATCAACATAAAGAAGAAGTAACTTTAATGAAAGGAAACGAAGCAGTTGCACATGCAGCCATTCGTAGTGGTTGTGATGGCTACTTTGGTTATCCAATTACTCCTCAATCCGAAATTCTTGAAACATTGACCGAACTTGAACCATGGAAAACAACCGGCATGGTTGTTATGCAGGTCGAAAGTGAAACTGCTTCAATCAACATGGTTTATGGTGCTGCAGGCTGCGGAAAGAGAGCCATGACATCATCATCAAGTCCCGGAGTAAGTTTAATGCAAGAAGGAATTTCGTATATGGCAGGTGCCGAATTGCCCTGTGTAATAGTAAACGTAATGCGTGGCGGTCCGGGTTTAGGAACCATACAACCTAGTCAGGCTGATTATTTTCAGACTGTAAAAGGAGGTGGACATGGCGATTATAAAATGATTACACTTGCACCGGCTTCGGTTCAGGAAATGGCCGATCATACTGTTCTTGCTTTCGACCTGGCATTTAAATATCGCACTCCAACCATGGTTTTAGCCGATGGAATTATTGGTCAGATGATGGAAAAAGTAGTTTTACCTCCATTTCAACCCCGTAGAACAGAAGAACAAATCATAGAAGAATGCCCTTGGGCTACTTTAGGAAAACCTGCAAATCGTAAACCTAACGTAATCAACTCGCTAAGGCTTGAAGCATGCGATATGGAAAAGTTAAATCTTACATTGCAGTCCAGATACAAAGAAATTGAAAAAGAGGAAGTTCGCTTCGAAGAATTTGAGTGCGAAGATGCCGACTATATTATTGTTGCATTTGGTATATGTGCTCGTATTTGCCAAAAAACAGTACAATTAGCACGTGCCGAAGGCATCAAAGTTGGTTTAATTCGTCCGATTACACTATTTCCGTTCCCAATATTACCATTAAAAGAATATGCAAAAAGGGTGAAAGGTATGTTAACTGTAGAAATGAGTGCAGGACAAATGGTTGAAGATGTACGACTTGCAGTCAATGGAAAAGTGCCGGTTGAATATTATGGTCGCATGGGTGGAATTGTACCTGCACCGGATGAAGTTCTGAATGCATTAAAAAATAAACTAATAAATTTACCGGTTGATAATGTGACGAGTTGCAAAGAAAATTAATTATTACATTTTAAAATTTTAAACAACAAATAAAATGAATATATCCGATATAATCAATCCTGCCAACTTAGTTTATAAAAAAACTACAGTCATGAATGAAACACCCATGCATTATTGTCCGGGTTGCAGTCATGGTGTGGTACACAAATTAATTGGTGAAATAATCCAGGAAATGGACATTCAGGAAAAAACAATTGGCATTGCTCCGGTTGGTTGTGCTGTTTTTGCTTACAATTATTTAGATATCGACTGGCAGCAAGCTGCTCACGGACGTGCTCCGGCTTTAGCTACTGCTGTAAAACGACTTCTACCCGATCGTTATGTATTTACATATCAGGGCGATGGCGATTTGGCTGCCATTGGTACTGCCGAAACAATTCATGCTTGTAACCGGGGTGAGAATATTGCTATTATCTTTATTAACAATGGTATATATGGCATGACAGGTGGACAAATGGCACCAACAACTCTGAAAGGTATGAAATCATCTACCTCGCCTCAGGGACGTGAAGTACCCATAAATGGTTATCCGCTGAATATAACTAATTTATTAGCTCAGTTAGAAGGTACCTGTTACGTAACTCGTCAGAGTGTACACACAGTTGCTTCTGTACGTAAAGCTAAAAAGGCTATTCAAAAGGCATTTGAGAATTCAATGTTGAACAAAGGTACCTCAATTGTTGAAGTAGTTTCTACTTGTAGTTCAGGTTGGAAAATGACACCTGCTGACTCAAACGATTGGATGGTTGAAAATATGTTTCCTGAATATCCGATGGGAGATATAAAAAATATTTAATATAAATCTGAATAAAAATAAATTATAATCAATTTCAAAATTCATATCAATTATAACCTATTGAATGAATTCAGGCAGATTATAAGTAAAAAATAGCTAAAAACATAAAAAACATGATTGAAGAAATAATTATATCTGGTTTTGGCGGACAAGGTGTTCTTTCGTTAGGAAAGATTTTGGCCTATTCAGGACTTATGCAAGGTCAGGAAGTAAGTTGGATGCCTTCTTATGGTCCCGAACAACGTGGTGGAACTGCAAACGTTACAGTTATTCTGAGTAATGATCGCATTAGCTCACCGGTTCTGAATACATACGATACTGCAATAGTTCTTAATCAACCTTCGCTCGAACGCTTTGAAAGTAAAGTAAAACCCGGTGGAACACTTATTTTCGATGGTAACGGATTTCATAAATTCCCCACACGTACCGACATCAATGTATACAGAATTGATGCAACTGAATATGCTTATGCCAACAATGCTTCTAAAGTAATGAATATGATTATTTTAGGCGGTTTACTAAAAGTGAGACCAATTGTTCAGATTGAAAATGTACTGAAAGGATTAAAAAAATCATTACCTGCAAGGCATCATCATCTGATACCCATGAACGAAGAGGCGATTCAAACCGGAATGAAATTAATTAAGAAATTAAATTAGGAATAATCGCATTTCATTTTCATGAACAAAAAAAAACCTGCTATTAACAGGTTTTTTTTGTTTCAAATACATTACATATTTTCTTCAATCATATTGATTTTTTGTTCAATCAATTTCGATTCTTCTTTCAATGTTTCAATTTTTCTTTCCATGTCTTTAATCAGTCCGCCACCTTTTTTAGAATTAGAACTGAAAAATCCGATATTATTTTCGTAAGTTGCTATTTCTGATTTTAAATGCTCATAAGCACGTACTAATTTCTCACGCTCACGGAACAATTTATTTTCACCTTTCGAAGTCATATCTTTCAAATTATTTTTGAAAGTATCTAATCTTCGGGCAGATACATCTACATTTAATTTTTCGAATTTCTTATCTATTGCAACTCGATATTCCTTGTAAATTTTATCCTTCTCTTTGAAAGGTACATGACCTATTGTATTCCATTCGGCAATATATTCACGTAAAACAACAAGCGATTCCTGTGCATTTCCGTGAATATCAATGGATTCAATTTTGTCAATTAATTCTTTCTTCTTGGTCAGATTTTCAACTTCAACAGTCTTAAGTCCGGCAGTGCTTTTGTTTTTCTGTTCGAAAAAATAATCGCAGGCAGAAATGAATCGTTTCCATAGTTCATCAGAGTATCTTTT
>JFJP01047614.1_pt1 | contig 15006 bp, 15 predicted proteins | sample 431651 | NCBI WGS metagenome assembly JFJP01 (sample SAMN02602958, study PRJNA72255) | Microbial mat metagenome, whole genome shotgun sequencing project. | biome: fresh water; feature: sink hole; material: water; isolation source: purple microbial (photo- and chemosynthetic) mats found in...
TACCAATTTTGTTTTTAAAAAACCTTATTTTTTTAAATTTTTAACCTTAGTAACATGAAAAATGTAGCCGATTTTTTTAACCTTATTCCCTCGTATTAAATATCTGAAAATAAGGTAATAAGGTTTGAATGGTGTGGGGATTTATATTGTTACTAAGGTTAAAAAATAAAAATAAGGTTTTTAAAAAAAGTGTAAACTACTTTTTTAGCATTAATGTAAAGATGCCTGTTAATTCTATTATTACAATTTCATTTTTTTAAGTACTTTATTATTTGTGAATTAGAATTAAGTATAAAAAAAATAAAAATTATTCAACAGAAAAAATAAAAACAAAAAACAAAAATGAATATATTTGTAATGTGAAAAAAAATTGCAAACAGTAGCATCTTTCAAATAAACTAAAAAGTAGCGGACAATTTTTTTTTATAAACCAGTTCAGTATAAAAAGTTAATTCATGAAAATAAAAAAAGTAAACCACACTCAATAAAACAGAGTTTCTTGCTAAAATTTGCAATTACAGTAAATTACAATAAAATATGAGTAATGGAAAAAACGAATACACAAGAAAGGGAATTAGTAAAAACTAAAAGTGCATTTATTTATCCCTCAGAAAATGTCAATTGCGGCATTATTCCAGACGAAAATGGACTGATTTATCATTTTGGTGAAACAAAAGAATTGTATCCCACTAAATACATAAAAATATCTGTAAATGATAAAATTGATAAGATTGATATTGCAATAGCATTGCGTAATTTTGCGGATATTTTAGAAGGAAAAAAAGATGTTCCATACGAGGCATGGTTAGTTTAACAATCATTTGTAAGTTTCGTAATTATTTGAGCAGTTTAAAAAATTCAACAAAAGAAATAAAACTTCCACCTTACGTACTCTTTTACAGCACAAAACAAAATGTTTGTAAATGAAAATTTTGAATTTGATTTGTAAACAACTTTTCAAACAAAAAAATATAACCGTAACACGTTGTGGTGTTTATTTAGATGTTAGTTGCTATTGTAAAAACATGACAAAACACAAATAGATAGTAAAATATGCAAAGTGATATTAATTACAAACAACGAATTGTCGATATTATTCAAGATAAATCATTGAAAATAACAAGAATGAATTTACAAAAATATTTAATTTTTCTTAAAAATAATCTTGAATTTCCTTGTAAATTATTGGGAACTAAATATTTTATGCTTGAAGATACTATTTTTTATGATAGTTGGAATTTACAAGAATATAAAAAGCTTAAAAAAGCAAATCCAAAAAACACAGTACTTTTTGATTTGATTGAATTTGAAGATAATTTTGATAGTTATACTGATTATGATATTAGACAAAATGGAATTTTTGTTACAATAAAAAATGTTGAAGATAAATTATTATATAGTTTGCGATTGTTTGAATTAATTTCAAATGAATTAAATTCAAATAATTACAGATTGTTAGATGATTATTCTACATGGTTATTAAATTACAGACATCGATGAAAAAAATATTCACATTTGAAGAGTTTCAAAAACACCTTGATGAAGGTATTGAAATCGAAAAAAAACAAGAACCTTTTAAAAATTGGCTCGTAAATATGAATAACGAGTTTAAAGATTTTATCGCACAAAAATATACAAAAAGAACAGCAAACAAACATAGTTTTATCATTGAATGTTTTATTGACTTTATTACTTATAATATGCAATTAATGGACATTCAACAAATTACAAAAGGAATTGCAAATTCATATTTTCAACAATGGTTTGCAAGTAAAATAGGAGCAAATACAAAAGAAGAAGTAAAAGTTGCAATTAACAAATTTATTGATTTTCTTGCAATTGAAAAAAATATAGTAATAGAAAATCTTCAACCAAAATCAAAAAAAAGAAATTAAAAAATGATAGAAAATACAACTATATTCAGTGAGTGGCATATTCAAGAAATGGAAATGTGGAATGCTGATTATTTTAATATGGAAGTTCAAGCATATATTAAAGTTAATCAAGAACTTAAAGGGAAATTTCAGTTTGGATTAGTTACCGGACAAATGAATGGAAAAATGATTGACGATAAATATGAATTTATATGGGAAGGGAACGATGAAAATGATGAAGCACATGGAAGTGGTTGGTTGAAAATAAAAGATAATAATATGATTGAAGGAGAGTTTAGATTTTACGAAGGAGACAATTCTAAATTTATAGCAAAACGATATAAATGAATGAAAATAAAGCAACTAACATTTGGTAGAGCGTTCATTTTTCGTTAAGGGCAATAATAAAACAAACATAAATCTTACTAAAAAATATAAAAAATGCAATTAGATTACATTAATATTGAGAATTTTAGGCCGTTTAAACATTTAGACTTTGATTTACATCCCAAAATGAATGTATTTATTGGTTTAAATGGAGCAGGGAAAACTGCAATTTTGGATTGTATTGCAATTTGTTTCATACCTTTCATTTCAAAATTAAGTAAAGTAAATTTATTTCCACGAGAAAATCCATTAACACTTAAAGACACAGATATTCATATTGGCACAGAAAAACTTAATATTAATGCCTATATCAATTATAATACAGAAAATGCTTGTAAATGGTGGGTTTCAAAGGAGTTTGGTTCAAATAGAAACTTAAATAACTTTGAATATTTAAACGACTATATCAAAAAACTTCTTAATAGTTTGGTAGAAAATCCTACTACAAATTTACCAATCATTTCATATTATTCAACTTCAAGAATGAATTTTGACAATACATTTAAAGTCAATTCTAATAGGTCAAAATATGAGTACAATCAATTTTTAGCCTACAACAAATCACTTTTTACCGGATTAAATAGTTTTAATGATTTCATTATTTGGTTTGAAGATGAAGAAGGATATGAAGATAAAATGCGATTAGATAAAGACCACAATTATAGAAATCCAAAATTACAAACGGTAAGAAGAGCCATAGAAACTTTTTTAAATTCATTTGAAACCAATCGAATAGAATTTAAAAATATAAGAATAAAAAAAGAACGGAATGAAAATTCGGTAAAATACCAAAATCATATAGTTAGTTCGCTTGTTATTTCAAAGAACAATGTTGATTTTCAATTGGAACAATTATCATCGGGTGAAAAAATGATGATAATGTTAATTGTTGATATTGCAAGAAGGATGTCTATTGCTAATCCTACACTTACAAACCCACTTTTGGGCGAAGGTATCATTTTGATTGATGAAATAGATTTGCATTTACATCCACAATGGCAGAGAGAAATAATTCCAGCTTTAAACAATACATTTCCCAATTGCCAATTTATAGTTACAACTCATTCACCGCAGGTTTTAAGCAGACTTAAAAAGGAAAATATTTTTATAATAGAAGACGATAAAATAGTTAAAAATCCACCGCATACTTACGGTAAAGATACAAATTCTATTTTGTTTGAAATTTTCAATACTTTGGAACGTCCGAAGCACATACAAGAAAAATTTGATACGTGTTATAAATTAATAGAACTTGAAAAATTTGACAAAGCAAACGAAATATTAACAGATTTGTCAAATGTATTAGACGAGGACGATAGCGAAATAATAAAAGTTAAATCCCTATTAACCTTTTACGAACAATGAGATATATTAACAAAAAAAGTGAAAGTCAGCCATCGTCTTTAACTCTACATAAAAACACACCGAATCACAATTACGAAAATTATGCAGAAAAAGATGATTTGCGAAAAGCATTGCTTACGGAACAAGAATTTTTATGTTGCTATTGCATGAAAAAAATTCAAACACCGACAGAAGACAAAATGAAAATAGAGCATTTTAAACCATTTAGTATTTACAACGGAACTAACGGAAAAGCAGATTTAACATTGGAATACAATAATTTATTTGCGAGTTGTAAAGGTGGTGAAGGTGGGACAAAAAATTTGCAGCATTGTGATAAAACAAAGGGAAATACTGAAATAAAATTAAATCCAACAGATAAACATTTAGTGGAATTAATAAAATTTGATGCAAATGGAACCATTTTAACAGGCGATGATGAATTAGATAATGAAATTGATAACATACTCAGATTGAATATTCAGTCGCTCAAAAAAAGCAGAAAAGAAATTTGGGAAAGTTTAGAACAAGTCATTAAAAAAGAATTTGGAAAAAAAACTGTAACAAAAAGTTTTGTTAATGAAAAAATTAAAATTTGGTCTCGTAAAAATCAATTTGGGATGGCTGAACAATATTGTCAAGTTGCAATATATTATTTAACAAAAAAATTAAAAAAAGCGGAATAATGCCCTAAACATAGCATATAGCGGTCAGTTGCTGCTGTGTGGCTTGCTCCGTTTCTTTCGTTTGGCTTACCTCACTACCGAAGTAGCCCAAAACCACCGCCGCATATCGTTTTCGTTACAAGTAATAAAAATTAGCTATAAATAGATGATAAAAAAATCAGATAAAATTTGTTAAATTTGTATTCTCAACATAAAGATAGATATGCAAAATTTTGTTAGAAATATAAGTATAAAGAATTTTAAATCAGTGAGTAATGTCTCATTAGAAAATTGTAGTCGCATAAACTTATTTATTGGCAGACCGAATGTCGGTAAATCTAATTTACTTGAAGCGTTGAGTTTATTTAGTTTACCACACATTAAGAACAATCAAAATAAAAAAATATCGAATTTTCTTCGATTAGAAAATGAAGCCGAGTTGTTTTTTGATGGCAATATTGAAAACCCAATTCACATTAGCACCAACATTGGTGAATGTGAAATTAAATACTCAAAAAATTCGGGATTAGATTTAGGGCAAAACAGCATTGGGGGGTCTAATTTAAAGAGATTAATTTTTGATATTCATTACTTCAACATCGAAAGTAATATACAGTTTACAATTGATGAAAAAATGAATATTAAAACTACTTCTAAAATTGACGTTGATTTTTCTGTAAAAAAATATACCTTTTCAGCCGATTTTAAAGGAAAGAAAAGCAATTTGCCCTTTTTAATTCCACCTTATGGCACAAATTTACTAAACATTTTATCAATATATAAAGAACTCAAAAATGATTTAATAGAAATATTTTCTGAATACGGCTTAGAACTCGTTTTTGATAAAGCAAGTCAATCAATAAAAATTGTAAAGAAAAATAAGGAAAAGGATTTATTTTTAATTCCTTACAATTCAATTGCAGATACTTTACAACGAATAATTTTTTTCAAGTCGGCAATTGCTTCAAACGAAAATTCAATTTTGTTATTTGAAGAACCGGAAGCCCATTCTTTTCCACCTTATATTGTTCATATTACGCAACAAATTATACATTCAACGAGCAATCAATTTTTTATATCAACGCATAGTCCCTACATTGTTAATGATTTCCTTGAAAATAGTCGAGAAGATTTATCTATATTCTCAACAGATTTTAAAAATGGTGAAACAGTTGTGCGCAAACTCACAAAAGAAGAACTTTATGATATATATCAATATGGTATGGATTTATTTGCAAACAATGAAAACTTCTTATAATGATTGATTATTCAATACTTCCGGAGTGTTACGTGCCTGAAGATTTAAACGAATTAACAAAAAAAACGAAGAAAATAACCAGCAAAAATGACGCTGTTTTTAAGAAACTTTTTAAGGAACTAAAAAAACACGAAGTTAAAAATATGGACATTTTGGCTGAATGGATAAAATATTTAAAAGACAATCCATATAATGTTAATTTTGATGAATTGAATTTTCGATATGTTTTAAAAATGACCATGAAAATAAAAACTCATTATTAAAAACAGTCAAATTTATTTTTCACTTTTCACTAATTCAAAAATATCACTCGTTAAAAATTTTAAACATGAAATCGTACAGAAAAGAACTTTGGTTTCATACAAATACCCGAAGAGAACTGATAAATATTACTTCAACCGTTCAAAACTGTGTTTTGGTGCTTGTGAATGCAATGCACATTACCGCAAGCGTTTTTATTAACGACGATGAAAGCGGGCTTCACTCCGATATTGAAAAATGGCTGGAACATTTAGCTCCCGAAAAGCCTTATTCTCAATACAAACACAATTCGTATGAAGACAATGCCGATGCTCACCTAAAACGAACCATCATGGGGCGCGAAGTAGTTGTGGCTCTTACTGATGGCAAGTTGGATTTTGGCACTTGGGAACAAATTTTTTACGGTGAATTTGACGGAAAACGAAAAAAAAGAGTGCTCGTAAAAATTATTGGAGAATAACTTTTCCGGTTCTAACCTGAAAAATTCATAAAAAAACCAATTTTGTTTTGAAATCATTTTAGAAAAACTTGGCTATATAAATGAATGTTAGGGCGTCTCGCCCGTATTAAATGATTTTTTTTAGTTTACAAAAAGTATCCGCTCTAAAAGGCGTGGCAAATTTGATATAGCCACTAAGGCACTAAGACACTAAAATATTGATTTATCATTCTTTGTGCCTTCGTAACGCTCTTACAAAGTTTTTTTTTTTGACCTACTGAAATATTGCGCTATTTCAGTGTTATTCACTAAATAAATGATAAATTGTTACAAATTTATGTATCTTTCAGATTAATTTACTGAATTTTTTCATTTCAAAAAAAACTTTTTTCAGAAATTTTATTTATAATCTACAAAATAATTAGTATATTAGTAAAAAAAAGAAACCAATAACCACCAATTTTTTTTTACTTGAACATCAAAACATCGACATTTTTAGAATTTTGTAATTTGCACTATATCAAGCAAAAGATTTTTATTTTTTTATCAATGAGTTCAGTTTAAAAAGGTTAATTCGTGAAAATAAAAAAATGTAAATCACTGATTATTAAGTGCTAAAATTAGTGAAATTCGTGAAATAAATATTCAAATTTTTAAAACATGCAAACAATTGATTATCAAACAAAAACAAAAATTATTCACAACTTAAATTAACAGGAAAAATTCAAAAAAAAATTGTTTAGGATAGCCGGAATACAAAAAAAAGAAATCAACACAATCGCAACTAAATAAGAAACTCATGCGTACTCATTTCATCGTCAAATTGTTAATTTTCAGCGTTTTTATAAACTTAATACTTTCATATCGAGTTACCGCACAGCCGATAACTACCGATTTGGAAATGAAATGTATTTTTATAAAAAAATTTACGCAATTTATTGATTGGCCCACAAATTCCGATGTAAACAATGTAAATAAACCATTTGTGATTTCGGTAATTGGCACTACTCCTTTGGAAAACGAGCTTCGTTTAAAATATAGGAACGAAAAAATTAAAAATAAAATAGTTATCATAAAACATATTTCTACTATAAACGAAATTGACGGAAGCAACATTTTATTTATTGGTTCCAATATGAGGCGAGAACTTCCTGAAATACTGCAATATACATCTGACAAAGCAATACTCACCATTTCAGACGCGCCGGAATTTGCCGAAATAGGTGTACTAATAAATTATTACATTTACAACAGCAATTTACGATTCGAAATAAATAAAACTGCGGTACAAAAAAGCGGTTTAAAGTTTAGTTATCAATTATATGAGTTGGCAAGAATTGTTGAATAAAAACATAAGAAATGAAAAAATTTCGCGATTTTTCAATAAAAAATAAAGAACGTACGATTATTATTTCAGTTTCCGGCGTGATTCTAATTCTTGGCTTGGGAATCTCCATCGTATTGAACGTTTTTGCTATGCGTAAAAGCATGGAAGAAAATATCAGTTTAATTGCTCGCGGAACAGGCACCAACTGCGCCGGAGCGGTCGTTTTTGGCGATTATGAAGGAGCACAAACCCAACTAATTAAACTGAAAGACAATCCTAATGTACTGAATGCTATAATTATAGATAGCACAAAAAATATTTTTGCCGAGTATTATCAAAACGATTCTATTATTGATATTCCAACAGTCAAAGATGGAAAAAATATTTTTTTCAGTGACGATTATTTGCATGTATTTGAGGTTATATCCTACATGGAATCCCCAAATTTCACAATTTATTTAAGAGCTTCTACCGAAGACTTAGATAGAAAAATTTACTTTACTATCTTCATCACACTTATTGGCTTGATACTATTATTTCTAAGTACCTTTTTCCTTGCAAATTATGCTCAAAAATTTATTTCAGAACCTATTGTAAAATTAGCAAAAATTATTGATATTATATCGATAAATCCAAACACGCCGGTTGATATTTCCACCAATTCGAAAGATGAAATCGGCGAACTTTACCTCGGTTTTAACAATATGATGCAACAAATAAAACATCGTCAAAATGAGAACGATAACGCAAGAGCGGAGTTAAAAGAAAGCGAAGCGTGGTTCAAAAGTATTACCTCGCGCGCCAACGACGCAATTATTGTGATTGATGAATTTTTAAGAATAACTTTCTGGAATACAGCAGCAGAAAAAATTTTCGGTTACAAAAGTCATGAAGCAAAAGGCAAAAACTTGCACCATTTAATTATTCACAAAAATCATCGCCAACGTTTGCTCGACACCATAGCTACCATAAAAGATGACTCCTCAAGTGTAGGAAAAGCGCTTGAAATGCAAGCTACCAAAAGTGACGGCAAAAATATTGTAATCGAAATTTCGGTTTCTTCCATACTCCGCCTTAACAAATGGAACACAGTCAGCATTATACGAGATATTACCGAACGAAAAGAAGCGGAAGAAAAACTGAAAGAAGCAAAAGAAAAAGCCGAGGCAGCCGACAAAATGAAAACCGCTTTTCTCACAAATATGTCGCACGAAATTAGAACACCAATGAACGCAATTATTGGTTTCTCAAACATTATTGCTGACCCCGCTATTACGGTAGATGAACGTAAAGAATATGTTACCTACATCAAAAATAGCAGCAACTCACTGCTCCTACTCATTAACGATTTGATTGATGTTTCTAAAATTGAATCGAAACAATTACGTATTAAAAAAACCAGAGTCAGCCTTAAAAATATCATTATCAGGCTATTTGAAATGTTTGCTGACGACGTGGACAAACGCAGCGACAACAAAATTGAATTTATTTACACAATTCCAATAACCGACGAAAACTCTGAAATTGAAGTATTTACTGACGGAGACAGAATAGAACAAGTTTTAGGTCATTTAATTAGAAATGCCATAAAATTTACCGATAAAGGTTTTATTGAATTTGGATACATGATTATTGACGACACACTTCAATTCTATGTAAAAGACACAGGCATAGGTATTTCTGAAAATAAACAAACCGTAATTTTTGACCGTTTCAGCAAAATTGAAGACGACAATACGCGCCTCTATCGCGGGTCGGGCTTAGGTTTGGCTATTTCAAAAAGTATTGTTCAACTTATGGGCGGCGATATTTGGGTGGAATCGACTCTCGGCAGAGGTTCAATTTTCAACTTTACCGTACCTTACGAAAAATTTGTACCTTACGAACAATCAATCTATATGCCTAAAAAACCGGCTACTATTGATTGGAGCAAAAAAAATATTCTTGTGGCTGAAGATGAAGAGGCTAACTACAAATATCTTGAAGTAGTTCTTTCAAAAACCGGTGCTACTTTGTTTTGGGCAAAAGATGGCAAAGAAGCCGTTGCAATTTATAGAGAAAATAATGTGGACATGGTTCTTATGGACATCAAAATGCCTCAAATGGACGGTTACGAAGCTGCCTATGTAATTTCTACAATTGACAAAGGCAAAAAAATTCCAATCATTGCGCAAACCGCTTTCACTTCGCCGGAGGGGCACGAAGAATTTGCCGAAAAATATTTTGATGATTACATCTCAAAACCTATTCGCCAAGAATTTCTGCTCTCCACAATGAGCAAATATATGTAAAATAGGAATTTTTGAGCCTTATTATTTTCTATTGTGTCTATTTTTTTCTATGTTTCTATGTGTTGAAAGTGTTGATAAACAGAGATTTAAAATACATAGATTTACATAGTCACATAGTCTTTTTCCGGCATCTTTCATAATTTTTGAAAATTTAACTTCGCCCCGTTTCTTTGAAGACAAAAAAAAAAATCAATTAATACGGGCGAGACGCCCTAACATTCATTTATATAGCCCAATTTTTCTAAAATGATTTCAAAACAAAATTGTTTTTTTATGAATTTTTCAGGTTTAAAAAAGTGTAAACTACTTTTTAACTTTTATGAAAGATGCAAAAAAAACATTTTTTATCCCTAAAAAAATTTTCTGAAAAAATAAAACTAATTTAAAAGTACTTAAAAAATGGAAAAACAAGTTTCTTTAACCAATACAAAAAAGGAAATCTTAGATGCTTACACCGAACTGCTTGATGAACTAAAAAATCAAAAAGCCGAAGATCCGAAAGTTGTAAAAGTAGAAAAACAAAAAGAAGTAGTAGTAACCAACGCATTGGAAAACACCGTGGAAAGTATCGTAAACAATATTGCAAACCTAAAATTAGGTTTATCGAAATCGCTTGACAGAGTAGGAGACGATTTAGTTGCTGAATTTAACCGACTTTCCGGTATTCAAGAAGCAATAAAAATTGAAGAAAAGTATTTGAAAGAAACCTACCAATTAACTGCTGAAACTGACGCACTTGCAGTAATGTTGAAAGCTCAAAAAGATAAAAAGGAAACTTTTGAAAATGAAATGAAAGAGCTCAAAACATCGTTTGATGCAGAAATGAAAGAAAAACGGGAAAACTTTTCTTCTGAAATGCAAGAAAAACAGGAAGTTCTTAAAAATGAAATAAATACAAAAAAAGAAGCCTTAAAACAAGAACTTCAAACAATGAAAGATGCTTTTCAGGCTGAAATGAAACTGGAAAAAGAAAATTTTGCCAAAGAAAAAGCACGTTTTGAAGCTGAAAATAAAGAATATCAACAAGAAATTCTGAAAAAAAGAAAGCGCGAAGAAGAAGATTTTCAGTACACCTTAAAAACGGTGCGCAAAAAAGAACAAGATACTTACGAAGATAAAAAAGCTCAACAAGAGAAAGAGTTAACCGAAAAACGAATTTCTTTTGAAAAGGAAATTAAAGTTCGTGAACAAGTTGTTGCAGAGCATGAAACCGAATTGAATGAATTAAGAAAAAAAGCCGAAACGTTTCCAAAAGAAATGGAAAAAGCGGTGGATAATGCAAAAAAAATGCTCAAAGAAAAAATGGAAGTCGAGTTTGAATTTAAAATTCAACTTACTACAAAAGAAACCGAAGGCGATATTAAATTGAAATCGCAAATTATTAAAGACTTACAGGAAAAAATTGAAAGTTTGAATCAGCAAAACAAACAACTTTTGGCAAAAGTAGAAAAAGCCGAGTTAGACGCGAAAGAAATCACCTTAAAAGCAATTGAAACTTCCGGTAACAAGCCAATTATGTTTGAACGCAATTATAAGAAAGAGGACAACGATAAATAAAAAGATTTTTATCGTTTTTATTCAATCTTCCTCATCAAAATTTCGGTAGCGGCTCAAATTCGTTACAAAACCAGTGAGGTTTTCAAAAACCTCACTGGTTTAAGAAATACCAATCTACAAACTCTTAACTTTTAACTCTTAACTCTTAACTATAAACTTTTAACTATAAACTTTTAACTCTTAAAGGATTAATAAAAAATTTACTAATGATTCGTTACAAATTAACTTTATTGCTTCTTTTTCTATTTCTACCTTATTTTATTTATTCACAAGAAATTACACAAATACCAACAGATGAACAATTAAAACATGGTCTTTTTGGTTTCTATGCTGTTGATGTTTCCACAAATCAAGTGATAGCTTCTTATAATGAAGAGCTTAGCCTTTGTCCGGCTTCCAATTTGAAAATAATTTCCACCGCAACCGCTTTGGAAATTTTCGGTCCCGAATACCGCTTCAAAACAGAAATTTGCATTTTGGGCGAAATTGATACCAATGGCACACTCAACGGAAATATTATTATTCGTGGCGGCGGAGACCCCGCTTTAGGTTCACAACGTTTTGGAGAACACTATTTTAACCCAAGTTTTTTGCAAGTTTGGGTTGATAGCATTATGGCACAAGGTATTAAAAAAATTAACGGAAAAATTATTGGAGACGCAACAATCTTCAGCGAACACATTACACCCGGTAGTTGGACAACCGAAAATGTAGGAAATTATTTTGGCGCAGGTGCTTGTGGATTAAGTATTTACGACAATACTTTGCAAGTTACCTTCAAATCGTCATCAGTAGTTGATAAACCGGTAACTATCACAAAAACATTTCCCGAAATTGATGATATTCAATACGATATAAACATTACTTCTTCAAATAATACCGGCGATGAGGCTTACTTTTTTGGCGGTGCTTACGAAAATTATCGTTATGCAGAAGGCACAATTCCCAAAAACAAAACAGAGTTTGTGGTAAATGCGAGCTCGAAAATATACTGAAAACCAACGGAATATCAATTGAAAACAATTCTACAACCGCAAGAGATTTAAGATTAAGCGGTTCGCCAATTACACCGGAAATGAAAAGCCGCTACAAAACCATTGCTGTAACCTATTCGCCTCGTTTAATTGATATTATCTCAAAAACTAACTTTATAAGCATGAATTTATATGCGGAACATCTTTTAAATCATATAGGTTACAACAAAGCAAAAGAAGGAAGCACCAATGCCGGCTGCGAATCGGTAACTTCTTTCTGGGCGCAAAAAGGAATGGACACTGACGGTTTTTTGATTGCTGACGGTAGCGGACTTTCGCGCTACAATGCAATAACTACCAAGCAGTTGGCTTACATTTTAACATACATGAAAACCCAAAGTACCTATTCAGAAATGTTTTACGAAAGTTTACCGGTAGTTGGCGAATCGGGTACGGTGCGCTCCCTTTGCGTAGGAACTTCTGCAGTAGGAAAAATTCATGCTAAAAGCGGCTCTATCAGAGGAGTAAGAGCTTTTTCAGGGTACGCCCTTACAGCCTCCGGCAGAGTTTTGGCGTTTTCAATGATAGCTAATAACTTTTCAGGTTCTACTAATTCTATGAGAAAAAAAATGGAAGAAATTATGGTCGTTTTAGCAAATATTTCATTTTAACTTTTCTTTTTTTTTTGATTGTAATATTTGTTGTATATTTAGTTTCTTTTTTTATTAACATCTTTCTGACATTTTGTAAAAATATATCATTACAAATCAATAAGATATATTTAATTTGTGTTGAAAATTTCTCAATAAATTTTTCACGAAAAAATAATTTCTGTATTAAAGAATAAATGCAATAACAATGGAAAAGCTTTATATAAAAGGTTCTCGCAAACAATTAGAAATCAGCTTGAATGCCGAAATTGGAATTATGACGATAACCGGAGTTAGTACTTCTGAAAATGTAGAAGAATATTTTGCCCCCGTTTTTGAGTGGCTCGCAAAATATGAAAACTACGATAAAAAAGTTCCTGCCGAATTTATTTTTGAACTCTCTTATTTTAATACTCCTACTGCTTTGTGGTTCACGAAGTTGTATGCTATTTTGAAAAATTTGCAACAAAAATTCAGCTTGAAAATTGTTTGGTATTACGATGACGACGACATGTTCAATTACATGAAAGAAATTGAGGATTTATACGCTTTAAAAGTGGAATTCAGAGAAAAAATTGACAATAATTAGAAGCTGTTTTGCCTGAAAAAGTCAGAAAAAATAACATCGTTGCAAAATCATTTTTGAAAATTCAGGCTATACAAATACATGTAAGGGCGTCTCGCCCGTAATAATTGAATTTTTTTGTTCCTACAAAGATACACTGCGCCTGTCAGGTGTTTTCACCTGACAGCCATAGTTTTGTAAGGTGAAAACACCTAACAAGCGCAAAATCCTGCCAGCCTTTTGAAGGCTGGCAGGATTGTATTGCACGACAAGAATCCGAAAACCGTATTCATATTACTAAAAAAAATAAACAGTATCTAATTCAAAAAAAAATAAAATTCACATTTTTTTATATCTTGTAAATGAATATAATACATACTTCCGATTGGCACATTGGGCAAAGATTATACTCAAAAGAGCGCGAAGAGGAACATTCCGCTTTTTTTGATTGGCTTTTGAAAACCGTAACACAAACGCAAACCGAAGTTTTACTAATTTCCGGTGATATTTTTGATATAAGTTATCCTTCAAATACTGCCTTATCGCTTTATTATAAAATACTTACACAACTTTCATTAACTTGCTGCAAGCACATTATCATTACCGGTGGCAACCATGATTCGATAAGCACTCTTAACGCTCCAAAAGAATTGTTGAATGTTCTGAATATTAAAGTAATAGGTGGTGCTACCGAAAATATTTCCGATGAAATAATTGAAATTAAAAACTCTGAAAACGAACTTCAATTGGTGGTTTGCGCTGTGCCTTTTTTGCGCGACAAAGATTTGCGCGATTCAAAAGCCGGCGAAAGTTATGAAGATAGAACGCAGGCAATAAGGAATGGTATTATAAATCACTATGTTACAATTGCCAATTTGTGCCAAAATTATATTGAAAAGAAAATTCCCGTTATAGCAATGGGGCATCTTTTGGCTGCCGGCTCGTCGGTTTCGGAAAGCGAAAGGGAAATTTATATCGGTAACTTAGGGCATATCAACGCAAACCAATTTCCGGAATTATTTTCCTACATCGCACTCGGTCATATTCATAGACCACAAATAGTAGCTCAAAATGAGCATATTAGGTATAGCGGCTCTCCTATTCCGCTCAGCTTTTCCGAAAAAGATGAGCAGAAATATGTGATTCTACTAAATACCGAGAATGAAAAAATTTCTACCATCACAAAATTAGAAATACCGCCATACCGCAAACTTATTCGCGCTGAAGGTACGTTGGCGGAAGTGGTGAATATTTTGAAAAAATTTCAAGAAGGTAAAGTGCCTCATTGGGCGGAAGTTACAATAATTGAAGAAAACGCAACAGGAGACCTCGTAGAACAATTTACGGAAATTGCTTCTACTTTAAAAAATGTTGAAATATTGAAATTGAAAGTTTTACAAAAAAATTCATTAGG
>JFJP01002084.1_pt1 | contig 15004 bp, 15 predicted proteins | sample 431651 | NCBI WGS metagenome assembly JFJP01 (sample SAMN02602958, study PRJNA72255) | Microbial mat metagenome, whole genome shotgun sequencing project. | biome: fresh water; feature: sink hole; material: water; isolation source: purple microbial (photo- and chemosynthetic) mats found in...
TTCATCGAACCCATGTTCTAGCCTCTCACTTCCAAATGTTCAATGGCGACATCATCCAGCAGCCCACAACAACCAGCCAGACGAGGCACACAGGTATGAACACTTTCCAGCCAAGACGCATGATCTGGTCATAGCGATAGCGCGGGAAGGTGGCGCGAATCCAGAAGAAAAAACAAACTATTGCGAATATTTTCGCGAATAACCAGAAGACACTGTCCGGCAAGAAGCCAACCGGAGACAACCAGCCACCGAGGAATAACAAAGAAATAAGCGTCGAGCACATTAGCATCGCCGAATACTCTGCTAACTGGAATACCGCAAACGCCATCCCTGAATACTCAACGTGATATCCAACGATCTCTGATTCACCTTCTGCCATATCAAACGGTGCGCGATTAGTTTCAGCAACGCATGAAACCACATATACGACAAACATCGGTAACAGCGACAGCCAGTTCCAGGACAAAAGCCCCAAGCCCATCTCGGCAAAACGCCCCTGACTCTGGCCCTTAACGATATCGCCGAGGTTAAGACTGTTCGAAATCATCAATACAACCACTAGCGAAAGGCCCATCGCGACTTCATAAGAGATCAACTGGGCCGCAGAACGCATACCACCCAAGAAAGCGTATTTTGAATTGGACGACCATCCTGCAAGGAGAATTCCGTAAACTCCAATAGAAGTCACCGCCATAATGTATAGCAGACCAGCGTTAACATTTGCCAGCACCATTACTTCATTGAACGGGATGACGGCCCACGCAATCAATGCCGGTGCAAATGCAAAAACAGGTGCCAGCAGGAAAACTGCTTTATCCGCACCCGACGGAATGACAACCTCTTTCAGCATCAACTTCAGGCCATCCGCGAGTGGCTGCAACAGCCCCCATGGACCAACGCGATTCGGGCCAATACGGACCTGCATCCAGCCGATGACCTTGCGCTCGCAGAACGTAACATAGGCAAGGACCAAAAGCAGCGGTGCGATGATCAGCATTACCTTGATCAAGGTCCAGACCACAGTCAGGATATCAGTCCAAGCCGAACCAAACGTATCCTGCCCTAACCGCAAGAACCAATCCAGATACGGGAGTAAAAAGCCCGGCAGCAGTTGTTGTAGCGTCTCCACCATCATGCACGCTCCACGTGAATCATACCGAACATATCACCAAGCCCTGCCGTTGAAGCGTGTGCTGCCGCAACCCGCACGCAGTTCAGCGGAACAGTTTCGTCCACCCGAGCGGTCAGTTGGGCTTCGCCTTCGCCCTGCCTGACTCGCACGTGCGCTCCATCAGTAATGCCAAGTTGCGCCAGCATCGCAGCACACATGCGCGCGGATGGAACAGCCGCGTCGCGCGTCAGTTGCAGAGCAAGGCCACGACGAACGAGAGGATCGGCAAAGTAGATCGGTACATCGGCAATTCTCTGCAGGCCGTCACTCGCGGCATCGAGCACGGACACGTCGCTGCGAATGGCGTTGTCTAGGCCACCGACAAAGCGACTTCCCGGTAAAACAATCTCATCTCGTATCTGCTCGCTGGACTCGTAATCGAATCCCGGGATCGCCAGGACATTTCCCAGAACACGCAGAACCTTCCAAGCCGGACGCGTATCGCCCAAAGGTCGGCAAACGCCGCTGAAACTCTGCAGGCGACCTTCGCTATTGACATAGGAACCCGACGTTTCGGAAAAAGGCGCAACCGGCAGCAACACGTCGGCGTAGTCAAGAGCCGCGTCATTCTTGAACGGACTAAGCATGACCACCAAAGCCGCCTGCTTGAGGGCAGCCACGGCGTGTTGCGGGTTTTGACAGTCAAGCTCGGGTTCGACGCCCAGCAGAATATAGGCTTTGCGCGGCTGGACAAACATCTCATAAGCATTGAGCGCTGTCGGCAAAGCTTGAGCCACATAGCCACCGACGCTGTTTGCCGCTTCGCCGATAAAACCAAAACTGGCGCCGGTCAGCGACGCAAGCTCAGCCGCCAACGAATGCAATTGGGCGGCTTGTGCGCATTGCTCTGCGACGTTGCCCAGGAATATCGCGTTTTTTTCACCCGCCAGCAGGGCCTCGGCAATCAGCTTGCTTGCGGCACATGGCTCCAGCGACTCCAGACCAAGCGGAACCGGCACGCTCTTCAACTGCGCGACGGCCTTGACCACGCCACCCAGCGCGACAGCCAGTTCGGCCGGCGCAACGGTGATGCTCGAATGCAGTTTGATCAGCGAATCGTCAGAAGTTACTGAAATCAGGCTAACCTTACCCGACTTCTTGGCTAATTGACGCAGACGCTGGGCGAACAGCGGATGATCCTTGCGCAGGAAACTGCCAATGATCAGCGCTGAATCAAGATTCTTTATCTCGGAAAGCTTGAGCCCCAGCCACGGTGTCCCGGCGAGTTTCCCATCGGTCGAGAAATCGCGACGACGCGGACGGAAATCGACGTTGCCCGAACCGAGGCCGCGCGTCAACTTCTGCAGCAGATACAGTTCTTCAAGCGTCGAGTGCGGCGAAGCAAGCGCGGCTATGGCCTCACCGCCATGCGTCGCGGCCACATCTTTGAGCGCGTGCGAAACATAGTCCAGCGCAACGTTCCAGTCGACTTCACGCAGCGCACCATCAACGCGAATCATCGGCTTCTGCAAACGCTCGGTCGAATTGAGCGCCTCGTAAGAAAAACGGTCCTTATCCGACAGCCAGCACTCGTTGATGTCTTCGTCTTCGCGCGGTAAAACGCGCATGACACGGTTATTCTTGATCTGCACCGTCAGATTCGAGCCGATGCTGTCGTGCGGACTGACCGACTTGCGGCGCGATAGCTCCCAGCTGCGTGCCGAGTAGCGGAATGGCTTGGACGTCAATGCGCCGACCGGACACAAGTCGATCATATTGCCCGACAGTTCGGAATCAACCGTACGCCCGACAAAGGTCTGAATCTCTGAGTGCATATTGCGATTGGCCATGCCGAGCTCCATCACCCCGGCGATTTCCTGACCAAAACGAACGCAGCGCGTACAGTGAATACAGCGCGCCATCTCCTGCATTGAAACCAGCGGACCGATCTCCTTGTGGAAAACGACACGCTTGGCCTCCTCGTAACGGGAAGCACTGCCGCCATAACCAACCGCAAGATCCTGCAGCTGGCACTCACCGCCCTGATCGCAGATCGGGCAATCGAGCGGATGATTGATCAGCAGGAACTCCATCACGCCCTTCTGGGCGGTGACGGCGAGTTCCGAGTGCGTGAACACCTTCATGCCGGCAGTGACCGGCGTCGCACAAGCCGGCATCGGCTTCGGTGCCTTCTCGACATGTACCAGGCACATCCGGCAACTGGCGGCGATTGAGAGCTTCTTGTGGTAGCAAAAATGCGGAATATAGGCGCCGACCAGTTGGGCGGCATCCATGATGGTGCTGCCCGCCTCTACTTGCACCTGTTTGCCGTCGATTTCAATATCTAGCATAGCGCTGCCTTAGACCGTTGCCTTGAAGAAGCCGCTGCCCGCGCGCTGTACATCAGGCGGAACGAGGCACTTCTTGTGTTCAATGTGGTATGCAAACTCGTCACGGAAATGTTTGACGAAACTCTGTACCGGCATCGATGCGGCGTCGCCCAGCGCACAGATGGTGCGCCCCATGATGTTAGTGGTGACGCGGCCGAGCAGGTCCAGATCCTCGGGGCGCCCTTGCCCGTTTTCGATGCGATGGACGATCTTGTAAAGCCAATTGGTACCTTCGCGACACGGTGTGCACTGCCCACAGGACTCTTCGTAATAGAAGAAGGACAAGCGCTCAAGCGCCTTGACCATGCAGGTCGTCTCGTCCATGACGATGACCGCGCCGGAACCGAGCATTGACCCTGCTTTGCTGATGGAGTCGTAATCCATCGTGCAGCCCATCATTATCTCGCCGGGAACAACCGGCGAAGACGAACCGCCGGGGATGCAGCCTTTGAGCTTGCGCCCACCGCGCATGCCGCCAGCCATCTCAAGCAGCGTCGAAAAAGGCGTTCCCAGTGGAATTTCGTAATTGCCGGGCCGGTTGACATGCCCGGAAATCGAGAACAGCTTGGTCCCGCCGTTATTGGGTTTCCCCGCTTCGAGATAGGCCTCGCCACCGAGGTTCATGATGAAGGGGATGGCAGCGAAGGTCTCGGTGTTGTTGATCGTCGTCGGCTTGCCGTAAAGACCGACGCTGGCGGGGAACGGCGGTTTGTAGCGCGGCTGCCCTTTCTTGCCTTCGATCGATTCGAGAAGCGCGGTTTCTTCGCCGCAGATATAAGCACCGTAACCATGATGCGCGAAAAGCTCGAAATCGACGCCTGAAGCAAGAATATTCTTGCCCAAGAGGCCAGCGGCACGCGCTTCGGCCAGCGCCTCTTCAAAGCGCGTATAGACTTCCCACACTTCGCCGTGAATGTAGTTGTAGCCGCGGGCCGCGCCCATGGCGTAGCCGGCGATAATCATGCCTTCGATGACCGAATGCGGATTGAAGAGCAGGATGTCTCTATCCTTGAATGTTCCCGGCTCGCCTTCGTCCGAATTACAAACGACGTACTTGTCGCCGGCGAACGAACGCGGCATGAAACTCCACTTCAGACCCGTCGGAAAACCCGCACCACCGCGGCCGCGCAGGACCGACTTTTTGACCTCAGCGATCACCTGATCCGGTGTCATTTTTTCGGCAAGAATTCTTTTCAGCGCCGAGTAGCCGCCACGCCCTAGGTAGTCTTCCAGCCGCCACGCGTTGTTCCCGTCGAGGCCGACGGTGAGCATCGGATTGATTGCACCGAGGATCGCCATTATTCGAGCTCCGCCAGCAGTTTGTCAATTTGCTCTGGCAGCATGCAGCTACACATGCGACGGTTATTGACAAGCATCACCGGCGCATCACCGCAAGCACCCATGCACTCGCCTTCCTTGAGCGTGATCTTGCCATCAGGCGTCGTTTCGTTGAAACCGACACCCAATTTCTTCTTCAGATACTCACCGGCATCGACGCCACCGGACAACATGCACGGCAGATTCGTACACACCGTCAGCTTGTACTTGCCTACCGGCTTCAAGTCGTACATGTTGTAAAAGCTGGCCACTTCGTAGGCCGCCATCGGGGCCATGCCAAGATAATTGGCCACGGACTCAATCGCCTCGCTGGACAGCCAGCCCTGCTGTTCCTGAGCAATGGCCAACGCCGCCATGACCGCTGACTGCTTCTGGTCAACCGGATACTTGGCGATCTCGCGATCGATTCTCTGTAGGGATTCTATTGTCAGCATTAGCGGTCGATCTCGCCAAAAACGATGTCAATTGTGCCGATCATCGTCACCACGTCGGCAATCATGTGACCATGGGTCAATTCATTCATCGCCGACAGGTGCACATAGCCCGGCGAACGAATTTTCAGTCGATAGGGTTTGTTTGCGCCATCCGAAACCGCGTAAATGCCAAATTCGCCCTTCGGGTGTTCGATGGCCGAATAAACCTGGCCTTCAGGCACATGGATACCCTCGGTACACAATTTGAAGTGATGGATCAGTTCTTCCATGTTCGACTTCATGCTGGCACGGGGAGGAGCGGCGACTTTATGATTGTTGGTAATTACCGGCCCTGGATTGACACGCAACCAATCGATACATTGCTTGATGATGCGGTTCGCCTGGCGCATCTCTTCGACACGCACAAGATAACGGTCATAACAGTCGCCGGTTACACCGACCGGAATGTCAAAATCGACGCGGTCATAAACGGCGTAGGGCTGTTTCTTGCGCAGATCCCAAGCAATTCCCGAACCGCGCAGCATTGGCCCCGTAAAGCCCAGTTGCATGGCGCGCTCGGGCGTCACGATACCGACATTGACCAGCCGTTGTTTCCAAATGCGGTTATCGGTAAGAAGCGTTTCGTATTCATCAACAATTTTCGGAAAGCGGGCAACAAAGTCATCGAGGAAGTCAAGCAAGGTACCGCTACGTACTTCGTTGAGCTTGTTTACCTGAGCCGCACTTTTCCACTTCGACGCCTTGTACTTCGGCATACTGTCCGGCAAATCGCGATAGACACCGCCCGGACGATAATAGGCCGCATGCCAGCGCGAACCCGACACCGCTTCGTAGCAGTCGACCAGATCTTCACGCTCACGCATGGCGTAAAGCATCATGGTCATCGCGCCAACGTCAATCCCGTGCGCACCGATCCACAACAAGTGGTTCAGAACGCGCGTAATTTCATCAAACATCACGCGGATATACTGGGCGCGGATCGGAACATCGATACCGAGCAACTTTTCGATCGCCAAACAGTAGGCGTGCTCGCTGGACATCATCGACATGTAGTCGAGACGATCCATGTAGGGAACCGACTGGACCCAGGTCTTTGTTTCAGCCAATTTCTCGGTTGCACGATGCAGCATTCCGATATGCGGATCGGCGCGCATGACGACTTCGCCGTCGAGTTCGAGCACCATGCGCAACACGCCGTGTGCTGCCGGGTGTTGCGGCCCAAAGTTCAGCGTGTAATTCTGGATATCAGACATTTCCCACGTCCCCGTAGCTCGCTTCCCGAACGATGCGCGGCGTGACCTCACGCGGCTCGATGGTCACCGGTTGATAAATCACGCGTTGCTGATCGGGGTCGTAACGCATTTCGACATAACCGTAAATCGGAAAATCCTTGCGGAAAGGATAGCCGATGAAACCGTAGTCGGTAAGAATCCGGCGCAAGTCAGGGTGTCCAGGGAATACGATCCCATACAGATCGAAGGCTTCACGCTCGAACCAGTTGACCGAATTCCAGATTGGAACAAGCGAAGGGATCGATGGAAAATCATCTTCTGCTGCAAAGCAACGAACCCGCAGACGCCAGTTGTTCGTTATGGAAATCAGATGGCTGACCGCAGCAAAACGCTTGCCGAACCATTCTGAATTTCCGTACGCTGAGTAATCGACGCCGCAAAGGTCAATCAGTTCTTCAAACCGCAACTCAGGCTCATCGCGAAGTATCGTCATCACCCCAAGATAGTCGGCCACATCGATGTCAACGGTAATTTCATCAAGGGCAACTTGCAGCGACCCGATTCGATCTCCGAGGTGTTTTTGCAGGTTCTGGCTAAGCACTTCAAGCTTGGCGGACATGACGAACTCTCGATAGGATTAACGGGCGATGGTGCTGGTACGGCGAATCTTGTTCTGCAACTGAATCAGGCCATAAATCAGCGCTTCAGCGGTTGGCGGACAACCAGGAACATAGATATCAACCGGAACGATGCGGTCACACCCCCGAACCACTGAATAGGCATAGTGGTAATAGCCACCGCCATTGGCGCAGGAACCCATGGAAATGACCCAGCGCGGCTCGGCCATCTGATCGTAGACCTTGCGCAAGGCTGGTGCCATCTTGTTGGTCAGGGTACCGGCCACAATCATCACATCAGACTGGCGTGGGCTGGGACGAAAGACGATCCCAAAACGATCCAGGTCGTAGCGCGAACAACCTGCATGAATCATTTCAATCGCGCAGCAAGCAAGACCAAAAGTCATCGGCCACATCGAGCCGGTTCGAACATAGTTGATCAGCTTGTCAGCCGTCGTTGTGATGAAGCCTTCCTGGAGAATGCCATCAATACCCATCTTTCACTCCCAATCCAGCGCACCCTTGGCCCAGACATAAACATAGCCCACGACCAAAATAACGATAAAGACCAACATCTCGATGAAGCCAAACCACTTGACCGACTCAGTCTGAGCGATCTCTTTGAAAATCGTCGCCCACGGAACAAGAAAGGCCACTTCAAGATCAAACAGGATGAACAGGATGGATATCAAGTAATAACGCACATCAAACTTGACTCGCGCGTCCTCAAAAGCCTCGAAGCCGCACTCGTAGGGCGACAACTTTTCGCTATTGGGGCGATGGGGCGCAACAACCATGCCGGTGATGACCGGCGCGATACCAAACACGGCACCAATCAGAACAAAGACAAATACCGGGAAATAGTTTTCAAGCATGATCCGCCACGCTCTCGCTTATGTTCAGTTTAGAGTCACCTACTCAGAATGACTCCACTTGGATTTGGTGCCGACGATGAGACTCGAACTCATACGACCTAAGTCACTACCCCCTCAAGATAGCGTGTCTACCAATTTCACCACGTCGGCACTAATACAGTCAGACGGCAAGGGAAAAAACAAGGGAAGATATATCCCCCACCACTGTCTTTCTGTTTATCTACTTTGGAATATCTTTCGTCTTCGAGTCAGAATCCACGGGGCTTCCAACCTTATCCACACCCGCTGGAACCGGTGTTGAAACAGGCTGCGATTTTACCTCATCTTGCATCACACTGCCAGTCGTTTTTGGCTTGTTTGAGGCGATATAAGCCAACGAAAGACTAGTCACAAAAAAGACAGCCGCCAAGATAGCGGTAGTCCGGCTAAGAAAGTTGGCTGACCCCGTGGCACCAAACAGACTACCTGAAGCACCGCTACCGAAAGCCGCACCCATGTCAGCACCCTTGCCATGCTGAACCAACACGAGGCCGATAACGCCGATCGCTGCTAGAATGTGGACCAGCAAGATTGTAGAAAACAGATATTCCATGGTGCCTCTTTATTGAGCCGCTGCGCGACAAATTGCCAGGAAGTCCGCCGCCACAAGTGAAGCGCCTCCAATCAAGCCGCCATCAATATCGGGCATACCAAACAGTTCGACGGCATTGGACGGCTTGACACTGCCACCGTAGAGAATTTGCAGACCCTCGGAGACCTTTGCATCCGCACGCGCAATCTGGGCACGAATAGCTGCATGCACTTCCTGCGCCTGCTCGGATGTCGCCGTACGACCTGTACCAATGGCCCAAACTGGCTCATAGGCAACGACAGCATCGGAGAAAGCAGCAACACCAACGCGCTTCAATACAGCGTCAATCTGCGCGGAAACGATTACGACTGTTTGATCGGCCTCTCGTTGAGCCAGCGTCTCACCAACGCAAAGGACAGGGTGTAAACCAGCAGCCAATGCAGCTGCAAATTTTTCGGCAACCAGCGCATCAGACTCGCCATAAATGGCACGGCGCTCAGAGTGCCCAACGAGAACATAGCGACAGGAAAAATCTTGCAGCATCGCTGCACTGACCTCACCCGTAAAAGCGCCCTGCGCCTGCTCGCTAATATTCTGCGCACCCCAAGCTACTGACGTTCCAGTCAAAACAGACTGTGTCTGCGCCAGATAGGGGAAAGGCACACAAACTGCAGTCGCCATGCCACGCAATTCGGCCACACCTGCAACAACGTCCTGAAGCAACTGTAGGTTGGTCTTAAGCCCACCATGCATCTTCCAATTACCCGCAACTAGCTTTTGGCGCATAGAACACCCCGTGCAAAAAGGGCGAATTATAGTCAGTCAGAACCCCTGAGGTCAATCAAAAGCCTACAGATCAATTTCCAGAAGCATATGAGTACGGCTGAAAAAAGCTGATCATGCGGGTGACGAAGACTACACCAGTTAGCTACGACGACACGGCTTCACGCACCGCCGCTGCGAGTTCTTCCGCTGCCGCCTGCACCTTCTCCGCATCGCGCCCTTCGACCATAACCCGTAGCAAAGGCTCAGTCCCCGAAGCGCGCAGCAAGACGCGGCCCTGCCCTTCAAGGCTTACTTCAACCTTGTCGCGAATAGTAGCAATCAGAGGGTGATCCTTCCAAGAAAAACCCTTGACCAGCGGCACATTGATCAAGACCTGAGGATAAAGTACTAACTGCCCTAATAAGCCCCCGAGATTGCCGCCTTCCTCACGCAGGGCGGACAGAACCTGCAAAGCCGAAACAATGCCATCGCCAGTCGTGTGCCGATCAAGACAAAGAATGTGCCCTGAGTTCTCGCCCCCAAACAACCACCCTTTCTCTCTCAGCATTTCCAGCACGTAACGGTCGCCGACAGCAGCACGGGCAAAAGACACATTCAACGCCGCTAGAGCATGCTCAAACGCCAGATTGGTCATCAAGGTTCCCACGACGCCTGCCACTGCTCCGCTTCTCAGACGACTGCGAACGACAGCCAGAAGCAGTTGATCACCGTCATAAACGCAACCGGAGGCATCGACCATCATCACGCGGTCTGCATCGCCATCGAGCGCGATGCCCAAATCAGCCCTATGCGACAAAACCGCGTTGCTCAAGGCTCCCGGAGACGTTGCACCGACTTCCTTATTAATATTTAGTCCATTAGGCTCGGCACCAATAGCAATTATCTCGGCGCCGAGCTCATGAAACACGTGCGGAGCAATCTGATAGGCGGCACCATGCGCGCAATCGATAACGATTTTCAGTCCACGCAGATCAAGATCGTTCGGAAAGGTACTTTTGCAGAACTCGATATAACGCCCTGCGGCATCGTCGATCCGACGTGCTCGCCCAAGTTCGGCAGACTGCACACAGACCAGAGGCGCATCAATCCCTGCCTCGATCTTCGCTTCCAACTCATCCTCAAGTTTGCTGCCATGCGCTGAGAAAAACTTAATGCCATTATCGTAGAACGGATTGTGCGAGGCTGAAATGACAATCCCAGCTTGCAGACGCAACGCCCGGGTTAAGTAAGCCACGGCCGGAGTCGGCATCGGCCCGACCAGGCAGACATCAACGCCCGCTGCCGAAAAGCCAGCCTCGAGTGCCGCCTCCAGCATATAGCCCGAAATTCGCGTGTCCTTCCCGATCAGGACGGCCGGACGATCACCTTCCTTGAGGTGGCCGCGGGCTGATTTGTCTGAAACAAGCACCTTTCCGGCCGAATAGCCGAGACGCATCACGAAGTCCGGTGTAATCGGGGATTGCCCTACCCGGCCACGTACACCATCCGTCCCAAAATACTTCCTTGTCAATTTCTCTCTCCCCAAGGTAACGAATTGGCAAACCGCCAAATGTTGCTATTGTACTAACGATCATTGCGATAGGCGCTACCCAGCCTTGTCCAATGTGGTACGAGCCTGAACGAAATCCGTATTTCCAAGCAGGAATGAGCCTGAAGCGAAGAAACCGGGGTTGAATTGAAGCGTGGGTTGATCATCCGGTGATGGTGATCGACATGAACGAAACGCAGCTTTGCACGATTGAACAGATTGAGCAGTTTCTCATCGGCAGCGCCCAGATCGAGTTCTCAACGTCTGGTGATGACAACGAGCGCTATGCTCACATCAGCCGGGTGCTCAAGCGCTTTGACTACCCCGGGCGCAACAAACGCGAGCGCGGTACGCTGCTACCCTACCTTCAGCACACCAGCGGCTGCAGTCGAGCGCAAATCACCCGCCTGATCGCCCAGTGGCAGGCTAACCGTTTGGCCCCCGTACACCTGACGAAGCGCTACCGGGCGCCGACGGCGCCATTTCCACGCAAGTACACGAGCAGTGATATCGAGCAACTCATCGATATGGATAAAGCCAACGACGACGTCTGTGGTCCAGCCATTGCACATCTCTTGCAGCGTGCCTACAGCGTCTACGGTGATGAACGCTACGAGCGACTGGCCAGACTGTCAGTCTCCCACCTGTACAACCTGCGCAAAAGCGCAGGCTATCAAAGATTACGAACAAGTTTTACCAAGACCCACCCCGTGTGTAACGCCATCGGCGTACGCAAAGCACCGCGCCCCAACGGCAGAGCCGGCTTTGTGCGTATCGACACTGTTCACCAGGGCGATCAGGACGGCATCAAGGGCGTCTATCACATCACCTGCGTCGATGCGGTGTGCCAGTGGCAGGTCGAAGCCTGTGTTCAGGGCGTTAGTGAAGCTTTTTTCTGCCTGTGCTGGAGTTGATCATCGAACAGTTTCCGTTTGCGATCGAAGGATTGGCGCACAAAATCCTGCGTACCATCTTCTTCATGCTCAAACGGCGCGAATACTACCGGGATTCCGCCACTGACTAGGAGGCGTTTTCTGTTCAACGCAACGCTCCTCGCTGCATCAAAGCGCTGACCCGCGTCAATCAGGACTAACAGCCCTCCATATTGCAAGCGCATCGCGCGTCTCAGCCACGTCGTGCACTCGCAAAATTCTCACACCCCGCTGCACTGCTATTAAAGCGGCAGTAATGCTCGAAGACAGGCGCTGCTCGACACAACGACCAGTAATGGTGCCCAACATCGATTTACGTGAAATTCCGGCCAACAGCGGCAAGCCATCGCTGGAGACTTCCTCAATGCGGCGAAGCAGGTCAAGGTTGTGTTCAAGCGTTTTGCCAAACCCGAATCCCGGATCAAGCACCAGACGGTCAGTTGAAATACCAGCTGAAGAAGCAATCCGTACCCGTTCGGCAAGAAATCCACGCACCTCACCAACAGCATCGCCGTAACAAGGGTTCTGCTGCATTGTCAGTGGTTCACCCTGCATGTGCATCAGGCAAACACCGCAGTTACTCGCTATCACTGCCTCCAGAGCACCAGGCATACGCAGAGCGTAGATGTCGTTGATCATTGAAGCGCCGTGAGCAAGGGCAACGCGAATCACTTCGGGCTTATAGGTATCGACGGAAATCGGAATGCCGCAGTCGGCCAAAGCGTTTAGTACAGGCAACAAGCGAGACAACTCGTCATCTAGCGAGGAAGGAATGGCGCCGGGGCGTGATGATTCGGCGCCTAGATCGATCAGGTCAGCACCGGCTTCAATCTGATGCCAAGCGTGTGCAACGGCCCGTACACTATCCGTCGCCAGCCCGTCGCCAGAAAAAGAATCCGGTGTCAGGTTAACGATGCCCATCAGCAGCGGATGATCAAGAGATAACTCAAATTTTCCGCAACGAAGCATAAAAAACCTCGACGTAAAAAAACCGGGGGAGTTTCAACTCCCCCGGCCTGGTTTGATTTACCCGGCTCACGCCGGTGCGGTGGCACTCGGCGCGGCATCCGGCGGCGGCGTATCCGTCGACGTCATCACCTTGGCCTGCGGCTGCTTGGGCGGACGTGGTGGCTTGCCGTCCATAATGTCGTTGATCTGATCAGCGTCAATGGTTTCCAATTCAAGCAACGCAGCGGTCATCGCCTCAACTTTATCGCGGTTCTCTTCGAGCAGTTTGCGGGCTAGCGCATACTGCTCGTCGATGATACGACGAATCTCTGCGTCAACCTGCTGCATCGTCGTCTCCGACATATTCTTGTGCGTGGTGACCGAACGACCAAGGAATACCTCGCCTTCATTCTCACCATAAACCATAGGGCCCAAGGCATCAGACATGCCGTAACGCGTGACCATGTCACGTGCCATCTGCGTGGCGCGCTCGAAGTCGTTGGAAGCTCCGGTTGTCATCTGGTTCATGAATAACTCTTCGGCAATGCGCCCACCAAACAGCACCGCAATACGGCTCATCAAGTAAACGCGGTCATAGGCGTAGCGGTCCTCTTCCGGCAGTTGCATGGTCAGACCTAGCGCGCGACCGCGCGGGATGATGGTGACCTTGTGCACCGGGTCAGACTTTGGCACCAGCTTGGCTACAACTGCGTGCCCCGACTCGTGATAAGCAGTATTACGTTTTTCTTCGTCATTCATGACCATGCTACGACGTTCAGCACCCATCAGAATCTTATCTTTGGCTTTCTCGAAGTCTTCCATATCAACGAGACGCTTGCTGGCCCGAGCGGCAAACAAGGCAGCCTCATTGACCAGATTGGCCAAGTCAGCGCCTGACATTCCCGGCGTCCCTCGCGCGAGGATGTCAGCCTTGACGTCCGGCGACAACGGCACTTTGCGCATGTGCACAATCAAAATCTGCTCGCGACCACGGATATCTGGCAGCGGCACAACCACCTGACGGTCAAAACGACCCGGACGCATAAGCGCTGGATCAAGTACGTCGGGACGGTTAGTTGCGGCAATCACAATTACGCCAACGCTACCTTCAAAACCGTCCATTTCGACCAGCATCTGATTCAGCGTCTGCTCACGTTCGTCATTTCCGCCACCCAGACCGGCGCCGCGCTGACGACCAACCGCATCGAGTTCGTCAATAAAGATGATGCACGGTGCATGTTTCTTGGCATTCTCGAACATATCGCGTACCCGCGCCGCACCGACACCAACAAACATCTCAACAAAATCGGAGCCCGAGATCGAGAAGAACGGAACTTTGGCTTCGCCAGCAATCGCCTTGGCCAGTAAAGTCTTACCGGTACCCGGATTGCCAACAAGCAGCACCCCCTTTGGAATGCGGCCACCTAGTTTCTGGAATTTTGTCGGGTCACGCAGAAAGTCAACAAGTTCGGACACTTCTTCCTTTGCCTCGTCGCAACCAGCCACATCGGCAAACGTTATACTGTTGGTCGATTCATCAAGCAGGCGAGCTTTGCTTTTGCCGAACGAGAACGCCCCGCCTTTGCCACCGCCCTGCATCTGGCGCATGAAGAACACCCAGACGCCAATCAGCAGCAGCATAGGGAACCAACTGACAAAAATGCTCATCAGGAAGGACTGCTCCTCTTCCGGCTTGGCTTCAATCTTGACGCCATGCTTGAGCAGATCAGAAACCATCCAGAGATCAGGCGGCGCGTAAGAGGTCAGCTTGCGCCCGTCACTCGTCGTCGCCTTGAGCACACGACCTTCGATCACCACCTTCGAAATTGAACCCCGCCCGACTTCCTCCATGAACTGGGAATACTCCATTGACGCCTGCGGTGTCTGACGGGTATTGAACTGGTTGAAGACCGTCATCAGCACCAGACCGATGACCAGCCAAACAGCCATATTCTTGAACATGTTATTCAATGCTGCACCTCTTCCTAGTTACGCTTCAGGGAATCCTGAAAGGATGTGTATTGCGGAAAAACGACATTCTAAACCCAATCAGACCATTCAGGCAGCGCAGTGCTTGCAAGCCTGCAACATCAAACCTTTAGCCCTTTTCCGAGCAAATACAACTCGGCACTACGGTCACGGGACGCGTCCGGTTTGCGCGATGATACCGTCTTGAAGACGTTCCTCATCTCACGCACAAACTCGTCAAATCCGTAGCCTTGAAACACTTTGACCAGTTCAT
>JFJP01003120.1_pt1 | contig 15004 bp, 14 predicted proteins | sample 431651 | NCBI WGS metagenome assembly JFJP01 (sample SAMN02602958, study PRJNA72255) | Microbial mat metagenome, whole genome shotgun sequencing project. | biome: fresh water; feature: sink hole; material: water; isolation source: purple microbial (photo- and chemosynthetic) mats found in...
TAATTGCTCAAGCTGAATTATTCGCACAACAGATTTTAGATACTCAACAATCATTACGTAGTGGTTTTTGGTTTAACGAGATGGGGCCAAATCAATCTACGTCAGAACACGACCATGATGAGGATGACGAATTACTATCTGGTGTCTATTACGTTGAAGTGCCCGAGAACTCTGGCGACTTAGTCATTCTGGATAAAAAAATCCCTTCTCGAACGATTGTCAAACCACAAGAAGGAATGTTTGTTTTTTTTGCTCCATCTGTACTGCATGAAGTTACAGTCAATTTAAGCAATCAGCGACGTATCTCCATTGGCATGAATTTCGGCCCCGCACAAAAAACTTAACCGTACAGGCGACGACCTTTAATACGCGCACGGTGAGCTGCACGTTGTTCGCTTTCAGTAAGCGGACGCGGTTTCTTGTCAGCAAATGGGTTTTTGCCGGCCTTGAACTCGACACGTAATGGCGTACCTTGTAGCTTGAAGGCATCACAAAAGCATTTTTCCAAATAGCGCTTATAACTATCTGGCACTTTATCCAACGCACTGCCATGCACAATGATCAACGGCGGATTACTCCCTCCCTGATGCGCATAGCGCATTTTAGGACGGAAAATGCTGCCGCGTGGTGGCTGTTGCTTTTCGACCGCCGCCAACAAGACGCGCGTCAATTGCGGAGTCGCCATTTTCGACATAGCCGCAGCATAGGCTTCGTTAACTGATTTAAGGAGTGAATCAACACCCGTACCATTCAAGGCAGAGATGAAGTGATGTTTGGCGAAGCTTAGAAAATGCAACTTGCGATCTATGTCCCGCTTAGCGGTATCACGCTTGTATTCGTCTAAACCATCCCATTTATTCACCGCCAATACTAGAGCACGTCCTGCTTGCAGCACGAAGTCGGCCAAATGGGCATCCTGCTCAGTAATTTGATCTCGCGCATCCACCACCAACACTACGACGTTGGCATCTTCTATGGCTTGTAGCGTCTTCACCACAGAGAACTTTTCGATGGCTTCGTCAATTTTGCCGCGACGACGAACACCTGCGGTATCGATAATGGTGTAAGGCTGACCTCCACGCTCGAAATCGATATAAATACTGTCACGCGTTGTGCCAGGTTGGTCAAAAGCAATCACACGCTCTTCACCTAAGATGGCATTCACCAGTGTAGATTTGCCCACGTTAGGGCGGCCCACGATCGCGAGTTTAGGATGATCAGATTTTTCTTCCGGCTCTTCTTCCCGAACTGGCAATTCATCTAATGCCAGCTCAATCATTTCAGTAACGTTATCACCGTGTGCAGAAGAAATAGGTATTGGCTCGCCCAACCCCAATTCAAAGAAGTCACCCGTCACGCGAGTGCGCTGCATGCCTTCTGCTTTATTCACCAACAGCATTAAAGGACGCCCAGTTTTACGTAACTGCGTAGCGATAATCTTATCTTGCGGAGTCATGCCATCACGACCATCCACGAGAAATAAAACCATATCTGACTCATCAATGGCTTGGCGTGTCTGCTTCGCCATCTCGTGCATGATGCCTTCTTTAGCGACGGGCTCTAAGCCACCGGTATCCACCACCAAGAAAGGACGCTCACCTATTCTGCCTCGGCCGTAATGACGATCACGAGTTAGGCCCGGCAGGTCAGCAACCAGCGCATCACGACTACGGGTCAGGCGATTAAATAACGTGGACTTACCCACATTGGGACGACCAACTAAAACCAGTGTGGGTAGCATAATTTTATTGAAGACTCAGTTTAATGAATGACGATGGAATACAAACTTCCATCACTCGTAAGAACAACGAAACCGCCACTTAACTCAATGGGTGCTGAAAATATAGCACTGCCGTCGGTTTTAAAACGTGCCAAGAAATGACCGTCGTCGCGATTCAATGCGTGCAAATAGCCCTCGAAGTCGGCAACAATTAATGCATTATCAAGTGCCAAAGGAGCAGTCGTGCCACGTAACGAGAGCTGGTCGTTTTTCCAGTAAGAACTGCCGCTAAGCTTATCCAGTCCGAATACGGCTCCAGCCGAATCAGAGATGAATAAATACTTACGTGACATCGTTAAGCCTTTGTCACTGGCAATATCTCGCGTCCACAAAGCGCCACCTTGCTCGGCATCAAAACACGCTAACCTGCCCTGAAATGCCACTGCGCAAACCTGACTATCATCCACGATAGGTAGACTTGTGATGTCACTAATACGCTCCAATTCAGTATTGCCGCGCGGCTGAGAAACGGAAGCCTCCCACACAATCACGCCGTTATGCAGGCCAATCGCAGACAGTTTTCCTGCCGCGAAACCAACGTATACAATTCCTTTACGAATGGTCACACCCGCATTGCTACGTGCAGTCAGCGCTGGAGTTGCGCGTTCATACAACCACAAACGCTGACCATCTTTACTGTCTAAGCCAAAAATGCGCCCGTCACCCGTACGTACAACCACAACACCTTCAGCGAATTTCGGTGCACTCATCACCTCACTAGAAACTTTGGTACTCCAACGCAGTTGGCCGGTAGTTTCGTCATAAGCAGCAACATCACCCTTTTCGCCACCCACAAAAACCAAGCCATCACCTGCACCAACGCCACCAGATACAACAAAACCACTTTTAACTCTCCACAGCCGCTCGCCGCTTGTAAGGTCGAAACGTTGCACCACACCTTTGTAATTGGCCGCGAGTACCGACTTAGGTGTAATTACGGGATAGAGTACGTTGTAATCCATCTCACCCACGTTTTGCTTCCAACGCACATCAAATTGATTTGCTGGCTTAAAGCTGACTAATTTCGCAGGCTTGATTTGCTCCTTATCACTGGAGCAACCTACGGCAAAAACCGCAATCAACAGTGCGGCTATGCTGTAATTAAATTTCATTTAACATCCCCGAGGCCATCCAACTTCAACTGCACTAAATTGCGGTACATGCTTTTTTCATCTATTTTTTCAAGCGCTTGCTTGTAAGCCACTTTTGCTTCTTCATTCTTGCCCTGCGCGCTTAACACATCCCCCTTGAGATCGGCATACAAACCGGTAAAAGCCTCTGGGTGAGTCGCATTCAGCAACTTCAACGCATCATCAAATTGTTTTTCATCCAACAAAATACTCGCCAACTTTAAACGCGCTGTATCTTGCAAGCCCGATTCATTAGCATGCTCAACAACCCACTGCAATTGAGTTTTTGCACGCGCGATGTCTTTTGCTTGTACGTTGACTTGCACCGCCAACAATTGTGCACGTGGCGCATAAGCACTACTACCGAAGCGATCAACCAATGCAGCCACCGCATCATTTACCCGCTTTGGGTCATTGGTGGTGGTTTGTTTTTGCACTTCAGCAAATAGCTTAGAGGCTTCGGCCGCTTGCCCTGCCTGATGTTTCTTCCAATACTGCATTCCAGAAAAGCCTAGCAAACCAACTACCACAGCGCCCACTACCCACTTGCTGTTTTCTTTCCACCAAGACTTCAGTGCATCTACCTGTTCTTGTTCTTGCAAATCGAGCGTTGACATTTTTTATCCTCTGTTCAAATTGAGTTCACGAATTTTTTGCTGCAAATCTGCTACTGCCACACGTGCTTGTTCGCCAGAGCGCCGCACTCGCATCAGCTTTTTTCATTTGAGACTTAAAACTCCCGCCACCGCAATGCAACACCACTTTCAAATCTGCGTCACGTAACTGTTCTGCAACGGTGCTAGCCAACCGACTCGCGGCATCGCCTTGGTGCACAAGATAAACATCAAGCGGCGCAACTGGATTTTGCATGCCGTCTTCTTGCAGTAATGCCAGCAAACGCTCAATGCCCATAGCGAAACCACACGCTGGAGCGGCCTTGCCACCTATTTGCTCGATCAAGCCGTCATAGCGACCACCCGCACAAATCGTGCCTTGCGCGCCCAAACGAGTTGTCACCCATTCAAACACTGTGCGGTTGTAATAATCCAAGCCACGCACTAAGCGCGGATTAATTTCATAAGCCACGCCATGTTGATCGAGAATAGCTTTTACTGCATCAAAATGAGCAATCGCCTCAGCGTCTAGCTCATCCATCAATCGCGGCGCACTGGCAATAATGCCCTGCATCGCAGGATTTTTACTATCCAAAATACGTAATGGATTGGTATGCAAACGACGGGTAGCGTCGGCATCTAACAACGCCATATGTTGCTCAAAATAAGTAATCAGCTTTTCACGATGACGTTGTCGAGAAGCGACATCACCCAGTGTATTGATCTGAAGCGAAACATCGCGAATGCCCAGCTTTTTCCACAAACGTGCGCACATCAAAATTTGTTCAGCATCAATGTCCGGTCCAGCAAAACCTAGTGACTCAACACCAATCTGGTGAAACTGACGATAACGCCCTTTTTGAGGACGCTCGTGACGGAACATTGGCCCCGCATACCAAAGCCGCTGCGGTGCGTTGTACAACAGATTGTGTTGCAACACCGCACGTACACACGATGCCGTGCCTTCTGGGCGCAAGGTCAAATGATCACCATTTAAACCATCTTCAAAGCTATACATCTCTTTTTCAACAATGTCCGTCACCTCACCAATCGCACGCTTAAACAACGCCGTCGGCTCCACCAAAGGCATACGAATATTGCGATAGCCATAGGCTTCAAGCCATTCACGCACTGTATCTTCAAACCACAGCCACAACTGCGCCTCTTCCGGCAAAATGTCGTTCATGCCGCGCACGGCTTGTAAGGTTGGATTACTCATTGAATACTTAATACGAACTTAAAGAGGCAGGATTAATTAGGGTCGCGATATTAACAGGAATGGGGCCATTTCAGAAGCTGAAACCTTATCCAATGCTCAGTTTGGCGCTGGCTAAAAGTTGGGTTGGGTCATTCGGGCCAGGTGGAACACTTACTCTTGGAGATGAGTAACAATTAGCCAAATCACAGGTCTTGAGGCCAATTCCACTAGGCCATTCTGCAAGGCGTGAATGCCTAGCTGTTTTTCACCACAGCGGATTTGCCTGTAATACTCTTCTGCCACTTACCCTTGATCAATTTCAGCTTGATATGCGTTGCTTGCGTATCTCTGCCATTTTCTAAGCGTCTAATTTCATCGTAGGAAAGCGTTTCATTGTCCAGCCAACGTGGATTGTCTGGACCCCAATAATCTTTGCTGCCCTCATTTCCATCGCCGTTAAACTCAATTACTTGTTTGATTTCGTTGGAGTCTATTTGAAGAATTGAAATGTAGTTTGAGCTGTAGCCGGCATCCATGTCTTGTGAGTAAATCAATACATGTTTGCTGTCAGGGCTCAATATCGGCTCATACATCCCATCAAATTCGAACATCTTGCCCGAAGTTAAACTGATGAGCGCTTGGCCACCGCCCTCATAATATCCACTTGAGACAACTAACCAATCTAGCCCAGGGAGTCGCGATGTCACAAGGTGATTGACATAATGCTCTGCGTCATTCTCATTGTTATTGTCTTGAAAAACATGCTCCTCTCCTGAGGCAGAACGAACAATTAACTTGTCGCCGTTTCGCTTTATTTTCCCGGGAAATTGACTTTGCATCTCCGCCTCAACATGTCGACCTTGCATATCGGCCTCAGAAACTTCTTCGCCACATCCATTTAACAAAAGAGAAATACTGAGTAGCAGCAATACAGAAGCATGTTTCATTAGCATAATTTTTCAGAAGGATTAGGTTTTACAGGAAGAGTTGAGCTTAGCGAAGCCCAACAGATTTAAGGTAAACGTCGCACTTTGTTTGGCTCAGTCCGACTTATCAGATTTAAGAAGTTTTGCTTACAGCGAGTCTATACCGCTTTAATCTCAATTCGCTTAGGCGGCTTATCTCCTTGCTCCCGCTTGGCATATTTTCTTGCCACATAGTCATTCACAATCTGAGTAAATTCATCTGCGATGTTGTCGCCACGCAATGTAACCGTTTTTTCGCCATCAACATATACCGGAGCGGAGGGACTTTCACCCGTACCGGGTAGGCTGATGCCAATGTTTGCAAGCTTGCTTTCTCCAGGTCCATTAACAATGCAACCCATCACCGCAACGTTCATATTTTCTACGCCTACAAATTGCTCGCGCCATACCGGCATTTGCGCTCGCAAATAGGCTTGAATGTTTTGCGCAAGCTCTTGAAACACCGTGCTCGTGGTTCGTCCGCAGCCTGGGCAAGCAGTAACCATCGGTGCGAAGGCGCGCAAACCCATCGTTTGCAAAATTTCCTGTGCCACCACCACTTCTTGTGTGCGGTCACCGCCAGGCTCAGGAGTAAGTGACACACGAATGGTGTCGCCAATTCCCTGTTGTAGCAACACGGACAATGCTGCCGTAGAAGCAACGATCCCTTTAGAACCCATACCCGCTTCGGTTAAGCCCAAGTGCAGCGGATAATTGCTACGCGTGGTCAACTCGCGGTAGACCGCAATGAGGTCTTGTACTTCACTTACTTTGCAGGACAACACAATTTGATCGTGACCCAAGCCTAATTCTTCAGCCCGCCTTGCAGCCTCCAAGGCTGACACAATCAAAGCTTCCCGCGTGACTTCGGCAACGTCTTTAGGCTGCGGTAATTTGGCGTTGTCATCCATCATGCGCACGACGAGGTCTTGGTCCAGGCTACCCCAGTTCACCCCAATGCGAACAGGCTTTCCATATTGTTTCGCGACGGCAATCATCATGGCGAATTGATCTTCGCCTTTACGATTTTTGCCGACATTTCCAGGGTTGATGCGGTACTTGGCTAGCGCCTGAGCGCACTCCGGAAACTCCGTAAGTAAGCGATGGCCGTTGTAGTGGAAGTCGCCAATCAGCGGCACATCACACCCCATGTCATCAAGCAATTTGCGAATGCGTGGCACTTGCGCAGCAGCCTCGGAAGTATTAACGGTAATACGCACCAACTCAGAGCCGGCTTTTGCCAATTCAAAAACTTGGCGTGCCGTGCCTTCTGCATCCTCCGTGTCAGTATTGGTCATCGACTGAACCACGATTGGAGCGACGCCACCAATGGTAATGTGCCCTACCTGAACGGACTGCGTTTTACGGCGAATAATGGGTGAATGACTCATGCGTTATTCCAAGATCAAACGTGCCACTGAAACGTCAGTAAAGTCTTTAAGATCGACCTCTTCACCCTCATAATACAAACGCACATTTTTCGCATTTGCAATCGTTAAATTGTATGGCGGGCGGCCAGTAATGCGCTGTTCAGTGCCTGCTGCATTGGTTTGTTTGTGAATCGTTTTGCCATATTTATCGGTGATAAATACCCAAGAGTCCACACCAAACACCAAGTGAATGTGCCCTAGTCCAGTGGATACCTGTGTTGGTTTTTCTTCTTTTACTGGCGGTACATTTGGTTTGACCTGAGGGGGAACAACGACCGGAGGCAAAGGTTTTGCGGCGGATACTGCTGATACAGCAACCGGCAATTTAGCAACTGGCGGGATAACTACCGGTGCCACAGGCTTAACAACAGGTACTGCGGAAGCTGCTAGTACAGGGGGCTTAATTGCAGGGACTACGACAACCGTTTGTGGAAGAGGCTTTTCATTCACAGTCGCAGGCAAGACAATCGGAGAAGTAGCAACCACCTCACTCACGACTGCCACTGCAGAAGCAGCTGGTTCAATTGGGACTAGGGCTATTTGATCTTCTACAGTTATTTTCTCAACGGGTTTTTCCTCAAACAGCCAAATGCCCAATCCAAGTAGAACAGCCATTCCCAGAGACGCAAACAACCAAAATAAATTTATTTTTCGTGTTGCCTGAGAGGCGGAAAGTGGAACATCCGCTAAGCCCTCTTTGGGGTCAGCTAATTGTTTGTGCGCGGAAGGCAAATTACTTAATAGCGCTACCTCATCCAAATGAAGGAGTCGAGCATAGCTACGCACAAAGCCTCGCACAAAAGCCAATTCAGGCAACTGGCTAAAATCATCGGCCTCAAGTGCAATCACCTGTCTCGGGGCAAATTTAATGCCCGCCGCCACGTCTGCAATACTCAGCCCTTGTTTAACTCGCTCCTCACTCAATATCTTGCCTACGCTCACCGGTGGCAAAGTTTCTGGGAGCACATCAGGCTTAGTATCTACAACATTCTCTGAGCTTGTATCCATCATTCACCTTTCAGTAGCAACTGAGTTTCTCGAGCATCGGGGTAACGTTTACGTAATTGCAGCGCATAACTTTCTTCGGAGTTTCGATCGCCCACTTTACGTTCGATTCTCACTGCCAACCATAAATTCTCAGCACTTAATTCAGGCTGTTTTTGTAAAAAACGTAAGAAGTAAGATTTAGCGCCTGCGTAATCACGGGTTGCAAAACTCAAATCAGCCATCCCATACAGAGCCTCAGGAAAACCAGGTTGGCGAACTAACGCACGCTGCAAATACTCTTCTGCCTCTTTAAACTTGTTGATTTTTTTGGCACAGATCCCCGCATTAACGTAGGCTTTTTCTGGGGTTGTATACAGTGGGTTTTTTACTGCGGAAAGAAACTCTGCCATGGCTTCGTTCTCACGTCCACGTTGGCATAAAAACCATCCATAGTTATTGTGGGCACTTGAATCAGCGCTATCTATTTGCAGGCTACGTCGAAAATCTTCATCAGCTTGCTGATCTTCACGTAAAGCCATACGAATTAGACCACGAACATTGAAGGCTGGCGCATAGCTAGACTCAGACTTTAGCGCCACATCAATTTCTTGTAAGGCTATATCAAATTGTCCACGTTCAAAATAAGAGGCAGCCAATTCGGTATGGATTTTAGCAATCTGTTGGGAACGCGAAATGGATTGAGCGGGAGTCCCCGCTGAACCACCACCTTGTGAAGCACAGCCAACCACTCCGATCGTAAGTAGAAAAATCATCAACAACTTCATTGCGTCACCTCTACCAAACGATGGGTTCTTTTTGTTTTGTCTTGAACTTGTCCGGCCAGCTGTCCACAGGCTGCAGCAATATCATCTCCGCGGACTTTTCGAATAGTCGTAACAATATCAGCCTGCATCAACACATCACGAAAGCGCTGAACAGCTTGCATATCTGAACGCTTATAAGGGGCTTGGGGGAAGGGATTGAACGGGATCAAATTAAATTTACAGGGTACGTCGCGCACTAATTCAATCAACTCATGGGCATGTTGCACACTGTCATTTACACCCGCCAACATCACATATTCGAATGTCACAAAATCACGCGGGGCTTTTTCTAAGTACCGTTGGCAAGCCGCCATCAATTCGCTTAAAGGATATTTTTGATTCACTGGCACCAATACATCACGCAATTTGTCAGTAGGTGCATGCAACGATACAGCAAGTGCGACAGGACACACATCACGCAAACGGTCCATAGCGGGCACAATACCGGAAGTGGACACTGTGACACGACGGCGAGACAAACCGTAAGCATTGTCATCCAACATCAAGCGAAGCGCACTCACCGTACTATCAAAATTTAATAGTGGTTCGCCCATGCCCATCAAGACCACATTGGTAATTGGCCAATTGCCCTCTGCGTTTTTACCGAGTTGATGATTAGCCCACCACACTTGGCCAATTATTTCTGCAGTAGAAAGATTACGGTTAAAGCCTTGTTTGCCTGTCGAGCAAAACGCGCAATCTAATGCGCAACCAGCCTGCGTTGAAACACATAAAGTGCCGCGTGACTCTTCAGGAATGAACACTGTCTCAACGGCGTTGCCGGTGCCAACATCAAGCAGCCATTTGCAGGTGCCATCGGATGCAGTTTCTTCACGCATCACTTTAGGGACTTGCACACAGGCGATTTGCTTTAATTTTTCGCGGAGCGAGAGCGCTAAATCGCTCATCGCATCAAAATCGGACTCCCCTGCTTTGTGTATCCAGCGCAACACTTGTTTAGCGCGGAATGGTTTTTCACCTTGTTCCGCGAACCAAGCAGTTAGTTGCTGGGCATCAAAGTCGAGGAGGTTTTGCTTCATCAACTATTGTTTAACGTGAATAAACGTTTAAAGCTGGGAAGAAGTATGCAATTTCAACTGCCGCTGTTTCAGCAGCATCAGAACCGTGCACTGCATTAGCATCAATACTGTCAGCGAAGTCAGCACGGATTGTGCCTTTAGCCGCTTCTTTAGGATTGGTAGCACCCATCAGGTCACGATTTTTCAGAATCGCGCCTTCGCCTTCCAACGCCTGAATCATCACTGGGCCAGAGATCATGAAAGCAACCAAGTCATTGAAGAATGGACGAGCTTTATGCACTGCATAAAAACCTTCTGCTTCAGCACGGGACAACTGCACCATACGCGCTGCAACAACCTTCAGGCCTGCATTTTCAAAACGTGAGTAAATTTGACCGATTACATTTTTTGCAACTGCATCGGGTTTGATGATTGAAAGGGTACGTTCAAGGTTTGACCTCTCTGTCGCAAGGCTTAGCACGATCAAATCAAGGGTTTACACCACGCAAAACAACTCACGGCGAAAATGAATTGTGGTGATTCAATCTCAATTTTGATGCACTAAATCATCCCCAAAAATCGCGGCAACCACAGTGACAAACCGGGCCAATATGTGACTAACAGCAAAAATCCTAACATGGCCATTAGCCATGGCCATACTGCAACCGTCAATTCCGTGATGCCCATTTTGGTGATACCCGACGCGACATACAAATTGAGCCCTACAGGCGGATGGCACATCCCGACTTCCATATTTACCACCATGATGATGCCAAAATGCACTGGATCAATGCCAAGCTTCATCGCGACCGGAAATAATATCGGTGCAAAAATGAGCACGATAGAGGAAGGCTCCATGAAGTTACCTGCCAACAATAGAATCACATTGCACGCGAGTAAGAAGGTAATCACGCCCAAACCGTTACCCAGCATCCAACTGGCTAAAGATTGCGGAATATTTTCGTTGGTCAAAATGAAAGAAAAAAGCACCGCGTTGGTAATGATGTAGAGCAACATTGCGGACATGTTGGCCGAGTTGAGTAGCACTTTGGGCACGTCTTTGATGCTCAAATCTTTATATACAAAAACCGCCACGATAAAAGCATAAACCGCACTCATTGCTGCTGCTTCAGTAGGCGTAAACAGTCCTGAGTAAATGCCGCCCATCACAATCACGATCAGCAACAAGCCCCATATCGAGTCGCGAAATGTTTTAAAACGCTCACGCCAAGTTGCTTTATTTAGTCGTGGATAATTAAATTTCTTAGCGCGGTACCAGGTCACCAAACCCAAGATGAAAGCCAACATAATGCCTGGCAACACACCGGCCATGAATAAGGCACCCACCGAGGTGTTGGTTGCCACCGAGTACATCACCATCACAATGGAGGGTGGTACCAAAATGCCAAGTGCACCCGAGGTGGTAATGATTCCGGCGCCGAATTTAGTCGGGAAGCCCGCTTTCACCATCGCCGGTAAAAGAATCGAGCCAATAGCGACAACCGTAGCAGGAGAAGAACCTGAAATCGCCGCGAACAAGGCACAGGCAAGCACGCCTGACAAACCCAGACCGCCATACCAATGTCCGACCATTGAGGAAGCAAAACGGATCATGCGTTTCGCCACTCCGCCGTGGGTTAAAAAGTTACCGGCGAGAATAAAAAATGGGATCGCCATGATCTCGAATTTTTCAATGCCGGTAAAAAGCTTGAGCGCAACTGACTCCAGCGGCACCTGCGTGAACATAAACAGAAAACTTAATACCGTTAAACCAAGAGAAATCGAGATCGGCATGCCAGTGAGCATGAGTGCGATCAACAATAAAAAGATGATTGAGGCGTTCATTTAATTTGGCCTTTCTCATTGTCTTTAGCACTGGGGTTTTCTAACGAGTGATGGTGAATATCGCTCGGATGCAGGTTATCGCTTAATGAATACACGTTGGCATCAACAGAAGGCTCATCATCTAGGCCATCAACGTGGCCATGATCATGGTGAGGTAAGTCACCCGTTTTTACAAAATTAGCTAGTACCTGCAAAAAACGAAAGCACATCAAACTAGTGCCAAGTGGAATGGCCGAATAAACCATCCAAGTTGGCCATTCAAGATCAGGCGTTGTTGGGCCTTCTGGTACATCATCTAAAGGCGTTCCCATCAGTCCGAGATAAGCGTGATGCGCCCCATTTTCCCAAACGAAATAAGTTCCCAATGCTGCGACAATGCCAGTAAAAGTAACGCCTGCAAGCAATCCGAAAATAATAAATTTAGAGCGCATTTTTGCATCAAGGCGATTGATCAGCACATCAACCCCGACGTGAATACCGGTGCGCACACCATACGCTGCCCCAAACTTAGCCATCCAAACAAACATGATGATGGTTAACTCTTGCACCCAAGTCATATTGATACTCAGCAGCCAATCTTGTATCACTGGAATATCACTACTCGCCAAGTAACGATGCACAACAGCGACAAAAACGATCAGCGTCGCTCCCGCCATAAGAACGGAAATAATCCATTCTTCAAGATGATCAAGATATTTCACGAGAGACTCCTCGTCTTAGTGAGAAAAATCGAAAGCTACAAAAAATTACGCCGACAGAAAAGTGTCGGCGCAATTAAACTAAGTTACATCTTGCTTGGATCGTAGCCGGTTTCTTTGTAGATCGACTGTAGCAGGTCACTCCCTACGCGATCAGCCATCTTGCCATGAACGGGTGCGAGTGCTTTTTTGAAGGCCATGCGCTCATCTTTAGTGGGCGCATAGACTGTTGTCTTGCCGCTCTTCTTCACGCCTTCAAGGGCAGAATCATTTTCATCTTGAGCAATTTTATTAGCATAAACAGTCGCCTCTTTCATTGCTTGTTCAAGTTGACCACGCACATCCGCAGGCAAACCTTCCCAGAATGATTTATTCACAATAACCGCATAACCCAAGTATCCATGGTTGGTTAGTGTTAAATACTTCTGCACCTCATGCATTTTTTGCGAATAGAAGTTTGAAATCGGGTTCTCTGTGCCATCCACGACACCCGTAGAGAGCGCCTGATAAACCTCACCAAAAGCGATCACCTGCGGCAAGCCACCCAAAGCGCGAATCTCCTCTTCCAACACTTTGGAAGATTGGATACGCAATTTTTTACCCTTCAAATCGGCAGGTGCCTTAATCGGGGTGTTGGCAGAAAAAGATTTAAAGCCGTTATCCCAAAATGCCAATCCCTTGATTTTTCTTGGCTCTAACTTAGCCAGCAATGACGCGCCAATTCGGCCTTGTGTCACTTTATGTAAATCTGCGGTATCGTCAAAGATGAATGGGAAATCAAACACTTCAAATTCCTTAACGCCCAGTGGTCCAAATTTAGCCAGAGACGGCGCTAACATTTGCACAGCACCGATTTGTAGCGCTTCCATTTCCTCTTTGTCCTTGTACAGCGAACTATTGGGGTAAACCTCAACTTTTACTTTATCTTTGGTCAGCTCGGCCGCACGCTTAGCAAAAAATTCTGAGGCTTTACCTTTTGGCGTACTCGCAGCAACTACATGGCTAAACTTAATCACGATAGGATCTGCATAAACAGTCGCAGATAATGACAACAGCAACACACCCAACAATGCGCTTACATTCTTCATTGCTTTTCTCCCTCAGTTGACCTACAGAAAATTATTATTAACAGCTTATTTTTTTCGCATCATAGTGGAATTTTAGCCAGCTGACCAACATCCCTTGCTCATTTTTTTTGGCCTGAAAACTTTCTGCGCTTACCACCCCTGGCACGCAGATGAGATTGTTGTCACTGAATAAGAAAGGGATGAAATCTCTCTGCCAAGGCGGCACACTTTTCTCTTGGAAAATATTTTTCAGTGTGCGATGGTGCCCCCCTAGCTGAACTTGAATTGACTCCCCTCCACGCCGTGTGCGAATCAGCATGCCGTACTGATTAATCTTTTCAAGAGACAAACCAGCCCCAATAACAGGCTCAAACTTTAGGACGCCTCCTAGCGCTGGCAATTCTATGACCTTATCCCCCGACCATTTAACTTCCATATCCATCGGCGGAACAAGTGCCTCAACTACGTATACTTTTCTTCGGTAGCAATGCAGCTTCCAGCCACACCAATCAATACTAATTTGCGCATCCACTCGGGCACCTCTCAGTTGACGAAGCATTTCACTCAAGCGAGTCGCATCGGGGTATGGCGCATGCTGCAGTTCAATAAAATGGCGTAACAGATTTTTTGCTCTCGCATCGCTGAGTGCAGTCAGTGCGTCGAGATTCAAGTAATCCTTAACCACCGCCTCGACAGCATCAATAGTGGCCAACTCATCCAATAGCGCTGAGGCTTCAGCAAAGTGGCTCGTACTTCGTGCCAAAGTTTGCCGATATGCGGGAAATTTTTGTTCCAGTAGTGGCAAGATTCGGTGCCGCAAAAAATTGCGGGAGTATCCCTCGTCTGCATTGCTTTCGTCCTCAATCCATCGCAATGAATGTTGCCCGGCATACTCCAACAAAATGCTACGCGGAATATCTAGCAAGGGGCGTAAAACGGATGGGCAGTTGTTGTCGTTTGGCTTTAGCAAAGGCATCGCCGCAGCACCACGGACACCTGTACCACGAAGAAGCTGCAAGCACAGTGTTTCCACTTGATCATCAAGATGGTGAGCGAGGGCAATAAAGTCTACTTTTGATTTTGCAAACTCGGCGTAACGTAATTTGCGCGCAGCACCTTCAACACCATGTTCAGCACGCAACGACGTAATGACCACTTTCTCCACACGGAGTGGAACGGCTAGATCGTTACAGAATGATGAGCAAAAATTTGCCCAGGTATCCGCATTGGTACTGATACCGTGATGCACATGTAGCGCAGAAATTTTCCAAGAAAAACGGGGAGCGAGCGTATGGAGTAGATGTAACAACACAACAGAGTCGAGACCGCCACTCAGTCCAACGACAATGCCACTATTTTGAGGAACAACAGGAAAGAGCGCGTCAGCGACGCGCTCTAGTAGATTACAGTTCAACTTCCTTAAATTTGCCATAGCTCATTAGGCGGT
>JFJP01030280.1_pt1 | contig 15004 bp, 9 predicted proteins | sample 431651 | NCBI WGS metagenome assembly JFJP01 (sample SAMN02602958, study PRJNA72255) | Microbial mat metagenome, whole genome shotgun sequencing project. | biome: fresh water; feature: sink hole; material: water; isolation source: purple microbial (photo- and chemosynthetic) mats found in...
CTAATGGTATTCGGACCGAGCGTGGCGTTAGCGTCCAGAATGGTCTGCCGCAACGAACCCGCGCCGCCGTCGTTAATGTTGGTAACGAGGAAGGAAGTGAGGGTGTTGAAGGTAGCGGTGACGGTGCGGGCTTGATCCAACGTGACGGTGCAGGGATCAGCGGTGCAGTCGCCGCTCCAACCGACAAAGTTGGAACCCGCCAACGGACTGGCGGTGAGGGTGACGATGACCGCACTGGGATCGCTACTGAAATTGGCAAGGCAGGTTACGCCGCAGTCGATGTTCGTTCCGGTAACCGTGCCGCTCCCTGTGCCAGCGCGGATGACCTTGAGCAGGTGAATGTTGGCTCCGTTGCTGTCCTCGACCGCGCCAATGTCGACGGCATTGCCGACGATGCGTGGCAAACCACGCTGGTCGGCAGTGACTCCAACCGGAATCAGGGCGTCGCTGCCGGTGTTGATGGTCAGACTGGTGACCGTCGGCAGATGAGTGAAGGTCGGGCCGCCGTTGTCGCCTAACGCACCAATGATGTTGACGATGAAGACGCCGACTCCGGGAACGAGGTCGGTAGCCGTCGGCGTACCGCCTGCTAACCCGCTCGCACCGTTCACGCCGAACAGGTTGTGACCTTGGGAGGTGAAGGTGCCGCTGGCAATCCGGATTTCCGGACCATAGGGTGCTGTGTTACCGGCAATCAGGCTGTTGCCGAGGGTCAATCCGCCGCTTCCGTTGTCAATGCCGCCACCATTACTAGCGGTGCTGTTGCCGGTGATCGTGCTGTTGGTCAAGGTCACCGGCCCGCTGCCGCCATAAATCCCGCCCCCGTTACCGGTCGCGCTATTCCCGGAGATCGTGCTGTTGCTGAGGGTGATGGAGCCGTTATTGTTGCTCAGACCACCGCCGTTGCTAATCGTAGAGCCAGAGGCGGTGTTGCCGGACACCGTGCTGTTCAAAAGGGTGAGGCTGGCGATTTCATTGCGCAGACCCGCGCCATGTTGAGCGGAATTGCTGGCGATGGTGCTATTGGCTATCTCTGCGGTACCGGCCCAGGTGTAGATGCCACCGCCTTTGGCATCCGGGGCGGTGTTGCCGGACAGGATACTGGAATCAATCGTCAATGGGCCCCGGCTGAAAATCCCGCCACCGCCACCGCTAGTACTCATCGCAGTATTGCCCGACACAGTACTGTTACGGATAGTCGCGGTACAGCCATCTTCATTATTGATTGCGCCGCCAAACACTGCGGTATTACCGGATAAGGTGCTATCGACGACCGTCAAGATTCCCTTGATTGTGCCGTTAACGCCATTGGCAATCGCGCCACCGCCCCTAAAACTGCCTGCTAATACCCAAGTAGATTGGTTACCGGTCAAGGTGCTATTACTGACCGTCAAGATACCGCCATTGTTGAGAATCGCTCCGCCGGGATCGGCGGACAATCCGTTGGTCAGGGTCAGGCCGTTGATCGCGACAGTTTTACCCGACGCGACCGTGAAAATCCCCGGGCCCGTTAATGATCAGGTCATCGGTGATGGCGATTTCACCGCTGGCCAAGGTGATGGTTGAGGTCGGGCCAGTCAGATTGGGATCAAACGTAATAGTGTTCGGCCCCGGCGTGACGTTGGCCAGGGTAATTACGTCTCGCAGCGATCCGATGCTGTTATCGTCATTCAGGTTGGTGACCGCCAATGGCACCAGATTGAAAGTGGCTTCAACGGTGCAATCCCCAATGATCGCGTTCGTGGTGTAGGTGGTTCCCGCCAGACTCCCGCCACACATTCCGCTCATTTCGCTCATCGTGGCAACATAGCCAGGGTTCGGAGTCACCGTGAAAGTCGTCGTGGCTCCAGAGGCGACAATCCGGATGGGAGGAAGGATCGTTCCATTGGAGCCGATGACCGAGGCTGTTGCCGTGAAGGTTGTCAGGATGGCGCTTTCCACTGCGCCAATATCTACAAGGCTGTTGACAATGCGCGGATATCCCACGCCGCGCTGGTCGTCGGTGGTCAGGCCGGCAGCCGTGGCCAGGCCATTGTCCCCCGCGTCAATTGCGGTTTCTCCCGCCAACCCCGGCAGCGGCAGATGCGTCTTGGTCAGCCCGCCATTGCTGGCCAGCGGCTCCAGCAGATTGTCAATGAACACATAGGTTCCCGGCACAAAGTCGCCCAGCACGGTATTCGGCGTTGCCCCCGACAGCCCGGCAGTGCCTTGAACGCCGAACAGGTTATGGCCTTGGGAGGTGAAGGTTCCGCTACCAACCTCGATTTCCGGGCCTGAGGGCGCGCTGTTACCGGCAATCAGGCTGTTGCCGATGGTCAATTCGCCACTGCTCCCGGTGGTGTAAATGCCGCCGCCGTAATTGGCGCTGTTGCCGGTAATGGTGCTGTTGGTGACGGTCAGCGTTCCAGTGTTCTCCAGCCCGCCGCCGGTGTGCGTCGATGAGTTGCCGGACAGGGTGCTGTTAATAATATCCGCCGTACCGCTCTGGTACAGGCCACCCCCGCCATAACCCGCCCCGCCATTGGAGGTATTCCCCGACAGGGTGCTGTTTAGGACTTTTAAGGTACTTCCAACATCGTTGGAGATGCCGCCGGCACCTTTGGCGGTGTTGCCCGATACCGTGCTGGCAATCACATTCATCGTGCCGGGGCTGGAATTGAACAGTGCGCCGCCACCCACTGTCGCCGTATTGCCCGACACGATGCAGTTCTGAATCTTCACCGCACTGGTCGTCGCTGCACTGGTATTGACCACTGCGCCGCCGCCACCACTAGTAGCGATGTTGTTGGAAAGAGTGCTGCTGGTAATGGTTAATTGACCCGTTGGTTCAAAATTTCTGATCGCGCCACCGCTTTCTGCCCGATTAGCATTGAGAATGCTCTGACTGATGGTTAATATGCCATAGTTGAGGATTGCGCCGCCGCGTGGGACAGCGGCTAGGGTTGCATTGCCATTCTTGAGGGTCAGGTCGCTGATATTGACGGTCTTGCCAGAATTCACCGTGAAAATGCGCGAGTTGTTATTGCCATTGACTTCGAGACTCAACGCGCCTAGCCCACTGATGGTCAGGTCATCGTTAATGATAATTTCGCCGGTAGTCAGTGTAATAATGGCTCCGACCAGGGGGCTATCGAAGATAATGGTATCGGCACCAGCTAAACCGTTGGCATCGATGATCGCCTGCCGCAACGATCCGGCACCACTGTCTAGGTCATTGGTGACTGTAAAAGTCGCTGCCGCGGCGGGAAGGCTCAATAACCCACCTAGCAACAGCATAATCGGCAGTAAAACCAGCCAATTATTCATTAAAATAGATTTATTCCACATCATCGCCTTTCCTCTTGGTGATCCCCAGCCGCTCAGGACTTACTCAACTTGACTGCCTAAAATGCCCTAATCACTGCATGGGCATTGCAGTATCGGGGTGAAATGATCTTAGTTGATCAAGCCTGCATCAATACAGGCTTGCCGTTCTTGAACACGATGCTCATCTTTCATGCGTAATAATTTCACGGTGACCCGACCTTCTGGAGTCAGTAGCTTGATCGTGGCTCCATCTAAAAAGAAATGCTCAGTCGTAACCGTTCCCCCCCCCACCCTGGCCCTCCCCCGCAAGGGGGGAGGGAGCTTGCACAACAGCCTGTTATGGCACTCCCCCTCTCCATTCATGGGGAGGGGGTACGCTCAGTCCATCGGTGAACACGGGGATTAAAAAACGTCACGAGCACCTTAGTGAGCGGATCAAAAGAACCGACATAGGGTTCCTTATAACGATTGTAGCGCATACAGGCCAACGCTAAATTTTCGGCCTCAGTTTCACCCCCATGTTGCCGGGGAATGATGTGATCCGGTTCATGTTTATGCAGAGTAATGGCTTCTGGCATCAGGCAGTATTCACAACAAAAACTGGCGCGCTCCCAAACCTTTTGACGCAATTGCACAGAAATATCCAGCGCCATTAGAATGTCGTTTCCTGCGTAAGCAGTCGCACTTTCAGCATCACCATAATATGTTCAAGTTGTTGTAGCTCATCCAGTTCACGCTGCTCATTTTCCCCTAATAATCCCGCCTGATTAAGCGCCAAAAGTCGTTCCAAGTGATCCTGTGCGCGTTCTGAAATATGGAAATTCACAACATCTGCCGGTTTTGGATTCCCTGACAAAAACTCAATCACTTCGGTCGCTGTTGCGGTCGCCAGCGTTTTAAAACCGACAAAGCTAATTTCCAGAATGGCCGGTAGCCAGAGACTCAAAGCTTGAATACGTTCAGCGATACCGGATGGAAGTTGTACCGTCATTTGAACCATGTTTCGCTCCTTTCAAAATGTCTTTGCCCTGAATAATCCCCGGATCGTCCGGATTCAAAAAGCGTCCCCCTCCTTCCACACCACCCAGGACGTGCGGGGCCGGGGATCAACATCCCGCATCAGGAAAAAGTCCGGCCCCGAAAACTCCCCCAGCACCTTCAGTCCTTTAACTCCTGCAACACCGCCAGCGCCTGCGTCTGACAACCATTCTCCGCCATCCATGCCGCGATAGCCGCCGGATTGTCCATCGGCTGCACCGCCTTCCGCACCTGCCACGATACCTTACGGGTACCGTGCTGAATCTGATAACTCTGACCATCCGTGAAATAATCCACGGGAACGGTTAACTGCGCTTCACCCATCGGCCAGGGCAGGTTCGCTAGGGTCTTTCCTGAAGCATCCGTCAGCGTCATCGACTCCTGAGTCGTTGCGCTACCCCGCCACAACACCACTGGATCGCTGCCCAGACATTGCTTACCCGAACGGTCGACATCCACCGACCCCGGGGGGGGAGCCTTCCGCGAGCCCCGCAAAACGCCCAATGTGGTGGTCGGCTTTGAGTGTCCCTGCAACAGACTAGCGATCGCCGTCAGATTTTTCCCATCGCCGCCCGCCGGGTTTTTTTCGGACGGAACCGCAGAATAGGGTCCATTCAGCTTGAGCGTTTCGCCATTTTCAGCCAGCAGCGTCAGCCGAGCGCCTTCCGACAGCGTCACCTTTTGCTGGTCAGTCAACAAGGTTCCCACGGCCAGTGTCGTCCCCTCGGCATCGATCACCAGCCACTGCCCCGCTTCAGCCAGCGCTGCTCCACTCAGGAATACGCCACCGACTGTCAATAACATCACCCGTTTGCAAACCTGATTCAACATGTCCTGATTCCTCCTGGTTGTTCCTGACTGAAAAACTGCTATGTTTACCTGTCTCAGTTTAGCCATTTTTTCCGCTTTTTCCGACCTGCTGGTTCGAAAAGTGTTTGACAAGTCACTTGAGAGACTATCAAAAATTCAATCATGGAGTTTATAACATAATGTTAGAACCGGCTCTGCATCCAGCACTTGCGCCCTACCAGGATAAAATCATCTCAGCCGCCAACGCCGCGAAATTGATTCGCCCTGGTCAGCATGTGTTCGTCGGCACCGCCTGCGCTACGCCACGAACTCTGGTGGCAGCGCTGGAGAACCTGCCCAATCCACCGGATGACGTCGAGTTGGTGCATTTCATTACCACCGACGCCGTACCGCACCGTGAGCGTTGGTCGGCGACTCACTACCGTCACCGCACCTTCTTTGTCAGCTCAGACATCCGCGCCGCGGTGAAACAAGGTCTGGCTGAATATGTGCCCATTTCCATTGCTCAGATCCCAAAGCTAATGGCACTGGGTCGCATCCCGATCGACGTGGCCTTGATCCAGGTATCTTTGCCGGATGAGTTTGGCTATGTCAGCCTGGGTATCTCGGTCGATGTCATCCCGGCCGCACTGGAGCGAGCCACCCGGGTCATCGCTGAGGTCAATCCCCTCATGCCGCGCAGCATGGGGTATTCCACCGTTCACCTCAGCCAGATCCACCACCTGACGCCGGTCGATACCCCGGTCACTGAATACCTTCATCCCGCAGTCAAGGTCGAGGCCGTCGAACGCATCGCCCGCTATATCGCCAGCCTGATCGAAGACGGCTCCACGCTGCACATCGGTCTGGGGCGCATTCCCAACGAGGCGCTCAAATACCTGGAAGACCGGCGCGACTTGGGCATTCATTCCGATGTCATCACCGATGCGATCATTCCCCTGCTGGAAAAAGGCATCCTGACCGGCCGCAAAAAAACCGACCAGCGCGGCAAAATCGTTACCAGTTTCGCCATCGGCAATCGCCGGCTCTACGACATCATTAACAGCAACCCGCTGTTTTTCTTCGAACCTATCGATATGGTCTGCCGCCCTAACATGATCGCGTCGCAACACAAGATGGTGTCGGTGACCCAAGCCTTTGCGATGGATCTCACCGGCCAGGTCTGTTCCGACCAGTTTGAAGGGGAGTATTACGGTGGCGTGGCGGCGCAAGGTGAATTTCTGCGTGGTGCCGCACGTTCACCAGGCGGCAAACCGATCATCTGCCTTCTATCCACCACCGATGATGGCGAAACCTCGCGCATCCGTTCGGCGTTGCACGCTGGGGAAGGCGTGGTCATCCCCCGCGCCGACGTGCATTATGTGATTACCGAATATGGCATCGCCTATCTGTTTGGCAAGTCGATCCGTGAACGCGCCATCGCCCTCATCGAAGTCGCCCATCCCAAATTCCGGGCCTGGCTGCTTGAGGAGGCCAAGCGTCTGGGCTACGCGCCGACCGATCAGCGACTGGAAAACCTGCACGCCTATCCGGTGGAAGAAGAGCGAACGCTCACGCTGAAAAATGGCCGGGCGGTGCTGGTGCGCCCGGCGACCTCGTCCGATGCCGCCGCCATTCGTGAACTGTTTCACCATCTGTCCAAAAATGACGTCTACACCCGCTTCTTCCAGCGTGTGCAGGGACTCTCGAACCGTGAAGTCCAGCGATTGTGCAATCTGAACTACGAAACCGAGGTGGCCTTCATTGCGACAACCGGCCCCCGCGAACACGAGCAGATCGTCGGTCAAGCCTGCTATTTTCTGAATCCATCGACCAATCTGGCCGAAACAGCGTTCATCGTTGAACCTTCATGGCAGGGTTCTGGCCTCGGTTCCGCCCTACAGCGCCGGTTGATGGAACATGCCAAAGCGCGTGGCATCCGTGGATTCATTGCAGAAATCCTGCCCGAAAATAAGAAGATGATCAGTCTGGCCAAAAACTGCTGTGACCACGTCGCCACGGAACGGGATGAAGAGACCCTCCACGTCACCATGATTTTTGGCTGATCTCCCCGAGAATTTTTTTAGTTTTTAGATAGCCTCTTAGGAAGCAATATGTTCCGTCGCTACAACTTGACTTTTTATCTGGCCACCCTGGGAATTGCGATCCTGACCTGGCTCTTGGTGGCGCATGGCCCGTTACGCGCCATGGAAAACTGGCTCAGTGACTTGCGGGTGGGGCTGATGACCCCGCGCCAATCCCCCCTGGACGACCTGGTGATCATCACCATCACCGAAGACACCCTGCGCCAATTTCCCTACCGTTCGCCGCTGAACCGCGTTTTCCTGGCTCAGTTGATCACCACCCTGGGTCAAAAAGGCGCACGAGCGATCGGCCTGGATATTCTGTTCGATCAACCCACCGAACCCGCTGCGGATGAAGCACTGGCGCAAGTGCTGCGCCATTCGGCCACCCCGGTCTTCGTGGCTTACGCGGACCATGAAACCCTGAATGTCCAGCAACAGGCATTCCTCGAGCAGTACACCACCGGGATGCGCCGAGGGTACGCCAATCTGCTCCTCGACAACGCGGATGGCGTTGCGCGCACCATTTTTCCGGGCCGGATCGCCCCAAACGGTCAATTCACCCCCGGCCTGGCGGTGGCCATGGTCGGCGTTACGCCGCCACCCGAACCTCTCCCACTGCGTTACCGGGGTCTCGCGCCTGGCGCGCCAGACGATCAACTCATGAGCGCATTCAAAACCTATCCGGCGCACTTGGCGGCGATGCTGCCGGCCCGTTGGCTGGCGGGACGACTGGTGCTGGTGGGGGCCGACCTCCAGGAAACCGCCACCGATGTCTGGAAGACTCCGTTCGCCGCGTTGCTCGGCTATCGAAAGGGCCACTTGCCAGGGGTGGCGATCCACGCCCATGCGATGGCGCAATTGTTACAAAATCAGCTCTTGCCGGTCACGCCGCCCTGGGCGGTTTTCAGTCTGTATCTTGTCGCGGCCCTGCTCGGGGTCGCGATGACGCGGCTGGACTGGCCCATCTGGGCGGATATCGGTCTGGTGATCGCGCTCATCGGCGGCTTTAGCGTTCTGACCTTCTGGTGGTATGGCCAGGGCGGAGCCTTGCTGCCACTGGGCGGACCGGCGCTGGCGTTGCTGATCGCGGTCAGTGGCGCTCATGCCATCGCTACCCGGCAGGAACGCCGCCAGAAACGGTTTATTCAAGGTGCTTTCGCCCGTTATCTGCACCCGGACTGGGTCAAACAACTGGTCGCAGATCCCAATCTGCTGCGACTGCAAGGTGAACGGCGGGAACTCACGATCCTGTTTACCGATGTCGCCAACTTCACCACGACTTCGGAAGAACTACCGCCCGCGACGCTGGTGTGGGTGTTGAGCCACTATCTGGAAGGCATGACGGAAATCATCATCACCCATGGCGGGGCGGTCAATAAATACCTGGGTGATGGCATCATGGTGCTGTTCGGTGCGCCGGTCATGCAGGAGGATCATGCCCGGCGGGCGGTGCGCTGCGCCCTGGCGCTCGACCAGTTCGCCGAGAAGTTCCGCACTCAGGCCACTGACCCCGACGGCGCACTGATTGCCTTTGGGGAGACCCGGATCGGCGTGCATACCGGCGAGGTGACGATCGGCAATTTTGGTTCTCACGCCCGGCTGGAATATACCGCCATTGGCGATGTGGCGAATGCGGCGTCGCGGCTGGAAGGTCTCAACAAACACATTGGCACCCGGATTGCTGTGAGCGACGCGACCCGCGCTCATGCGGAGCAACATGAAACCACCGATCTGCGCTTCCAGCCCATTGGCCGCATTGTGGTCAAGGGTAAAAGTGAAGCGTTGCAGGTCTTTCATCCGGTGGCGGCGAATCCGGCATCCATCACGCGGGTGAACGACTATGCCTCGGCCTACGCGCTACTGGATGTCGGCGATCCACGAGCGGCGCAGCGCTTCGCTGAATTGCAGACCCGTTACCCGAATGATCCGCTCATCGCCTTCCATGTGCGGCGGTTGCAAGCTCAGGAATGTACTTCACGGGTGATGCTGACATCCAAGTAGTCTGACACGCCCGACTATCGCGCCAACCGTTCCCATTGCGCCTCCAGTCGCTTCACCGACACTGGCGTAATGGTCTTCAACTCCTGGGCGAACTGGGAGACCCGCAATTCTTCGAGCAGCCAGCGAAAGCGCACTAACTCCGGATTAAAGCGTTCCCGCGCTGCATCGCGCTCCAACTGCCGCTGACACGCTTCCCATAACCGTAGAATATCGCTGCGCTGCAGCCGATCCTTATCCGGGGCCTGCCGGAGCTTGTTCAGCCGCACGGCGATCGCCCGCAGGTAACGCGGCAGGTGCGGCAGCCATTCCGGCGGGGTCTGGCGGAGGAAGCCGGGATAAACCAGACGCGCCAACTGGTTTTGCATATCGGCCAGCGCTTCGGCCCAGACCGGCGATGTCGCCTCCCGCAGCAACCGGCGTACTTCGTGATAAGCCTCCAGAATTTCCGCCGCTATCTTGCCAATTTCCGCCCGTGCAGTGGGTAACCGGGTTCTGCCCCGTTCCAGCAGGGCTTCAAAGGCTACCTGATTGCGCGGTAACGGCTCGTCGGCCAGAAACGCCCGATCCAGAATGGCGTCCAGGATGTCCTCCCGCAATTGCTCCTGCGTCCCCAGCCCGACGTAATGCAGGGTCATCCGCTGAAAGTGAGGCAGGTCGCGACCCAGGGATTTGAACGCCGATCCCAGCCGCCAGCTCACCAGCCGACGCAATCCCGCCCGCGTCGCCGTATCCGCCCGCATCGGTGAATCCAGCACGCGCAACGCCAGTGTCCCATCGGCTTCAGCCACCAGCGCCGGGTAGCCGCGTAATTGAATGCCGTTGCGGACAAAGCTGACCTCCTCCGGCAACTCGCCAAAATCCCAGTCGCGCACTCCTGCCCGCTCGAATTCCGGGGTCGGCAACGCCGCGAAACTGTGCCGGGCCGCACCACGCAGTTGCTGCTGAATCGCCTCCCAGTCACGCCCCACTGCCAGTTCCTGATCCTCGGCATCTACGACCCGGAAGCGCATCTGCAAATGCCGAGGCACGGCGGCGACGTTCCAGGCCTCGTCGGGAATGGCCACGCCGGTCATGCGCTGCAATTCACGGGTCATGGCCTCGGTCAGCGAGCGTTCGCCCGGTGCCATCACCTCCAGCAAGACCTGGACATAATTGGGAACGGGGACGAAATGCCGCCGCACCGGTTTGGGCAGTGCTTTCAACAGCGCGGCCATGCGCTCGGCCTGCCAGCCCGGCACCAGCCAGTCCAGTCGCTTGGGATCGACCTGATTGACCGCGGCCAGGGGTACCGTCAAGGTGATGCCATCGTCATCTTCACCCGGCGCGAACCGGTAGCGCAACGGCAGCTTCAGCCCGTCGAGATCGAGATGATCGGGAAATTTTTCCCCATCCGCCGCCGGTCCGGCCTCCGCCAGCAAGGTCGCCCGGTCGAGAAACAGCCGGCGGGGCTGCTCCCGTTCCGCCTTTTTCCGCCAGGTTTCAAAGCTAGGACCGCTATAAATACCTTCGGGAATCCGCGCCTCGTAAAAGTGGTAGAGCGCTTCCTCATCGGCAGTCAGATCCCGGCGGGCGCGGGTTTCCAGTTCGGCCAGTTCTTCGAGCAACTGCCGGTTGTGCTGGAAAAAGGGTGCTTTGCAGTGAAACTCGCCCTGCACCAGCGCCTGACGCAGGAAAATCTCCCGAGACAACGCCGGATCCAGGGCACCGTAATTCACCCGCCGCCCGACGATAATCGGCAAGCCATACAGCGTGACCCGTTCCAAAGCGGTCACTTGCGCGCTGCGCTTCTCCCAGTGCGGTTCCGAATAGCTGCGCTTGAGCAGCGGCCCGGCCAATCCTTCCACCCACTCGGGTTCAATCCGCGCCACGGTGCGGGCGTACAGCCGACTGGTTTCCACCACTTCGGCTGCCATGATCCAGCGCGGACGCTTTTTGAACAGTCCAGAACCAGGGAACAGATAGAACTGCCGCCCTCGGGCACCGAGATAAGCGTGATCCTCCTGTTTTAAACCGAGGTGACCGAGCAAGCCGGTCAGCAGCGCCCGGTGCAGCGGGGTGTAGTTTCCAACCACCCCGTCGCTTTGCGCCACCCCTCCTTGTCCAAGGAGGTTTCGAACCACCCCGTCGCTTCGCGCCACCCCTCCTTGTCCAAGGCGGGGCGATGTCGCAACCGGACGGGCTTCGTCAGCGATTGCGGGCACGTCATTCAACCGCATCCCCATTTCGGTGACCCGCCCCAGCAATTCCTGATGCAGGTCATGCCATTCCCGCATCCGCACGAAGGACAGGAAATCGGTCTGGCAGAGATTGCGCAACTGATTTTTGGAGAGCTGGCGAGCCTGGTCGTGGTAGTAGTCCCACAGTTTCAGCAGAGCCACGAAATCGGAGTGTTCATCGCGGAACCGGCGATGTTTTTCATCCGCCGCTTGCTGCTTTTCCAACGGCCGTTCGCGGGGATCCTGAATCGCCAGCGCGGCGACAATGATCAATACCTCGGTTAAGCAGCCTTCCCCTTGCGCTGCCAGCACCATCCGCCCCAACCGGGGATCGACCGGCAATTTGGCCAACTGCCGACCCAGTGCCGTGATAGCACGCTGATCATCGACGGCCTGTAATTCAAACAGTAGCCGGAAACCATCGCTGATCTGCCGGGAATCGGGCGGATCGACAAAGGGGAAATCCTCCGGGCGGCCCAGGTTCAGGGCGCTCATTTGCAAAATGACCGCCGCGAGATGAGTGCGCAGAATTTCGGGATCGGTGAACAAGGGGCGGGACTGGAAATCCTCTTCTGCATACAGTCGGACGCAGACCCCGGCGCTGACCCGTCCACACCGCCCGGCCCGTTGCTGGGCGCTGGCCTGGGAAATCTTTTCGATGGGCAACCGCTGAATTTTGCCGCGTGGACTGTAGCGGCTGATCCGTGCCATACCGGGATCAATCACATAGCGAATGCCCGGCACAGTCAACGAGGTTTCCGCGACGTTGGTAGCGAGTACGATGCGCGGTCGGCCATGCGGCTGAAACACCCGATTCTGCTCCGTCGCGGAAAGGCGAGCGTACAGCGGCAGAATTTCGGTATTGGGCGGATGATGTTTGCGCAGATGCTCGGCCATCTCGCGAATTTCCCGCTCGCCGGACAGGAAAATCAGAATATCACCCGGTCCCTGCCGCCAAATTTCATCCACGGCATCGAGCATCGCCTGCGGTAAATCGCGGTCGCGCTCATCCTCCTCGGTCGCCAACAATGGGCGATAGCGCATTTCCACCGGATAGGTTCGCCCGGAGACTTCAATAATCGGGGCGTGGTCAAAATGGCGGGAAAAGCGTTCGGGATCGATGGTCGCCGAGGTAATGATCAGCTTGAGATCGGGGCGGCGCGGCAGCAGGCGTTTGAGATAGCCGAGCAGGAAATCAATGTTCAGACTCCGCTCATGCGCTTCATCAATAATCAGGACTTCGTACTGCTCCAGGCGGCGGTCGCTCTGGGTCTCCGCCAGCAGGATGCCGTCGGTCATCAGCTTGACTCGCGTCTCCGGCCCAATCCGATCCGAGAAGCGCACCTTATAGCCGACCTGGCCGCCGACGGTGGTGCCCAGTTCGGCAGCAATGCGGGTGGCCACGGAACGGGCGGCAATCCGGCGCGGTTGGGTGTGGCCGATGAGTCCCGCCGCGCCCAATCCCAGTGACAGGCAAATTTTCGGCAGTTGTGTGGTTTTGCCGGAACCCGTCTCGCCACACAGCACCAACACTTGCCGTTCACGGATCACAGCAGCGATGGCGTCACGATGGGCGCTAATCGGCAACTGGTCATCAAACGTCGGAACGGGCAGCGCCGCCCGGCGTTCGCGCAAACGAGCGGTGGCCGTGTCCAGTGCAGCGGTCAGTTCTTCCAGAGCACTCTCGACCGGTTGGCCTTCGCGCCAACGGCGGCGCAACCCCTGAAGGCGACGGGACAGTGTCGCACGATCACGGATTGCACATTCAAAGAGCCGACTTTGTAATGAAACGAGGGTGTTTTCCACGACGATAGGTAACGTTTTGTTTGGCAAGATCTATGTTTTCAGATGACAAAATTGGCGGATATTTTCGCACGAGCCTTGCACCAGCGCTGACAAAATTAACTTGCGGAATAAAGGGCTTTCCAGTAATTTTTGCGCCGGGTGAAGGTTGTAAACCTTCAAAGACCCCGCGTCGGCCACCGGTTGCGCCATTCTTTCGCGAGAATCTGGCCTCTCAATGGTCCGGCAAAAAGGAAATTTTTTTTGAGGTTTTGTTCATAATGCGTACTGGTACTGTAAAGTGGTTTGACGAAGCCAAGGGCTTTGGATTCATCGCCCCCGAGGATGGCAGCAGTGATGTATTCGTGCATTACTCGGTGATTGAGGGCAAGGGATTCCGCACCTTGGGAGAAAACCAAAAGGTCGAGTTCGAATTTAAAGCCGGACCCAAAGGCCCACAAGCGACAATGGTCAAGAAATTCGCGGCAGCAGAAGCGAAATAACAAGATTCCACCTAACTATCCAGCCAAAGCCCTGCTTCATGCGGGGCTTTGTCGTTATTATTCGGCGCACCGCCACACAGACCGGCCATCTTCACCGCATCCGGCGCCCAGATCACCCCGCGTTCTGTGACCAGCACATCCACTAGTTCCGCCGGGGTCACATCAAATGAAGGATTCCAGACCTCAACCCCGGCAGCGGCGACTGGCTGTCCCCCCAGGGTCAACAACTCCTCAGCGCTGCGCTGCTCGATAGGAATCCCGCTACCATCCGCCATCGCCAGATCAACCGTCGAGGTCGGTGCCACCACCATCAACCGGACGCCATGATGCCGAGCCGCGACCGCCAGCCCATAAGTGCCAATCTTGTTCGCCACATCGCCATTCGCCGCGATGCGATCCGCGCCGACGATCACCCAGCGCACTAGACCCTGCCGCATCAGCGCCGCCGCTGCGCCATCCGCCAGCAGCGTGACCGGAATCCGATCCTGCACCAACTCCCAGGCGGTCAACCGCGCCCCCTGCAACCACAATCAGTCCCGCCGCATAGCCGCTGCGAATCACCCCTAGCGCCGTGCCATAACCACCGGTAGCCAGCGCCCCGGCATTGCAATGCGTCAACACCGCCCCCCGTTCCCCCAGCACCGCCGCACCCAGTTCACCCATCCAGCGATTCGCCGCGATATCCTCAGCATGAATCGCCTGCGCCTCGGCCAGTAACCGCGCCACTGGCTCGTCAGTGCATTCCGCGATGACGCCCACCATCCGCTGCAGCGCCCAGAATAAATTGACAGCAGTGGGACGAGAGTCGGCCAACCGCTGGAGGTCTTCATGAATTGATTCCCGCCAGCGCTCCGGATTTCTGGCATAGTGCGCACCAGCCGCCAGCACCACGCCATACGCCGCGGCGATGCCAATGGCCGGAGCACCACGCACCACCATCTCGCGGATCGCGTCAGCCACTGCCGCTGCGTCAGTCAGTCGCCGATAGCGCGTTTCCATCGGCAGCAGGCGCTGGTCCAGCAATTCTAGGGCATCCTCGCGCCAAATAACGGCGCACACCTGATCTTCATCATGCGATAACATCGATTTGGCGACTCGATTGGGGAAAATTGGGAAGAAACGGCAATTTTGACTGTTGTAATTCAACAACACAACGGATTCCAGGCTGGTAAATGAGCAAAAAATGCTTGTCAAAACGCCTAGATAGCGTGCAGAATATCGACATTTATTGCCGAAACAACATTTTTTGCAATTCTGACACAATGTTGTATGATTACACAAT
>JFJP01030217.1_pt1 | contig 15003 bp, 15 predicted proteins | sample 431651 | NCBI WGS metagenome assembly JFJP01 (sample SAMN02602958, study PRJNA72255) | Microbial mat metagenome, whole genome shotgun sequencing project. | biome: fresh water; feature: sink hole; material: water; isolation source: purple microbial (photo- and chemosynthetic) mats found in...
TAGTTTCATCAGTCATCCCTCAAATTGATCAAGGTTGGCAGTTTATCACCGGCTACCGTTGCCATTGTGCGCGAATGTCGTCGCCGCCAGGCGCGATTCCGGGGGGAAATCACAGGTAAACACGCTGCCAACGCCCAGTTCGCTGGCCATGCGCAACTGGCCGCCATGATGATTAACCACATGCTTTACAATGGACAAACCCAGTCCCGTACCGCCACTGCTCCGGGAACGGTCTCGATTGATCCGGTAAAAGCGCTCGGTCAACCGGGGCAAATGCTGCGGCGCGATGCCCTCGCCATTGTCTTCCACCACCAGATGCAAACCACTCTCGTCAGCGAACCAACGAATTTCAATCCGCCCTTCCGCCGGTGTATAGCGCACCGCATTAAACACCAGATTGGAAAAAGCGCTGCGTAACTCCTTCTCGCAACCCAGCATCCATAACTGCGCGTCCGCGGCCACTTCAATCTGATGCCCCTGTTCGCCACTCAATGCCAGCGCCTCTTCGGCAATGTCTTCCAGCAACTGCGGTACCGCGACCGGCTTGCGTGGCAACGGCTCCCTGGGCGATTCCAGCCGGGCCAGCATCAGCAGGTCTTCAATAATGTGCAACATCCAGCGGGATTGCTGATGCATCCCATGGAACGGCTGTCGCCAGCGCTCCAGTGCCGCATCATCACTGTCGAGCAAGGTCTCCAGATAACCGGCGATCACCGTCAAGGGGGTGCGCAATTCGTGGGAGACGTTGGCGACAAAATCCCGCCGCATCTGTTCCAGACGCCGAACCCGAGAAATATCGGTAGCAACCAACAACCGCTGTTTTTTGCCATAAGGCACGATCCGGGCGTTCAGGAGCAGGTCATCCACGGGTGACGGAAACTCCACACTATCGCCGTTGCGCCGCTGATTGAGAAACGCGATAAAGCCGGGATGCCGCAGCAGATGCGCAATCGGTAACCCAACATCCCGGGTCGCCGTCAGGCCGAGCAGCGTTAGTGATGCGCCATTGCACCACAGCACCCGATCCTCTTCACTCAGCAACACTGCCGCGTCCGGCAGGGCGGCGGTCGCTTGCTGAAATTGTGCGAGCAGGCGGCTCAATTTACGCTTGCGCTTGCGACTTTGCCGGCGCAGACGCATCACATGCGCCGCGATGCCGCCCCAGATCGGTCCGGCCTGCGGCGGACTGGCGATCGGATCGCCACTCAACCAGCGATCCAGCCGGTAGAGCTGCCACAACTGCCAGGCCAGCTCACCCAGTGCGGCCAGTAACAAGGCTAGGGTAAGCTGATTCACCACCCCGCCCAGCGCTGCGGCACTCGTGAAAATCAGCACCTGTCGGCGAACCAGATTCCACCAGGGTTTGGTCGACATGTTAGACCCGCGTTGAAAAGCGGTAGCCAGCGCCCCGCACCGTCTGGATCAGCGCATCGAACCCATGCGCCTCCAGTGCCTTGCGCAGGCGGCGAATATGCACATCGACTGTGCGCTCTTCGACATAAACATTGCTGCCCCAGACCCGATCCAGCAACTGACCACGACTGTAAACCCGCTCCGGGTGCGACATAAAAAATTCCAGCAACCGATACTCGGTCGGCCCCATTTCCAGCATGATTTCACCAGTACTGACCCGGTGGCTGGCCAGATCGAGCGTCAGACCATTGGCGTGCAGCATTTCATCCTCACCGGCTGGCCCCCCACGCCGCAGCACCGCCCGGATACGCGCCACCAGTTCACGCGGGGAGAACGGCTTGGTCACATAGTCATCCGCGCCGCTTTCCAGCCCCTGCACTTTGTCCTCCTCCTCAGCGCGCGCGGTGAGCATGATAATGGGCAATTCCCGCGTCAGATCTTCCTTCTTCAACCGGCGGGCATAATCAATGCCGCTGATGCCGGGTAACATCCAGTCCAGTAAAACCAAATCGGGCAGACGGTCGGCGATGCACAACTGGGCCTGCCGGGCATCACCGGCCTCCTGCACCTCGTAACCAGCATTGGTCAGCGCGAAGACGATCATCTCGCGGATCGGCTGCTCATCTTCCACCAGCAAAATGTGTTTTGCGTTCATGCGCTCTCTTGAAACCTGTTCAAATCATCCCCAAACTGTCCGGTAGCTATCGCCACAAATATCCCTATAAGGCAATTTGATGACAACGTGGTGACAAGGCGAACCTTTCGGCACCGTGATTTCCGCCCCCACCCCGACCCTCCCCCACACAGGAGGGAGTCAGGAGATTATTTTCCAATGAGCACTCCGAAACACCGTCGCCTGTTAATCCTCGGCTCTGGCCCCGCCGGTTACACCGCAGCGGTTTACGCTGCCCGCGCCAATCTTGAACCGTTGCTGATCACCGGCCTGCAAATGGGTGGGCAGTTGACCACAACCACCGAGGTCGATAACTGGCCGGGCGATGTGGAAGGGCTGATGGGGCCGGATCTGATGGAGCGGATGAAGCGTCATGCCGAGCGCTTTAATACCGAGATCCTCTTCGATCACATCCACACCACCGATCTCCGGCAACGCCCCTTCCGGCTCACTGGCGATTCTGGCGAATACTCCTGTGAGGCGCTGATTATCGCCACCGGGGCCAGCGCGCAATATCTCGGCTTGCCCTCGGAACAGGCGTTCATGGGCAAAGGCGTGTCGGGTTGCGCCACTTGCGACGGTTTTTTCTACCGCAATCAAAAAGTCGCGGTGGTCGGCGGCGGCAATACCGCGGTTGAAGAAGCGCTGTATCTGGCCAATATCGCCAGTGAAGTGACCCTGGTGCATCGGCGTCAGCAGTTCCGCGCCGAAAAGATCATGGTCGACAAGCTGATGGAGAAAGTGGCGAGCGGCAAGGTGCGCCTGGCACTGGATACGACTCTGGATGAAGTACTGGGCGATGACAGCGGCGTGACCGGCATCCGATTGCGCCATGTCCAGACCGGGGTGAAAAAAGACCTGGCGCTGACCGGCCTGTTCATTGCCATTGGCCACAAGCCGAATACGGATATTTTTGCTGGTCAACTGGACATGCGAAATGGCTACATCCAGGTCAAGGGCGGTAACGAAGGCGGTGCGACGGCGACCAGCATTTCCGGGGTGTTCGCCGCCGGTGATGTTGCCGACCATGTCTATCGGCAGGCGATTACCTCGGCAGGTAGCGGCTGCATGGCAGCGCTGGATGCGGACAAGTATCTGGATGGACTGGGACATTGAGCGTGTAGCAAAGAATCCCTCGTGTCATTTTCCCTATGATGTTTATTTTTAGATCCTGCATCGAAACCAGCATACCCAGAGGCAGACTCAATGATTACTGCTTTTTTGGCGACATCCGCAGTAGCGCTAGGGTTGTCCGCAGCTTTTGCGGTTGATCCGATTGTCATCAACAAAACAACAGTACCGTATTTTGTTGAATTCAAAGGGTACAACGGCACTCTAATCACCAAAATGTTGCGTGACCGCATCCGCACCATTGCCCGTGACGCCCAAGCCTTGCGGGGTGAAAGCGTTCTCAGTTACTTTGCTGAGGGTGAATCAGCACTGGCTGCATTGGCTAGCGAATTCAAAATTGGCGGCATTCTCAATGCGCTTCAAGACCTCTCCAGTCTCCACGCCTATAGCTTGGCCTGTAGTATCGTCGATCAGGGTGATGATTATAAGTTCACGGTTAAGGGCGAGACGGCTACCGGCCAACTGTTTTCCATTAGCGTTGACGGTACGCGGGACATACCTACATTGGTTAATGAGATGGCCGAACGTTTCATTGCCCGCGTCGATCCCTATATCCTCTCTATTTATTATCTTCGTAAAGAATACGAGAGCGGGAATTTTGAAAAGGCGCTGCCGATTATTGAACACAGCATTCAGGTACTCCCGGTTGATCGCAAACCGTGGGTGCTGAATCTTCGGGGACGTATCTTCTACCGCCAAGGGGATTACGACAACGCTATCATCAAGTATCGGGAGGCTCTAGCGCTCAATCCCGATTTTGTGCCAAGCATATCCCGATGGGGCCTGGCCTTAATCGCTAAGGGGGACCATGAGCGTGGGTTGGTAAAGCTGCGCGATGCTCTGGATAAGCCGTCTAGTCATCGGTATCCAATCTTTTTCCAAGTTCTTGGCGATCTCTTGGTAGCGCAGGGTCAGGATGACGAGGCGCGCGATATTTATGTTCGAGGATTGCGGATGAACGCTGCTCATACGGGATTGCAAACAAGTCTGGCAGCGCTTTACCTACGCCACAATCAGTTTAAACCCGCTCTTAATTTGTTGCAGAAAGCTGCAACTCAACAACCCACCGACCCTCGCGTTAAGAACCTGCTCCCTCAAGCCCTGGCAGGCCGAGTATCGCTCTCTCTTCCGCCAAATTAAGTGAGAATCTCATCAACTGTCTGGCTCTGCCAACGGCGGCAAAGACCGGTACTCACTAAAAGCCACGACCGCTTCGCGGTGATTGTTGCCCATCCTTGGCGCAAACGCCGGGGGTTTTTCTGGAGGATCTGATGATGAAAGCAATTCACACTTCTGCATTAGCTATTGCCCTGCTGGCTTCAATGGTATCGCCCATCCACGCCACATCGGAGATCACCGGTGAGCAGGTTGTGCAAGGAACCGGAGCCTCCTGCCTTACTGGCGGGGTCCTGGTTGGTTTGGCCATGCTCATTGCTGGTCCTGCTACAGCAACGGGTACTGCTGTCATGACTCCTGTAATGGCTCCTGCCGCTTCGATACCGCTTACGGTTAGCTCGGCAACTCTCTTGGGTTGTGGTGCGACCGCCGCCGCTGCTGTAGCCTATTATGGCGTTACTTGGACCTATGAAGCCCTCTTTGCTGAACCCGAGTATCCTTTGTTATACCCGTCTATGGAAAATTCCGAATAAGTCGGGAGAAACATGCAGTATTGGGATCACTGATCGCCGTAGGTATCGGTAATTGTATTATCGGATCGCTGCAATAAACTCTCGAAGCAAAAGTATCCCCTGAAAAAGTCGGGGGTTAATTTTTTTTGAATAGAGTCAAATGCTCCCTTCACAGCTTTCAGGCTGATTTATCGTGGAGAAGACTAATGAAACTTTATACGCTTATCCGTCTCATTTTTTCAATGCTCCTGTTTTTGAGTTTACCACTTTTTGTTGAATCGATTGACGCTTCTGAATCGTTTCAGGTTATGGCTGAACAATGTTTTAGTAGTGCTGAATATCAGCGGAAAAAAACGGATGATGTCCTGAATCCCAATGATTTTTGCCAAAGTTTTATCCCGCACACATCGGACAGCAATCAATCACGTCAGGAAATCAAGGAAATCAAAATAGATAGTGGGATTTATATATCACAAATTCATAGCCTTGATTTCACAAAGGGGTCTTATACAATCGTATTCTGGGCATGGTGGAATCACTCCGATGACAGTTTTCAACCGGACAAATCAATAGAATGGGTCGGGGCTAGGGAAATTCATTGGAATATCATACGCAAATCATTATTAACCGATGGAAGCTTTCATACTGAGGCACAAGTGACTGCCACTGTTTCTCAATTATGGGATGTGTCCCATTATCCACTCGATGTTCAACTTTTGAAGTTGGTTATGGAAAGCGTGGATATGGAAGCGCATCAATTGCAATATGGTATCGACGTTGGCGGCAGCATAGTAGAGCCGTCTTTGCGTATAACAGGGTGGAGAATTATGCCTGTCAAAGCTAGAACAGAAAACTTTCAATATCTATCAAAATTTGGGAATAAAAGTCAGAAATTTTTTATTTACCCGCGCATAGTTTACGAAATTCCCATTGTCAGGAATGGATTAAGGGTACTCGTCAGTAATTTTATTGGATATATTATTTCAATATTATTGCTATTGCTAGTTTGTTATAGTTGTAGCAAACCTTTATTACGTGATAATCTAGTATTACCTGGTCGCGCAATGATGGCGGTAGCCGCCATTTTTCTAGCGATTGGTAATAAAAACTCAATTGATTCTACTTTCCCACCAATATCCAGATTCTCTATCATAGATGTAATACAACTCTTTGTTTTCTTTATGATACCTATTACAGTGGTGTGTTTATTTTACACCGAGGGTTTTGCTAAATCAGGGCAACTAACTAAAGCCAACCGAATTGGTCAAATTGCTTTCCGGTTCATTAGCATCACCTTTATGTTAGTTATTGGAATTATCGTCTACCATCTCGCTATTTAGGCACCGCCGGGTGCGGAAAGTATCTGGATGGACTCGACGGCTGAGAGTTCCCCTCCTTGAAAAAGAGGGGATTCGCATCATCAACCGTCAAATCAGTGGCGTAGCCCATTCATTTTCCGGGCTGTCGGCGACCGGAACGATCATGACCGGCCGTTTCGACAACAGCGTCAACCGCCGACTGGTCGAACCCAGCAAATGGTTCTTGTTATGACCGGTATGCGCGCCGAGAACGATCAGGTCGGCGTTAAGTCGGTCGGCTTCATGCAAAATAACCTCGCACGGCAAGCCACTCGCTACACGAATTTCTGAAATGACCTCGGTTTGTTCCAGCGTTGTCCCCAGTTCTTCCGCACAAAATGCCTCCAACCGTTTGTGAGTCTTTTCGAGCAACCCCTGGCTGGCCTGTTTGTGCAGATGTTCCGCCGCGTCCGGCTGCAAATAGGAATCAATCAGAAACTTCACTGAATTGCTCAGCGGTTCGACGACATGGAGCAGAACGATTCTGGCGTTCAACTGCAGGGCCAGCCCGACCGTAAATCGAAACACCGGGCGCGTGTGACTGCCTAACGCTGTGGTGTACAAAATAGTTTTGACTTGAGGAACCATGGACTTACTCCGATAAAATAACGGGTTGAAATGCTTACCAACAGCCTTCGTTCACCCCATCTATGGGCAATAATCTGCAAGGTGGAAATGATTTTCTCAGTCAGTATAGCCCATTCAATACGCGACAGACTTCCGGCCACGCCCTGGCTGCGCTAATCTAGCCCGTCGATGTTCACCCTTAAACGATCAAACCCCATCACCCAAGGAGAAACTTCATGTCCAAAGTCGTGCGTCCGCGCCGCAGTGTCCTGTATATGCCCGGTTCCAATGCCCGCGCCCTGGAAAAGGCTCGCACCTTGCCCGCGGATGGCTTTATTCTCGATCTGGAAGACGCCGTTGCGCCCGACGCCAAGGAACTGGCCCGTCAACAGGTGTGCGAAGCGGTTAAGGCGGGCGGTTACGGCCAGCGCGAGTTGGTGATCCGCGTGAATGATCTGTCCAGCTCCTGGGGGCATGACGACATCGTCGCCGCTTCCCGCTCCGGCGCACACGCGGTCGTGCTGCCCAAGGTGGAAAGCGCCGATACGGTTCGCCAGGCCGAACACATCATGAACGTGGCCGGCGCTCCCGATGAGATGACCCTCTGGTGCATGATGGAAACCCCGCGCGGGATGCTGGAAGCGCCAGCGATTGCGACCGCCAGTTCGCGGCTGTCCTGTCTGGTTATGGGGACTTCCGATCTGGCCAAGGATCTCAACTGCGCCCACACCCGCGAACGGCTGCCGTTGCTGACTTCCCTAGGTCTATGCCTGCTGGCGGCTCGCGCCAATGGCCTGGCGATTCTGGACGGGGTTTATCTGGATCTGAATGACGACGAAGGTTTCGAGTATTCCTGCAAGCAGGGCGTCGAACTGGGCTTTGATGGCAAGACCCTGATTCATCCCAAGACTATTGCGGTCACGAACCACGTCTTCGCCCCTTCCGAAGCCACGGTGGCCTGGTCGCGCAAGATCATCGCCGCTCACGCCGAAGCCGTTACCCAGGGCAAGGGCGTCGTGGTCGTTGACGGCAAGCTGATTGAGAATCTGCATGTCGAAAGTGCGCACCACCTGGTCGAGCTGGCCGACGCCATTAAGGCCATGGAAGCGGCTCACGGCTGATGGGTTCTTTCAGAAATGCCCCTCTGCCCCAAATACCGGGGAGAGGGTTTGGAGCCGGAGTCCTCCTGATCGTCTTGCTCACGCTGGCGGCCTGCGACGCCCCACCCCCCGATCCCACGGTTCGGGTATCGGGTTCCACCATGGGCACCAGCTATGATCTGAAGCTGGTGCCTGCGCCTGGCCAAGTGATCCCGGCAGACTTTCAGAGTCGGGCGGACGCCTTGCTGGTGCGGGTTAATCAGGCACTGTCCACCTACGACCCGAATTCGGAATTGTCGCGGTTCAATCGCAACGCCAGCACCGACTGGATTGCGGTTTCGCTGGAACTGCAACGCATCACTGCCGAAGCGCTGCGCATGAGTGAACTGAGCGATGGCGTATTTGACATCACCGTTGGCCCCTTGGTGAATTTATGGGGTTTCGGCCCGGAACCGCGCCGCGATCAGGCACCTACGGATAGTGAAATCGCCCAGGCGCGCAGCCGGGTCGGTTACTGGCGGTTGCAGACCCGCGAGGAACCGCCAGCGTTGAAGAAGGAGCGGCCTGATCTGTATGTCGATTTGTCGGCGATTGCCAAGGGTTATGGCGTCGATCAACTGGCGGCGCTGGCGGAAACGGCGGGGATTCAGAACTATCTGATGTCCATCGGTGGGGAAATTCGCGCCAAGGGCCTGAATGGCCGGGGTCAACCCTGGACAATCGCGATTGAGAAACCGGTGGTGGGGCAGCGAGCGGTCGAACGCCTCATTCGGTTGGGGGATTACAGTGTTTCCACGTCCGGCAGCTATCGCAATTTCTTCGAGCAGAACGGGCAGCGTTATTCGCACATCATCAACCCCCGCACCGGTCGTCCGGTTACGCAATCACTGGCGTCCGTCACGGTCATCAGCGACCAGTCGATGATTGCTGACGCGACGGCAACAACGTTGATGGCGGCGGGGGCGGAATTTGGGTTTCAACTGGCCACCGCGCATCATCTGGCGGCATTTTTCATTCTGACTAGACCAGAGGGTCGGTTTGAGGAACGGTATACCCCGGAGTTCGCGGGGTATCTGGTTCCGCAGCAACCTTGAGAAACTATTGGGTTGGAGTTACAGCGCAGCACTCAACAGCCCGCCCGCGATACCACTGCCCATCACAACCAGCCACGGCGGCAGCTTCCAGAACATCAGGGCGATCAGTGCAACCAGCGCCAAGCTAAAGTCCTGCGGCCCGTAAACGGCACTCGTCCATACGGGTTGATAAAGGGCGGCCAGGAGCAGGCCCACCACGGCCGCGTTGATGCCCGACAGCGCAGCTTGTGTGTGGGCGTTCCGGCGCAGGCGCTCCCAGAACGGCAGGACGCCCACCACCAGCAGGAAGGAGGGCGCAAAGATCGCCAACAGGCCGATCAGGCCACCCAGCCAACCGGAGGGCGCATCATTCATGGAAGCACCGAGAAATGCCGCGAAGGTGAACAGCGGGCCGGGGACGGCCTGCGCCGCACCATAGCCCGCCAAAAAAGCTTCATTGCCAATCCAACCGGTAGGCACGACCTCGGTTTGCAGCAGTGGCAGCACGACATGCCCGCCACCAAAGACCAGTGACCCGGCACGGAAGAAAGCATCCACCATCGCCACGGTTTGACTCGGCATTAGTTCGGCCAAGACCGGCAGACCCACCAGCAGAACAAAGAACAGCGTCAACCCGATCACGCCGGCTCGATGGCTCACCGTGATCGGCAGCGGATCCTGTACGGTGTCCTGTGCCGGTTTGAACAGCAGCAGACCCGCCATGCCAGCGGCAGCGATCATGCCGATCTGCCCGCCTGCGGACGGTGCCAGCAGGACAACGCAGGCAGTGATCGCCATGAGGGTGACCCGCAGAGCATTCGGGCACAGGTTGCGCGCCATGCCCCATACCGCTTGGGCGACGACCGCGACCGCCACCACCTTCAGACCGTGCAGCACTCCAGATGGTAGGGCATCTCCATAACGAGCAATGCCCAGTGCAAACAGCATCAGAGCCATCGCCGAGGGCAGAGTAAAACCCGCCCAGGCGGCCAGTGCCCCAGCGTAGCCGGATCGAGACAGCCCGAGCGCGATCCCCACCTGGCTACTGGCCGGCCCCGGCAAGAATTGGCAAAGGGCGACCAAGTCGGCATAGCTGCGCTCTGTCAGCCACTGCCGCCGCATCACGAATTCAGCGCGGAAGTAGCCCAAATGGGCAATCGGCCCACCGAAGGAAGTCAGGCCCAGCCGAAGAAAAATCAGGAAGACCACCCACGGGCGGCGGTCTGTTTCAGAAGTATCGGTCATCAGATTTTCCGCGAGAGACCCCAGCCTTGCTTCGGCTGCGCTCAGCACGAGTCAGGCCAGGAAGGTAAAGCGAGCCGAATGAAGTTTGGCGACTTTTTCGGAGTTGGAGATGTTGCGCATCCTAGGCTGTGTTGACGTTTAGTTTTCTCTAATTATATGCAAAAAATGCAGGAATTTGAAGTTCAATATTGACGGCTTTTTTAAATTATTATAGCATAATTTCTCTTGGCTTTCGCTTATTTTTTATGATTATAAGTTTTTTAATTTTTATATTTTATAGATACTATTTTTTATTATAAAAAATATAAAAAATTGACTTGCTAAATCTAATTAATCGAGACTTTACTTGACAGAGAAAAAGATATTTATGATTTGTCGTTTATCACCGCTCGGGTGAAAAACGATCATGACCACGCCGAAGACCCTATCGGCCTTGCCGTGGCAACCTGAAGTAAATCAAAAATGGCTCAGAAAATGCGCGAAAGCCAAGATCCATACGATGAGTCACCGTTTATCAGGAATGGAAGCCTGGGTCAGCCAACATCAACACATATTGGAAAAACTGACGGGTTGGACTGTGACCCCGAAAGATGCGACGGATGATCGTTTAGGATTATTGATCGAGGCCTTCGGCACCGACCTGGAGCGGTTGATTCAGTATCAAATGGAGCAAGGGGCGTCGATCGTACAAGCCTATGCGTTGCCAACGGCGTAGGACGTTTCGATCTCACCTCTTTTAATGTTTACCATGCCGTGAATGAGTCGGAGAAAGATGGCCTATTGGATTTTGGGCATAGCAAGGATCGACGCCCGGATTTATTGCAGTTTAAACAAAGCTTAGGGACTCTCGATCCCAGTGGAGTTCCCCTATTGACGATGACATTAAAAGGGAATACAGAGGATGACCCTTATTATGTTCCCGCCTGGGAACAAATAGCGGCAACGCTGGGGAAGCGTGATTTTATTTTTGTCGGTGATTGTAAGATGGGTTGGTTAGAAACCCGTGCGAAAATTGCGCAAGTGGGTGGGATTTATTGATGTCCTTTACCGATGACCGGTCATGTACCTGATCAGTTGGATGAGTGGATTCGTCAGTTACCGGTAGAGTTGGAAGACATCTATTTAGCCGGTCAAGAAGAAGGCGAATTACGGAAGATCGGTCAAGGCTTTGAAGTCAACAAAGTGATGACCTGCCAAGATGAACTCGGCGAATTTGAGTGGAAGGAACGGTGGTTAGTCATTCATAGTGACCGTCATGCAAAAAAGCAACAAACGGGTTTTTTAAAGCGTTTAGAGCAGGCGGAAAAAGCCGTGAAATCCTCACTGCCGAAGGCGACGGAAAGTGTGACTCAATGGGAGACGCGACTAAATAAGATTCTTGAAGAACAAGGGGTTAGTGAGTTTCTGACGGTCCGGACGCAGGAAACCACGCGCACCAAGAAACACTATTTACGGCCAGGACAACCGACGGCTAATACGTTGTACCGCTGGGAAACCGAATCGGAACTTTCCTGCCGTATTGATCGACAAGCCGCGGTGATCGAAGCGCATCAACAACGGATGGGATGGCGGATTTATGTCACCAATGCCGACTCCAGTCAGATGACGCTTCAGCAAAGCGTCAAGCCGACATTCCGCACTAAATTTTTCAAGAAGATAAGCGAAGATGATAAACATTCGCCGCAAATCGAAGAAGTTTTAGGCCTAAAAAATAGACAAGTTATCGAGTTGAAAAAGTCATTATTTTTTATCCTCGACGATCGATGCTTTTCGCAACAAGATCAATGCACGTTCATGACATTTGGTGTGCGGAATGTCGGCTTATGGATTCCCACGGGGTTATTTGACTCGACAGAAACGCATTAAAAGATTTCAGACTGGCGACCGGATTAAAGCCGAAGTCACGAAAGGAAAAAAAGTGGGTGCTTATATCGGACGGGTAGCGGTTCGTGCGTCGGGAAGTTTCAACATCCAAACGGCGCAAGGCGTAGTTCAAGGCATCAGTTGCCGATACTGCCAAATCCTTCAACGTGTCGATGGTTACGGTTATTCGCAACGCGAAACCTCCGAAAAAGACGCCGAACTGCGTTCGGCTCGCTCTACCTCCCCGGCCTGAAGGCCGGGGTCTCTCGCGGAAAATCTGATGATGGATGAACTTGATGACATGCCTCCCTACCCCGCTACCCCAAACACCCGCGCCCGTTCCAGCACGCCGGTAGCCCAGCGGCGATGTGTGGCCGGTTCGCAAAACGTCTCATGCAGTTTGAACACGGCAGCCGCTTCCGGGGTCAACACCGCCGAAGCCAGCTCGTAATCCTCGCGGGAAACCTGATAAAGTGATTCGATAATCGGAATCTGAGCCGGGTGAATGGCGGTCTTGCCGACCAAGCCGTGCTGGAGATCCGCCTCCACCTCGCGCACTAAGACTTCCGGCGTATCCAGCCGCTCAAACACCGGCGCGCTCAACCGATACCCGGCGGGATGAAAGACGCATACCAGATCAGTAATCACCGCCCGCAGCGGCGTGTCGTAAATCGTTGCGCCACGCGCCCGGCGTAAACCCAGCAGATTCAACAAATCATTACCGCCAATCCGCAAGCACAACACCCGCTCGCGTAATCCACTCTCCTCCAGCAGGTCGCGCAGGATTTCCATCTGGCGACGCTCAAGCGTCTCGTCCGTCTCCAGAATCGGCATCAGCCAATGACCGTGGCGATCATCCCAGACCCGCAGCCAGTCGCTCAACGTTCGCGGCCCGAACTTGGGCAGCACAAATCCCTGAATCCGCTCAATCCCGTCCATGCGCAGCAAGCGCCGCAACACTGCGGGCGTCCGGGGGCGAATGAATCGGAGTGGTGGTTCAGGCTCCAGTTCGGGTAACAACTTCGCCAACTGGTGCAGCGCCATCTCCAAATCCCGTTCATGCACGGCATCTTCCGTGCAGAAAATCAATGACCGGGCGGTAGAACGCTTTGGCCCATGGGCTAACGCCGCCAAATTAGGCCGACAGGCCGGCACGTACAGCGAAGCGCCCAGCATCGTCGCCGAAAGCGCTGACATCGCTTCGGTATGCACATGACTCAGCCCGCCGTGATGCAGATGCGGGGCGCGAAAATCAACCGGAACAACGCTCATGACAACTCCTTAATCAGGGCGGCGGCTTGAATCGGCATGGTCGGATCGACCACCACCGGCACCTGCTTTTCCGCGATCAGCCACTGTAAATGCGCGACATCGGGATGCGTGGGATCGCGTAGCAAAAGGAGTCCGGGGACGCGGCGCAATAATACCCGGGTCGCTTCGGCAACCCCCGGCTTGACGAAATTACGGTCGCTAATCCGGTAGCACTCATGGAGGCGATGTAGAAACGCCTGCATCACCGCCCGCCGTTCCTGCCGTTCGCCGCTATCGCAACGCACCGAACCCGGCTCGACCGTGGCGAAATGCGTACTCACCTGATCGAGGAACCAGTGCGAACGATCCTGGGGCACAAATTCCCGGTAAAACACGCATCCGTGAAAATCCGCCGGGCCAATGGCGGCGTTGAGAATCGAGCGACTGGTCAACCCCGACACCGTGGCGTTGAGAATGCCGCTGGGAATCGCGTAATCGTCATAGGTCGCAGCGACCTCCGCCGTGCCACCAATGTCGGAAACAACGTGCAATGCCTCATCCAGTTGCTCCGGCTGATGCGCATTCCAGCGGTGCAGGGCGCGTTGCAATTCTTCCGTAATCACGCCCTTGGCCGTCCAGCCATCGACAAACGCCAGTCCGGCGGGATCACGCTGTTCATGGCGCAGGATGAACGTCAGCGCATTCTCGTCAATGCCCCGGTCACGGATGATCGAAATGGAGTAATGACGCACGTCCGGGCGTCCCAGCCAACGCAGGGCACGCGCCAGCAAGGCACCCATCGGTGTCCCGGCGCGCGCCAGCGACACCACCGTGACTTGCTGGGGTCGGGTGGTCGCCAAGTACTGCGCTAACGCCATGATCTCCGCCGCCAGCCGCGCTGCATACCGCTCGGTCAGCGCCTCGAACAGTTCGAGGTAACGCGGTTCCGGTGCTCGTTCCGGGGTCAGCATTTCGCTGTAATGCCGCTGTCCGGATTGAATGAGCCGTTCCTTGGCCGCCACATCGACCATGTCCAACGACATCGGCTTGAGCAGAAAGAGAGCATCTTCAGGGGCATAACTGCCGGTAAAGGGGATCACCATACCCCCCACCCTAACCCTACCCCACCCAGTGGGGAGAGCGTTTTTTCCCAGGTTTCGACCTGAATCTGACTATTGCGGGGCGTCAGGGCGAAATCGCAGCTTCGCATGAACGGCAGATCCGTCAAACTATCGCCCGCGCCAATCGTTACCAGCGGCCCCTCCTGCTCCAGTTCAGCAATCACTCGTTGCACGGCGTCATGCTTCTGCGCCCCCCGGACGGTCAGCGCCAGATTGTTGCCATTGCAATGCAGCGCCAGTTCCGGCGGCAATCCGGTGCGTTCCAGATGCGTCCGCAACCGGGTCAGCGCCGTCCCGTCATCATCGGCTTTGACTGAAATGTAGGTCAGCCACTCATCAACTGAATGATTGGCCACACGATAGCGACCCGCTGCGGCCTCGGCGCTCAATCGCGCAGAAAGCCCCCAGAGCAAGGGCTGCACCGCCACCAGCGCCGGGCGCATTTCGGTATACCACCAAGTCGGTAACGACCCGTCAGCCCGCCGAATCACCGCTCCATGGTGGGTAATCCGCCAGGAAGTGAAATCAATCGCCACCCGCGCCAGGGCATCGTCCGTGCGGCCGGTCACTGGAATCACCA
>JFJP01015716.1_pt1 | contig 15002 bp, 14 predicted proteins | sample 431651 | NCBI WGS metagenome assembly JFJP01 (sample SAMN02602958, study PRJNA72255) | Microbial mat metagenome, whole genome shotgun sequencing project. | biome: fresh water; feature: sink hole; material: water; isolation source: purple microbial (photo- and chemosynthetic) mats found in...
TCCCAGTTGTGGCAGGCTTTTTCAAAAGCATTAGGGGAGAGAGTAACGAAAAAAAATCTGTTTTTAGTCCTGAAGCAATATTTGCTCTCCCAGACAGGTGAAACACTGGTTAGTGACCAGTTATCTGTTACCTTAGAGTTAGTAGAAGTAATAGACACACCACTAACGCTTACTACTAATCAGTTACCAGTTACCACTGATTTAGTGGAGGCTTCATATTCAGAGGATAGCGAGCAATTATCACTGATTTGCGATCGCGGCTTTCTGGTAACTGAAGATAGTTCGCAGCTAGAGAGAGCGCCGCAGGAGTGCCAAACTTCTACAGATAATACAGAGGCAGTTTTAATTATAGGGTCTCGCCAGCGTGCATTGGCGACGATTCTCCAGGAAGCCTATCACAAAATTTTAGCCAAAAATAAAGTTCTAAATGTCGAGTTGCTTCATAGAGTCGTCATGAAAAATCTTCCTACTTTTCCTACTTTATTTATTGAAAAATCAGGATTAATAGCCTTGACAAGGCTTTCAAAAAACCGTAAGGTTGAACGAGGTTTTGTTTAAAGGAACTATAAATGTTACACAGAATAAAATTGGCAGAAAAGAAATGACTTTACAGGACAATGACATCAGTCACCACTCATACGATGCCGTGGTTGTTGGTGGTGGAATTATCGGGAAATCCATCGCCTTTGAACTAGCTCGTTCTTCTTTGAAGGTTTTGTTGATCTATCCCCAACAGCAGAATAGTGATGGAGCCTCGCTGGCTAGTGGTGCTATGTTGGGTGCCTACGGCGAAATCACGGCCGACCAAGAGACTCTCGAAGAACGCCTGGAACTGGAGTTTCGGATCAAAGCGCAGAAGATTTACCCTGATTGGCTCGATAGGGTGAAAGAAGCATCGGGGCAAGAGATATTTACCACACAAGGGACATTTATTATCGGTAACAGTGCGGGCGATCGCGATCGGGCCAACCTCAAGCGCATGAAAGCCCAACTAGAAACCTATAATGAACCCCATGAGTGGGTCGATCCGGACGACGTTCCCGGTTTAGACGCCAACAATTCCTGTCCGGCTTACCAAGCTTTGTTTATCCCTGGTGAAGGGTCAGTTGATTCTCACAACTTACTCTCAGCCCTTGAGGTGGCGATTGAGCAGCACCCCAAAGGGGAAGTCTTAAACGATAAAGTTGTGAAGATCGATTTTGGCGACACCGAAGGCACATGGAACATACAAACCGAAAACCACGGTTGCATTTCCACTCCAAATGTGGTGGTGTGTGCGGGAGCTAAAGTTCCAGAAGTTATCGGTGAGGCTCTGTTTTCCAAGCTGAAGCTGCCTGCGGTGTTATTTGGCAAAGGCGCTAGTTGTATCCTGGCAGATGCTCCCCATTTTCCCCATACGCTTCGCACCCCCAATCGTTCCTTTGCGTGCGGACTACACGTTGTTCCTCGTAGTGGGGGACGCTTATACATTGGGGCAACCAATTCTTTGAGCTCTTCTGCCCAAATGAGTCTAGGAGTTCAACCCCAAGACCTGCTCTATATTCTGGGTGATGGAGCTAACCAGTTCAATACGGCTTTGCGAAATACCAGAATCGAGGAAATGCGTTATGGATTGCGTCCCATTCCCGCTGATGGGATTCCTTTAGTTGGAAAAACTGCATTTCCAGGGTTGTTTGTAGCGACGGGAACCTACAGGAATGGGATGCTGATGGCTCCGTTGGTTGCTCAAGTCGTTACAGCAGAGTTACTTGGCAAACAACTCCCCACGGAGAATGTGTTCTCGCCGATGATTGAACGTCGTCGCGAAAATCCGTTCCAGCGGTTGCTGGATGTGGGTGTCCGCGATTTGATGGCAACAGTACGGGAACCCGGTGGCTTTTTGCCCTACAACCGCACCCGCGAACTAGAGTCATATCTTCGCCTGCTGTTTGAAATGGCAGTCATCGACAACTCGGCACACGAAACGCTGCGGGAAAAGGCGAGGCAGATGATGCGCGATGTGCCATTGGATGAAGTTTTCCTGTCCATTTACTACGAATTTGTCAAAACCGCCGTGCCCTCTTCTGTGCCACAAGTTAATCCCCAATTGACCAATGGTAAAACTGACAGCGTTGCCAAGAGTGTCGATAATGCTTCGGCTTTGCTCTCCATTCATCGCCCCGCTAACTAGAAAATCTAGGAGATTTACACATGATGACAACAACAACGACTTCTCCCTTATTTGATTGGAAGTTTTCTCTTAAACTGGCTTTCCTTTATATCCTGGCAAAACTCAAGTTTGTTCATGGTTGGTTGCCAGAAGCCTTGAGAGAAGAATTACCGATTGGTTGGAATAATTGGATGTTCTGGGTGACTTTTAAATCTGGTGGAAAAACAATTTTCTATGATTACTATTGTCGTTTGAAAGAACCGAAATCTTACAAACCTAGAGCATCAGTTGTACCCGAATTTCAGCTTACTGAGGAACAGATCCGTGGTTTCTATGAGAATGGCTATGTCGGACCATTCGATTTACTGCCTCCAGAGGACATGGAGGATTTACGGCAATATCTTGTCAATTCATTGCTTAAAACTGAATCAAAATATTTGTCTTTCACTGCCGGAGATGTTGAATTTGACACAACTAGCAAAGGTGATTTGTTGACAGCTTGGAATCAAGAAATGACGGAGGAATATAAAAAAAACCTGCTCAACGTAGTGAATAAACTTAATCGTCATTTAGAATACGATCAATTATTGAATTTGTTCAAGCATCCGGCAATTACCGAACGAGCGGCTCAACTTTTAGGCCCCGATCTTCTTTTGTGGCAAACTTATTTTTTTGAAATTCTGCCTGGTTTGGAAACAAAATTGCATCAAGCGAGCACTTGGTTTGCTGGCGATCAGCAGGAATCGGTGGTAAATCCAGAAGATGTTGAGGAGCTTTACCAATTAACCTGCTGGATTGCTTTAACCGATGCCAACAAAGAGAATGGCTGCATGATGGTTATGCCAGGAACTCATAAGGAGATTTATCCAATAAAGTTAGGGGAAGTCAACCAGGATTTGACGAGTAATATTTATGGCGCTCAAGATACCCAGATCGATTACCCTGGCGAGTTGCCACAACCCCATTACATCGAAATGAAAGCTGGGCAGTTTTATCTGTTTACCGAGCGAGTGATTCACGGTTCCCTCAAAAATAAGACTGATAAATCACGATGGGGATTGAATGGACGGATTGCCACAACTAGCACTCGCATCTACACCAAGAAAATGTTAGAAGGGTTCTATCGCCACAAGTACTTAAAGCTGAAAAACATTAATTTGCATAAGTGGAAAGCGGTTATGCTCAGAGGTGAAGATCGTTTTGGATACAACAGATACACAGAAAAATTGGAAAAGAAGCTTGCTTCTGCTTCCACTAAGTAGGAAGTGTCACTAATGCTTTCGCTTAAATCTAGCAACTTGAGAAATTATTCATGATGAATAACTCACAGGCAAAACCGTATTTCAGCATCATCGTAGTCATCGGCTGCATCTTAGCCATTAGTCTCGTGGTTATTTTCAGTCCGCCAGCTAGGGAATTATTTGATGTTCCTTACGTTCTCAGTTAAGTCAACAACATTTGGATAAGCCTGAAAGATGAAACAGAAACAGATTGCTGGAGTAAAAATTCGCCTAGCGCGAGCTGAAGACAAAGAGGCGGTGCTGGCTATTTGCCAACAAACTTGGGAGCATTCATCAGATAGCCTTCCCCTGTATTGGGACAAGTGGTTGGCTAACCCCAGAAGTCGCATCTTTGTAGCTGAAATGGATGGTGTACCCATAGCCATCGAAGGAGTCGCCCTCCTGTCTGAACGAGAAGCTTGGTGGCAGGGTCTGCGAGTCGATCCGCATAGCCGTCGCCGAGGTCAAGGTCTGTTTCTGATAGAGGTTTTGCGAAAACACATCGAGCGATACTTGCTGGAAGCGAACATCAAATTCTCGCGTGGAGTTACCTGCTCCAATAACACCTTCATGAATGAATACATGATGCGGTTGCATCGCCAAAAAACTGCTCGCTACTTTCCCTATAAGGCTGATGCTATAGACTCCTCCACCTCTAGCCAGGTAGTACAGTTAAATACTGACGATTTTGATTTAGCTTGGGTGTTAGTCACAAGTTGTAACCTTTTCAACAGGGAATTGTATCTTTACATGAACTGTGCTACTAAGTGGCAAGAACTGACTCAAGAGCAACTAAGACATCGGCTTAATGAAGGCAAAGTCTGCGGAATCAAGCAGGGCGAACAGTTGCTTGGTATGGCTATCGAAATGCCCGTCCATACCATTGATTTTCTTGAAGGTGCAAATCAAGCTTTGTGGAAAAATGCTCATCAAACTTTGTGGATTGGTTATGCCAATGGCACGGATGAAGGCTTAACAAAACTGTTGTATGAGTTGCGCCAACTAGCGCACAGCAAGGGGTATCTAGCAGTAGGCGGGTTTTTTCCGATTAGCGATCGCATCTTTGAGTTCCTAGATATCGCGGGGTATCAGCAGGCTGAAGAACTGGAGTATTGGGTGTATGAATGGCAGACTCAAAACTTGAGTGATATTAACCAGCAGTCTCAGATGCAACTCTCTCAGGTCGTTAGTAATTGATAATCGCTAATTCAATATTCTCGCAGTCATAACGATAGTAACTCAAACCAAACAGAAAGCCATGCCATATCTTCTACAACAGCTTTTAGAAAACAGCGCCAAGCAATATCCAGATAAAGAAGCTGTTATCTATAAAAATAACAGTATCACTTATCGAGAACTAGACACAATGTCCAATCAGTTCGCCTGGGTGCTGAGAAGCGCTGGAATTGAAAAAGGCGATCGCGTTGGAATTTGCCTAAACAAATCAATTGAGGAAATCGTAACCATTTACGGAATCCTCAAAGCTGGTGCTGTCTATGTTCCCATCGATCCATTGTCCCCAGCGCAGCGAATAGCCTTTTTTATTAAAGATTGTGAGATTAAGGCTTTAGTCACTACTGGGAAAACAATCACTAACTTATATAAAGAATTTACCGATAAAATTTATAATTATGTGCAATGTGTAATTCTAAAGAAGGATGAAGGAGCGACAGAAGACGAAGAGAAACTTTCTCAAACAAAAGTAGTGACTTGGCAGGAAGTATTACGATCTCCTTCAGATCAGTTACCGCCAAATAACCTAATTGACAGCGATCTGGCTAATATTACATACACTTCTGGCTCAACAGGCCAACCTAAAGGCGTGATGGTTACGCATCGTTCTGTCCTGAATTTTGCTAGTTGTTTTTACAACTGTCTTGAGGTGCAGCCTAGCGATCGGATGTCTCATCAGATGCCTATCTATTTTGGGGGTTCAATTGTTGATATCTTCACCTCAATTCAAGCTGGAGCAACTCTAATTGTCGTTCCAAAGGAACTCTCAATTTTACCTGTTGAACTAGCCAATTTTATTGAATCACAGCAAATTAATATCTGGTTTTCAGTTCCTTCTCTGCTAACCCAACTGATTCTTCGGGGTAATTTGCAGCAGCATCGATTTCAGCATTTGAGAAAGACTTTGTTTGCAGGTGAAGTATTTCCGATTCAGTACCTGCGTCAACTTATCCAAATGATGCCTCATGTTGAATATTGCAACATTTATGGTTCTACGGAAACGGGTGCCCGCACGTACTATCGATTCAAAACCATTTCTCCTGACTTAGATTCAATTCCGCTTGGTCAAGCTTGTGATAATATTGAACTATTTATCGTGAACGAAGAAAATCAACTTGTTAATCCTGGAGAAAGTGGAGAACTCTGTATGCGAGGCTCATCACTGATGAAAGGATACTGGAAAATGCCAGAGAAAACCAAAGAGGTTCTAATTCCGTATGTATTAAATCCAGACCTCGGTGAAGAAATTGTGTTCCGTACTGGTGATATAGTGAAACAGGATGCAGATGGCAACTATATCTTTGTAGGTCGTCGCGACCATCAAATCAAGAGTCGGGGATACCGGATTGAACTGGGAGAAATCGAGAGTACGCTCTACAGTCATCCAGATATTGAAGAAGCAGTAGTTATTGCCATTCCTGATGAGGAAATTGGAAGCAGACTCAAGGCTATAGTTGCTACACGGAACGGAAAGACTCTCCAGAAGAGGGATTTGGAATATTTTTGTGCAGAACGTCTTCCTAAATACATGATACCCGAAATTGAGTTTCGTTCCGAGCTGCCTAAAACCCCCACAGGCAAGATTGACAGAACCTTACTGCGTACCGAAGAAATTGAAGGTAATTCAAAATAGTTTGATAAGGAGATTCGTAATGACCGCTGTAAACAAGTACACCGAAGCCCAGATCGAAGAGATAATTAAAGAGCATATCGTCCAAAATTTTATGTACGATAGACCTGATGGGATTTTTTCAAATGATTTACCTCTACTAGAGGAAGGTATTATTGACTCACTAGGAATTCTTAAATTGGCTAGCTTTCTGGAAGAAAAGTTTGGTGTCACATTAAATCCAGAAGAATTATTACTGGAGAATTTGGGAACAGTTAACGCTATCAAGTCTTTCATTATCAGCAGATTGTAACAGTCACCCCTGCCAATTTCTCCTTCTGTCCATCAGAGGAGTTAAAATTATTTAGAAGCTTTTCGGGCAATTCTGGCTTCTTCTAACCAACCATCAACCACCGCTTGATGGTTTTTCACCCACTCTTCGGCATTACGACGGATATCTTTTGAGCTATTTTGACCCTCACGAGCGAGTTTTTCTTGGGTAATAAGATCCTCAAAAGGAACCTGAACCAATTCAAACCAACGTTTAGCGGCTGGGTTAGACTCCAAAAATTGCCGGGAAGCCACAACACGCGCTCTATCCACAGCAAATCCGAGATTCTTCCCACCTGTCGTGGTATCTTTTTGTGTCACATCTTTTCCCTTTTCTCCTGGTAAAGAGGTAAAGGGGACTTCCATCCAAACCACATCTCTACCTGGTTGTAACACTGAAGTCAACCAATCAAAATTCCAATTGTAATAGAGTACGGGTTTTCCTTGCTGATAGCGAGCAATAATATCTGCCTTAAGAACTTCAAATTCTCCTTTATCCTGTTTGACGGTATTCTCTAATCCGTAAACTTTCAAGTGATGATCGATAATCAGCTCACAGGCTAAACCCGGATTGCAACCCGTAAAATTTGCCTTCCCATCTCCGTCTGAGTCAAACAGTTTGGCAAGTTTTGGGTCTTTAAGTTGCACGAGGTTCGTAATCTTATATTGCTCGGCAGTCTTCTTATCAATCAAATAACCTTGAAGAAAATCACTGGAAGCAAACATCCCAACAACCTCCAGTTTTTTTTCACCACCAGCCCTTTCAAAGAAGTTGGCATACAATTTTTCTAAAGTGGGAGCAACATCTATTTCGTCATTACCGAGAGCAATAAACAGAGCGGTTGGATTAAGTTGCTTTAGTTCTTCGACTTCGTAACCGAGCTTTTCTAACCCAATGCGAAGGATTTCTGAAATAAATTGTGCCCCTACTGAAGTAGCAGAACCAGGGCGTACTTTCACTCCCTGACCAGGTAATCCTACTTCAGTTGATTGAGTGCTGCCGGGAATTTTTGTAGCGCTTTCGGGAGTTGATTGACAGGCAATTAAACCTACAAGCAAGGCTACTGCTATGGCAAAGATATGTTTTTTTCTGTGTTGTTTCATTATCGGCTTAGTTAGGTTTGACTGATATATTACCTGAAAATAGAAGTCAGGAGTCAAGGAAGAAAATTTTTTATCTTTTGTTGTGCCAAAAGCGCATCGGGGTCTGTTCAGAAAATAGGGTGCTTAGGCTAGGGAGAAGAAAGTTTTTCATCCAGTTTGCTGAGGGCGATCGCTTACCGGTTACGATCGCGTAGTCGAAGTGTTAACTCTTAAGAAGGAAAGGAGAAAACCAATCGGCCCTCGTTGCAGCCAAGAACCCCTGCTGTTGAGTTTCCCGAAAGCCTGAGTAATCCGATCGAGCATAATCGCCAGCAAGACAATGCACAACCCTCCAACAGCAGCCAGTCCCACATCCAGACGACCAACGCCCTGCAACACCATCAATCCCAGTCCAGGCACGGCAATCATTGATGTTACCACCGACATTCCCAATGCAAACAGGATAGTTTGGTTTAACCCAGTCAGAATCGTCGGCATAGCTAGGGGAATTTGCGCTTCCCACAGGACTTGCCAAGGAGTTGACCCAAAAGCGATCGCCGCTTCCACCACCTCTTCAGAGACTTGCCGGATACCAAGGTTGGTGAGGCGAATCAGAGGCGGAAGTGCAAAGACGATGGTTGCCATCACCCCAGGAACTTTACCGATGCCAAATAGCATGACAACAGGAACCAGATAGACGAAGATAGGGATGGTTTGCATGACATCGAGGAGGGGCCGGACAAATCCCACCAGGCGATCGCTTCTCGCACAGGCAATACCGATGGGAATGCCGATCGCCACGCAAAATGCTACCGCAGTCACCACCAAGGAAAGTGTCACCATTGCCTCCTTCCATGCCCCAACAAAACCAATTAAAGTCAAGGCCCAGATACTATAAATTGCAATTTTTCTCCCTGCCACCTGCCATGCCATCAACCCGATAATAATTAGGAAAATTAGGGGAGGAATGGATTGGAAAATCGCCTCTATAGAGTCAAGCGTGAATTTAATCGGGATGCGAATCGCTTGGAAGATCGGACGAAAGTTGTCAACGAGAAAATTCACCCCAGCGTTAATCCAATTATCCAGAGGTATAGTATAAAGCTCAAAGGGGTTTAGGATAACATCCAGCCCGGATTGGCTCTTGGCAATGAAATCAGCGCATAGATTTAAGGAATTTAACACAATAGAGAGCCTTCTGATACAAATGGCAAAAAGAGGGAGGAGTTAACTTAACTTAACTTATACTAATTCTCAAAACTCATGCAAAGCGTAGCTGTAGGGTGCGTCGCCATCTACAATCCTAAATCATGGCGACTTTTCGAGCAGCGACGCACCTTACTTTCAGTCTTTCAGGAAACAAACTTAACACTCATGATTGTTGCTTTCTGGAGGCGAGAATTGGTATTACTTAATGTCACTGTCTAATCAAATGCTACTGTATTCAATAATACAGTTAATGGTGCAAAAGTCTGTTTTTGACTCTGGTTCTCAGGACAATCGGGTATTGACTGCATTCATTTTTCGTCTACTGAATGCTGCAAATACTAGCAAGAACATCATCCGCTTCAACCACACCTTGGAATTTCTCTTCGGCATCAACCACAGCAACCGTCCGTCCTTGTTGGTAGAGGTGAAAAATATTTTCTAGGCTGGTTGAAGCATTCGCTTTAGGAAAGTTTTGCAGCATCACAGAAGTAAGGTCTTCATTTCCTTGTTGGATTGCTTCAGAAAGAAATTTTTTCTTAACCATGCCAACCAGTTTACCACCGCGATCGACAACGTACATTTGTTTAAGGTTATGGTGTAACATTTGCTCTAGTGCCTCTGTAGGGGAGTTTTGACCGAGAATCAAGGTAATGGTTTGACGAGCAATTGACCCGGCTTTGAGGACTTGGGCGCGGTTGACATCTCTAGTAAAGGCGCGGATGTAGTCGGAGACTGGTTGGGTAATGAGTTCCGAGGGAGTACCGATTTGAACGATACAGCCATCTTTCATTACAGCAATGCGATCGCCAATTTTCAGCGCCTCATGAATATCGTGACTGATAAATATAATAGTTTTGTGCAGGTCTTTCTGGAGGCGCAGCAATTCATCCTGCATTTCCCGGCGAATCAGCGGATCGAGGGCGCTGAATGGCTCATCCATGAGTAAAATCTCAGCATCTGTCGCCAAAGCACGGGCTAAACCCACCCGTTGCTGCATCCCACCACTCAGCGAGTCGGGCAAATAATCCGCCCATTGCGCTAAACCAACCAATTCTAAGGTTTTCAGAGCTTTTTGGCGGCGATCGGCTTTGTCCACTCCCCGTACCAAAAGACCATACTCTACATTCTCAGCAACAGTTTTGTGGGGAAACAGCCCAAATCGCTGAAAAACCATCGACACTTTCGTCAGGCGAATCTCCCGCATCCGTTTCTCGTTCACATGGGCAATATCTTCACCATCAATGTAGATGTGTCCGCTGGTGGGATTAATTAGGCGGTTGATGCAGCGAACCAAGGTAGATTTTCCCGAACCGGATAACCCCATCACCACGAACAATTCCCCTCGATTAACCGTGAGAGATACATCGGCAATGCCCAGCACATGAAGAGTTGCTTGCAAGATATCATCTTTAGACTTGCCGTCTCGAAACATTTTGAGAGCAGCATGAGGTTTTTCTCCATAAATTTTGATGAGATGCTCTATGCAAATTTTGGGTTTTGAATTTTTCATTGTCTGAGTCACAAGTAAGGAACGTGTTATGAAACCTTAAGTATATGGTGCTTCATAAGCGTGATGGCTCACCATAACCTTCTACATATTCTGTAGTACGAAACAGCGCAGTGCATACTCTAGCTTTAGTAAATCTCCGCTGCGGACAAAGCGCACCGTTGTCCACCTAAAGTTACGGCAGTCATCTCCTTGCAACCCATCAAAATCTTTCAATAAGTTTCTGAGAAATTGCGGATTTTCGTAACTGGGATTTTCTAGGTAACGAAAGCACTTCAAGCGATTGCCTCATCCACTAACTGTTGTTGCTGTGCCCATTCTTCATTGGTGAAGTGTTCGGGACAAGTCGCCTGATTCATCTGCTGCTGCACCCGTTAATCGATGTAGAGCGTAAACTTGGCGGCGGCAACTTCATCCTCAACGCACAGACTTTTGATGCTTGTCAGCCTGGTTATCGGTATAGCTTTATCGAGCTTTTTCAACTTACGAAAGTTGCTTGAATCCATTTTTTGATTTTATTGGCAATAGCAAGTGGTCGGTTGTTTTGTTTCATTTTCAATGGTCTACGACTCTTAATTCCCTGATTGAAGTAGCGCTCCAGAGAGCAAATCTGTTAGTTGGAGTGTAACAGCCCACTGGTTTAAGTAAGCTCGATCTAGTCGTTCCCCTTGTACTTTCAAAACTCCCAACACGTCTCTCCACTGTTTTTGGGAACCGCCAGGAATTAGTTTGTACCAACTGAGTTTTTGCAGGACGATATCTTCGGGTGAATAAATGTAGATTCCCGACTCTTGTAAGCCGCTAACAACGTGAAGCTGACGGCGGCTCATCACCGAAGCTGAAAAGGGGTCATCGCTGCCCATCACAAAAATATCCGCTTTCTCCAGAGAAGGCAAATAGATGACATTGAAAGATGATTCGCGGGGTGCTTTTCTTGACTTAGCAATCGCTTCATTCACAGCCGACTCGCTGATGTAAAACTCGCCTGACATGACATCAATTAACTGAGGTGCTATTCGCGCCTCCAGGTCAATTACTAAGTCCAAATCTTGCGTAGATCTGTTTTCTCCCAACAGCGAACTTGCCACGGAACCTCCCACCACATAGGGAATATTCAGTGGTAGCAAGATGCTCGCTATTTTTTGTGCTAACTCAATAGGATCTGCAATCACGAGCTTCTCCCAATCTTTGCTATTTGATAAAACTTCTATCCACTCAGCACCCAAGCACCTTTTAATAAATTGTTGTCGAACTTTTGCCTCAGTAGCATTGGGATACTGGCTCTCTATTCCCAATATTGCCAGCCTTCGCACCGATTGATTGAAAGCGCAAGTCCGCTGTACTTTTTGTTGGGGCGTTAACTGCCGTAATAGCTGAAACATCAGCACATCAGCCTCAATGCTGGTATCGATAGATTGCGGCTTGTATCCTGACTTGACTGTGACTGTTGGTATTGGCGGCACGGTTAAATCGAGCGAAAGTGCATAGATTGCACAATTATATTATAGGGGACGACAAAGAGTGTACTCCGTTTGCCAAAATTCCTAATATTTTATTGACATCTTTCAGATAATACTCTGTCGCGTCAACTCTGAGTTGCTTTTCTTCTAATTGTAAAAACCTCCAAATATTTCCTGAAGTAACTGCTCCTAAAATTACTGGGATTTGATTTCCCTCCCGTTCGTTAAAAACTTGAGCAGCTAACATTTCTGAAGTACACTGACCTAACCCTCCTACAATATTTTCCTTTTTAGCCTCTCCCAAAATAATGACCGGAGATTTAACAAATAACTGTTCTGTAGAATTACTGATTATCTAGTCGCAGGTTCCGTTTAATCCCCGTTCAAAATCCACATTAAAATCAACTCCAAAAAACAAACTGATTTTCGATAAAACCTGCTTTCTGAAATTCAGTAAAATCGGCGCAATAATCATTTCCGACCGTGCTTTTTCTGTGTTAATTTTTAATGCCAGTTGTGCATTCTCTGCTCAAAAATCAGTGAGTGAAATACTAGGTTCTAAATCAGGAACATTGGCAAAAAGATCTAAATCTTCTGAAATAGTCAAGTCAAAATTTTTCTGCACTTTTTCTAAAGTAAAATCACTGTAAGCCATTTGATTTTTCTCCCTTTTCTAGGTGTTATGGTAGCGCTTGCCTGACATCGCCAACGTTTGAAGGAGTAGCCTTTTTTAGGAAACCTCTTCGGGTTAAAGAAGAAGATAGAAGATTTTAGCGCTGCCTTTAAAATGTAGCATCCTTACTAACCAATTGAGAGGCTCCCCGCTCAGCTTCGGCGAAGCTGAGCGGGATCACGACTTGCCCGGCCCGCTCGCGTAGCCTTATCAGAAAACTGGGTTGAAAACCGTCCTTCTAGGAGGGCTTGTATTTACTGACAAAACATTTGCCATTAAATATGTTAGGATAGTGAAATGTTAACCATGAACTACCGCTACCGAGTCTACCCAAATACCGCTCAAGAGCAGTTGCTCAAAGAGTGGATGGACACTTGCCGCGTCGCATACAATTACGGGCTGCGGGAAATTAAGGACTGGTGCAATAGTCGGAAATGTATGGTTGACAGATGCTCCATCAGTCATGAATACATCATGCCTGCCGATCGTCCTTTCCCTAGCGAAGTAAAACAGCTCAACGCTCTGCCAAGTGCCAAAAAAGTATTTTCCCGATTGGGTGAAGTACCAAGCCAAGTGTTGCAGCAAGCGCTCAAGCAATTGCACCGAGCATGGGAAGGATTTCAAAAAGTTGGGCATGGATTTCCTCGATTTAAAAAGTTTGGGCAATTCACATCTTTGTTGTTTCCCCAATTTGTCAAAAATCCTGTGAGTGGGATACATATTGCTTTGCCCAAACTAGGGTTGATTCCAATAAATTTGCATCGCCCAATCCCTAGTGGTTTTGTGGTGAAACAAGTAAGGATAATCAATAAAGCTGATAAATGGTACGCATCTATTAACATCCAATGTGAGGTTAATGTCCCTGACCCCAGTTCACACGGTCATCCAATTGGAGTAGACGTTGGACTTTCTAAGTTTCTGGCAACCAGTGACGGGTTAATCGTAAAATCGCCTAAGTTCTTGAAATTGATGCTCCGCAAGCTGAAATTGCTGCAACGCAGACTTTCTCGAAAAAAGAAGCGCTCTAAAAACTACGAGAAACAACGCATTAAGGTTGCCAGAATTCACCACACAATTGATAACACCCGTAAGGACTTCCACTTCAAGCAAGCTCATGCTCTTTGTGATGCTGGCGATCTGGTTTTCATGGAAGATTTGGATTGCCGAATCCTCGCCAAAGGTATGCTTGGGAAACAAATGCTTGATGCCGGATTTGGACAATTCCGAACTATCACCAAGTATGTGTGTTGGAAGCGTGGCAAGTTCTTCAGTGTAGTTAGCGCCAGGGGGACTTCGCAGGAGTGTCCTGAGTGTGGCGCAGAAGTTAGAAAAGATTTGAGTGTTAGAGTTCATTCTTGTTCTAATTGTGGCTACACAACTGATAGGGATGTTGCTAGTGGTCAAGTGATTAGAAATAGAGGAATAGCTCTGATTGGTACCGATGGGCAGTCGGGAATTCAAAACGCCTATGCAGACGGTTTGCCGGGGATTGAGATGCCTCAATTTAGGTCAATGTCGAAATCCCGCAAGGGAGTAACTAGGAAATCTAAGAAGTGATTCTTAGAAGCTCCGCACCTTGGCTGTCGGAGTAATGTCACGAAAGGGAGCCGAAGGGTTCGGGGGAACCGACCCCGCTAATGCGCTAATTAGGTTCCCAATAAATCAAAAAGGTTGCTAGGAATTTCTTGGGATTGTTCGGGGGCTTCTTCGGGGTTTGAGTCAGTAAAATAATATTCTGACTCAATAATCGCCTGATAAATCTCAGACAAACTTTGAATTGCGTCTCCCAAAACTAAGTCATTCTCAGTCGTGAAATCATTGTTAGCCTCGATCGCTTGATACTCTGGCTGACTTTGCAACAGTCGCAAAGTTTCTTCAGTGCCAGCGATAATTGATTTGATTTGCGTCGCACTGAGCGACGCCGAAGTGTTCGATCATCATGTTCGTTAATTCCAAAAAGTACATTCGACAACATCTTTAGCAAGTTCAACACTTCGACTACGCTCAGTGCACCGCGTCTACGTTTCATCGCTGTAATCACTCCACAAAACTTTGATAACCGAAAGTGAACGAGGATCGATGCCGTGAACTTCCTCACTTTTCAAAACAGTTTGAGCTTCAAGTTCTTCGCTAAAGAATTCCGCATCATCGAATTCATTGACCCAATCATTTTTGCCTAACCAACTCAGTTCAGAGTTTTCGGTGACATTTCCGATCGAATAAATCGCCATACAAATCGCAAACTTGACTTGAAACATACTGAACCTCGCTATGATAAAAAAGCTGGGAGCGACCCAGCCAATACGCGATAAATCAATCCCTTAAAGCGACACTTCGGCTTCGCTTAGTGGAACCAGCATTGCTTCAGATCCCCACGCATCCCAACCCTCACGTTTCGATCGAGCAAATAATTCAATCTTTGAACCTTCCAGTTTTTCAGCTAAAGGATAAGCGACATCATCCCAAAAA
>JFJP01034808.1_pt1 | contig 14999 bp, 15 predicted proteins | sample 431651 | NCBI WGS metagenome assembly JFJP01 (sample SAMN02602958, study PRJNA72255) | Microbial mat metagenome, whole genome shotgun sequencing project. | biome: fresh water; feature: sink hole; material: water; isolation source: purple microbial (photo- and chemosynthetic) mats found in...
CGATGGTCATGGTGTCGTCGTCATCGTTGAACCACTAAGTGGGGCTCCATCCGAACCTGCCGGGCAGCTTGAGTTTATACGCTTTTGTGTTCATGAGTTTTTCTGCCAGCTCTCCTATGTCTTTCGATGGCATGTCTGGATACATCTGATTGGCAATATCATAGGCAGTAAGCGCGTCAGTCCTGTTCGGTCCCAGATCCATTTTGTCGAGTTGCTCGCGTGAAGTTGCCCATGCTCCTGCTTCTGGCTTGTCCATCTCGTCCCGTAGTTTCTCAAGTCTTGCCACCCTGGAGGCGTCTGCATAAAGTACTCCGGTTGATTCAGCATAGAGAGCCATAAACCCTTCCATCGTGACTGGATACGTTTTAGGGTCCCCTTTGTCGTCCATTCCGTAGGTGACGAATGCTTTCCCTCCGACCTTCCCTTCTGCTCTCTTTATGGCATAGGCCATGGCTGTCAGGGCGCTTTCGACGTACTCTGCCTGTTCGAACGCTTCCCCCGATCCACCGGTCCCTGCCTGGTATGCGTTAAGCTGTGCGATCCAGTACATCTTTCGCGGCACGTCCAGGTTTGAGCTTTGTATTTTTGCGACGGTCAAGAAGTCCTTGTCTCCTTTGAGGTAGTCGGTTACCTGCTGGCCGGTCAGTCCTTTCGCTTCCGCTTCCGCCTTAAGGATGTAGTTTGCGAAGCTGGTTTGCATGGTCTTGTCGATCTTGCCCTGCTGGATGTTGTGGTACGCAGTGATGTCGTGTTCTACCAGTGATTTAAGCTCGTCGTTCGCGGTATATGTCGCCATGTTTGAAACGTAGGTTTCATTCGCGTCTGCAATGTATGTAAGTGCGTCTTCGTGTCCCTTTTCTGCGTATATCCGCTGATCGATGAATCCATCTCCGCTTCGGTGATAAGGTTGTTGTCACGGAGGAAATAAAGCTCGTCCCTGACAAAGTCGAACATTTCCTGGGCGTTTGGGAATGCCCTTGTATCAATCGCTTCGTTTATCTTCTTGTCCACGCCTGTAATCGTATCCTGCGCCCATCCCTTGAACTGCAGGTCATAGACCGCGCTGGTCGTCTGCAGTTTAGCGGCTGCCCAGTATTCTTCCAGGTTTTTCCTTGCCAGCGGGTTGTCCACCTTCTGCATGGAGCCTTCTATCTGCTTGTAGAATTCGTTCCACTTTTTCATGTATCCGTCTGGGCTGGCCTGGTCTGGGGTACCGTGGTCCGGGTCGGTGTACAGTGATTTTTTGAATTGATCCAGCTCTCCCGCCATCCATCGGCTTTCCTTGTCGTACTTGTTCTTTGCGTCGACTTCGTAGACTTTGACGCCAAGGTTTGATATTGCTCCTCCGAAATTCGACAACTCCCGAGCAGCTTCCTGCCAGCCTGTACCCATTGTATGGACTCCTTAAAACTCTAAACCTGACCCAGCAAACTTTGAGCCTGCATCTGCGACTGCTCCGCCGAATCCGAGTAGGTCGGCCAGGAACCAGCCGTTCCCCTGATATTCCTGTTCCGCAATTGTGTCGTCTAGATAGGTGGTAGTCAGGAGTGTATCTCCTGTCACCCTCGTCCTTTGGTAATTGTAAAGGTCGCGGACCGACCCGCCCTCCTCGTATTTGCTCTCCATTCGGTTTTGCTGGGTTTTCATGGCGTCCGTTGCGTTTTTGCGGGAATATGTAGCCAACCCCAGTTGTTTGTCGATCTGGTTGCGTTTTGAGTTTTCTCCTGCCTGCAGTTCTGCGTTGATCACCGTCTGGAGGTTTATGTCTTCCTTGGCTCCGCTTCCGCCCTGGACCGCCTGCAGTTCTCCGATCGATCTTGCGTTGGTGGCCTTCATGGAGGTCAGTTCTTCCTCTGCCTGCAGCTGCCCCAGGAAGGTTTGCTGTGCGCTTGCGGTAGCTTCCTGGTTCCTCTGCTTTTCGAGGTCGCCGGCTGCGATGTAGTCCTGCTCCATCGAGGAGGCGAGCTGCTTCTCCATGATCCCGAGGTTTGTATCCCGGTCAAATTCCGCTTTATCCTTTTCGAATTCTGCTTGCTCTATCGTTTCCTCTCGCTGGTTCTTGCGGCTTATTATTCCGCTTACTCCAGTCGCTATTGCTCCTACTACGAGCGAACCAAGCATCAACCAGAACATATCAGCCTCCCGCGTCAATCTCTGGCGCGATTGCCAGGACGGTTACATCGAATGGTTCTGTCTGTTCTATGACCAGGCAGCCTTCCGTATCCCATATCCCATGGATCGGGATCTTGTAGTCTCCGGTCAGCGGCCCTGCAAACTCTGCCCGCTCCATGGTGCCTCCGTCGTATCCAGCATAGAATGGATACGATGCCATCATCCTGCAGTTTACTGCCGCGATGGTCTTGTCGCGCATCTGGGCGTTTCCTATCCGTGCCATGGCGTTTACCGGCATGGTCTTGATCCGTCCGGTGTACGGCAGCCCGACCCGAACCGTTGCGCCGTCAGGGATCATCGGGGGAAGGATCGCGTTTCCAAGGGCTATGGTCACTTCGTATGCGTCCCCTTCGTATTCCACCATGGCATCCCCGGTGATCCAGTCTATGTCGTCGATCTCGCCTGCAGCCTTGACTGCCAGGGCTGACGAGTCCAGGTGTCCTTCTGTCCCGAAGAATTGCCCCATTCGCTCGAGCCTGCGTACTCCTCCCCGGTTGACCGCTGCGTATACAACGTCTCCACTTGCTCCTGGAACTACCGCGAGGCTTTCTATTGTTCCTGCCGAGTGTTCGATCCTGAACCAGGCGTTGAGCTGGTAAATCCTCGAATACGAACACCCGGCTACGGTCCCGTCTTCAAGGGTAAAATATGCGATCGGTATCGGGGCGTTCGCGTAGTCGCTCTCGCGCACCACTCCCGCGAGGATATGGTCTGCGAGCGAGGTCAGGTTCGGGCTCTGGTATGCGTCTTCCGCGTAGGTGTACAGGTATTCCCTTGCTCCCCGTCCGCTTGATTCCACAAATATGATTGCTTCGTTCAGCATGTACGGCTGGACCTTTGCGCTTCCTATCGCTGTCTGCCTTCGGCACGTGAAGGTAATAGCGTTGATTCCCGAAGGTATTACCCGCTCTCCGCAGGTGGTCCCGATTATCAGGTCCCTGCCGGCGCACATCCACAGGATCCGCTCGTTCTGGTCGCTGGCTATGGTCTTGTACATTGCGCTCGCGCTGGTCACTACGTCGCGGGTCTGGGTTACGTCGTGGTATTCCGGGACGGTTGGATCTACCCACCCGTCCACCAGCGTCACTGTTCCTGCTGCTGTTGCAGGAATCGACAGGTCTATGGTGCTTGCTCCCTTGGCTATCACGTAGGTTCTGCGTTCCGCCCTGGTGAACGTGTTGGTTGCGCTGGTTGCTGTAGCTGCTGCCGAGATTTCGATGGAGTTTGTCCCGAGCGACACGATGGTACATATCGGGATGCTCTGTCCTCCGATGGTTTCACCCGTGGAGAGCTGGGCGATCACGCTGCTTGATACTCCGCTTATTACGGCTGACGCTATGGTTGTGGCTCCGACAAATGTCACCGATTCTTTCGATACGATCCCGGTTCCGTTGATCCTGTGGCCTATAGGTATCCCTGATATTTCTTCCGCGCTTATGCCTGTTACTGTGATGCTCCCGGCGGCAGTTGTCCCGGTAAACTCGTTATATGGCTCCAGGTATTGCTTGCTAGTCGAGCTTATTGTATCGTAGTAGGTGAAATTCCCATAATCAAACGGCTTTGATCCCCATATGCCCTGTGGATTCAGGTCTGTTGCAGCGAACCACATTCGTCCGTCATGGATTGCGATTGTCCCTGGATAGTTCCCTGGGCTCTGGAATGGAACGCTTCCACTTATCCCGGTGAATGTCATGGTGCCAAAGTTGAAGGTGTCGATGGCCGTCATCTGTAAGATTCTTGGTGCGGCCACATTGCTCGCTATGTAGAGCGTTGCTTCGCTCTGCGCAAACTGGAGCGATGCCAGGTCCCCTGCCCCGTAAGGAGTGGCGCTTTCTATGGCAAGCCAGACAGCCCCTAGTGTCGTGTTGTATTTCCAGTACCTCACGTAAGAAGGCCCGAACTCGAGGATGTACCATACGTCCTGGCTCAGGATGAACGGATGGAGCCTGACCCGTCCGGTGCCTTTGAATGCTCCGGTGTCAAGGAATCCGGGGCGGTAGGTAACTCCTCCTGGAAAGAACGGCACGAAATTCTTGACCTCCCTTGCTCCCTTGTAGAAAGACTGGAGGTCAAACCGCCCCATCATCTTTGGCGACAGTTCGCCTTGCGTGAAGTCGGTTAGAATCTGGAGCTGTTGGCTCACGGGTTGTACCTCTCGTCAAATATTCCATCTACCCACGGCTCGCTCGTTGGCATTCCTTGCCGCTTTTCCCTGCGTGTTTTATTGAATGACGCCTGGGCGATGGCTGCCGCTGCCTGTGAAAATGCCACCTCGTTTTCGTGGCTGTTTGTCAGCGGGTATGCTATGGCCGCTGCCAGCTGGGTAATCACTACCTCGCGCAGCATGGGGTCGTACAGTTCGTCGTCCTGTTCGTCTGGAACGTAATTGAGTACCGGGTCTTCGGAGTCTGCGTACAGGATTCCGCGTTCCATCTCGAAATGCACCAGCGATCCTGCCGAATCCCTCACTTCGATCTGGTTGATGTAGTCGGACGGGATGGCGTAAGCGTATGCCAGACCCGTGTAATTCTCATCGGGCAAAGGCTGGAGGGTGTCGTACTGGTATGCCCATGTCACGCTTCCGTCCACCACGGTTCCTATTGCCGGCCATGTCGGTTCGCCTGCTCCGCTGGTTCCGGCTGTTGTCACCTTGTAGACCGAAGTTCCAGCCACCACCATGTCGCCTGCTTCGTATTCCTTCTCTGCTTCCCATTCTGCCCTGGCAAGCAGGACCCGTTTGAGTATGCACGTCCATGGCCCGAGCCTCAGTGCCTCGCGCCTGCTCTGGTCTACAAACCTCGCGCAGACTACCTGTGCCTTGCCGACCGGATCGTCCAGGTCTGCGGTGTCAGGGATCATGTCCATGTGGTGGTTCTTCATGAGGGCTGCGTTGCATATGTCGATTATTGCCACGGTCTATCTCCTGTAGAGAAAAGGGGAGCCGGTTGTTTCGGCTCCCCTCGGTGGGCTACTTGTCCGATTTCGGATCGTGCGCCACTTGATCCTCAACCTCAAAATGGTTACGCACCCATGCGTCGTTTTGATCTACGCTGTAGGATTGCCCTACCTCGTACATCGTACCGCTTGGGCTGTGATACCCTGGCTTCTTGCACCTTGCATCCACGATGTCCGGCGCATCGGGATTTGCTTTCTTTGTTGATGCCACTCTTTACTCCTTCTGTTAGTACGGCCCGATCTGGGTTCCGACTGCGATGTTGACGTCGTGCGTGCCTGCGGAGTAGGTACCGGTGCTGACTGCCCGGACTCCGAAGTACCGCTTCGGGATCGTCCTGGGTACGGGGATCTCCGCGACAATGGTGTCGATGGTCAGGCCAGCGGTAACCAGTGCACCAGTGCTTCCGAGTACCGTCACGTTCGTCGCTCCGGTTCCTGCCGGTGCGGTCCAGGGTGTGTCCGAGCAGACCAGTTCAAAGGTCACGTTGGTTCCGCCCACGTAGGCGGCTGCTACGCGGATCTGAACTATGCCCTTCTCCTCGATGATGCTCTTGCCCCTGGCTGCACCAAGGTCGATGACCTGCGTGGTGTAGTACGTTCCGGCGGCCCTTACATCAGCCTGCGCGAGGGCAAGCTGGAGGCTTTTATCAAGTATTGCCATCTGTTGGCTCCTTTCTTAGCTGAACACTACGGGCGATTCGGTGCCGAGGATGGCGTCCGAGCGCTTGAACGGGATCCCGTTAAACCGGACCACCGAGCGGTTCTCGGTCAGCTGGTCCATGGTCAGGGTGCCTGAGACATTCCGGCGGAGCTGCTTGCGGAGCAGGGCTTCGACGCGGCTGTTGCAGTAGAAGGTCGGGCGTCCCATGCCGAGGTTGGGGATCAGGGTGATCGCGTCATCCAGGGCGTCGAACAGGTTCCCCGTGGCGGGGTCTGCGGTGATGGTGCCGAGGTCGACGTTCGCAATGCGCACGACGTAGCGCCAGTCACGGACAACCAGTCCCATGTCCCACTTGTAGTGGGTTCTGAATCCCTGGTACTTGCCTCCAGCGGTGTCTTCGAGCGTCTGCTCTCCGAGGTCCTGGTGCTGGATGCCGGCTGCGGATCCCTTGGGGTACGTGGCGTGGACGGTGTTCTCTCCCCATACGACGAGCCAGATGGACGTCTGGTCGTTACCGCTGGCTCCTGCAACCGCAGGGATGATGTTCGAGCCGATCTTGTCGCGGTTGGACCAGCGGTCCGTGTATCCGGCGGAAAAGCGTGGAGCCAGGCCGTTGAATTTCTCCGGGGTTACCGAGCGGTTGCCGTAGAATACGGCAGTCGCCATCTCCTGGTTCATCTTCTCCAGGAAGGCCCTGTCTTCCGACAGCCGGAACGCTTCCTTGTTTCCGTTGAGCTTGACCAGGTCCTTGTCTACCTCGGCGTATGCTTCGAGCATGCCGCACTCGTCGGTGACCTGGGTGGTCGTCGACTTGCTGGGCTGCACGCCGTAGTTGAGCAAGCGCCACGTGGCAGAGGGCAGTCCGGTGCGTACCGTGGTCTTGTGTCCGGTAAGCAGGTTTCCTTCAACCGTGATCATGTCCTCGAGGATCTGGTTGCTCTGCGCGAGCAGTTCGATGATCGTAGCGGACACTTTGTTGTTGGGGTCGAGCCTCGATGCGAGGTCGAGGTACGTTACTCCAGTGCCTATGGTTCCCATGTTCTCTCCTTACTTCATGTTCGGGTATAACGTCTTGGCGACGTCTTGCTGGCTCTGCGGCCCGCCAGTTGCCCTTGATACGGAATCCTCGACAGTCGTCTGTCCCAGTTTGTGGAGCAGCCGGATAAAGGATAGCTTATTGCCCATTCCTGTGGCCTCGGCGTCCTTAAGGAGGTCTTCTCCTCCATACGCCTTGATGCCCCTGGTCATGATCGCTACCTCGCTCGCGTACTTCTCTCCCCATTCCTTTTTGAGTGTTTCCTGTACCTGCATCTTCTCGTCGTTGTTCCTGGCCTTGAACGCCTGGATTTCCCTTGCAGCACTTTCGTTGGCTGTCTTGAAGAATGCATTTGCCTGTTCGTTGGTGAGCCGCATTGAATGTGCGAACTTCTGGTATTCCTCGACCTGCTTCTTGTCCACACTCATCTTCGGGTCAAGGTCGAGCTTGTAATCCGCGGGTTTGGCGGGGACTCCCAGCTTGCCATAGAAAGCTGTTTTTTCCTCGTCGGTTGCCTTCTCGCCTGGAATGGCGACCATTTTCCCTGCCTTCTCTTCCATGTCGATGCTTGCCTGCAGCGCTTCGTCGAGCGTTTTATGCTTCGACGCATAGGCTGCAAACCGCGGATCTGCCCGGAGAGTCTTGGTGGTCGAGGTCGTCCATCCCGGTAATTCCGCTGCCGGCTGGGTGCTATCCTGGCTGGGTTGTGCGGTTACGGGAGGGGTTGTACCGCTCGCGGGCGGTACCATGCCGGTTTCCTTGGCGAGATCGGTTACGAGGGTTCCGGTTCCCTGCGCTCCTTTATCATCAGTTTCCATGCCTACTCCTTCTGGTCAATATTCAGCAGGGCGGTTGTTACTGCCATGCTGTCCTTCACGACACCGATCCTGTCCCGCAGGAGTACTGTGGCGTAATTGCGCAGCGCTACTTCACCTTCGCTTCTGACGGTTCCGTTGTACCGCAGGTCGTCCAGCACGGTTGCCAGCCAGATTGCTCCGTCAGGCGTTGAAAACAATTTTTTCCCGATCTCCTGGATCTTTGATTCTTTCTCGGATGGAGGCAGGTCCTTGAACCATACGTCATTCTTGTTCATCGGCTTCATTGCTGGGCTACCTGCTGTTGCTTCATCTTGACCATGCCGTCAATCATGCTGCCCTGTTCCGGCTTCTTCCCGAGCTTGTCTGCGTTCTGCATCATCATGTTGCTTTCTTCCTGCTGCTGCGCGGCCTGCGCCATCGCCTGCTGCTGCTGTTGCCTCATGACCCTGAGCTTCTCGACGTCTGTTTTCTCCCTGACAATTGACGCAGGCGATCCGGAGCTTTCCATCCCTTCCACCATCAGCTTGTCGGCATCTACCCAGTCTGCAGACTCTGGGAACATCTGCATCACTGCCTGGATGTATGCCATCGTAGCGTTGATTCCGGTTGTCTGGTAGTACCGCTGCTGGAGCTGTGCAAGGAATCCGAGGAATTCTACCTTGATGCTTGCTTCTGCCCCAGCCTCGACCACTGCCTGCGGGATTTGCGGCAGTTTCCCGGCTCGATACAAAAGGTTGAACGTGCGCCTTATGATCTTCTGGAGCATCTCGCGCTCGTACCGCCCCGTGGTTGGTCCAAGGATCGCGGCTTTCTCTCCGGTCCGTTCTATCACTTCCCTTGCGGTCATCTGCCGCTCCATGTTCTGGAGCATCTGGTAAATCGGAATATGGAAATGGGCATCTATCAGGGCGTCCTGGCGCTCCTCGTTGTCCTTGGTGATCGGGTAGTTTGCTCCGAGCGGGACCGGCTCCATGGTGTCCTGCCTGTCTTCCCGGTATATGTGTGCGTTCGGCAGGATCGTGTCGATTCCTTCGAGCCCTGCGTCAACCAGGAGCGGAGGCTCAGCGATGAGGTTCCCGAGCTTGATCCGGCTCTTGGTCATCTGGTTCCCGGCCATCACGTCACCAAGGGCTGCGTGCGCATCGGAGCGTCCGTACTCCTCGCCTGCGTTCTTTGTCTGCCTCCAGACCGCTGTCGGAAACTCCCAGTACCCGCCTGCGTCGAGGACCCGCCTGCCTGTCTTGTCGTACCAGACGGAGCAGAACGGCATTTTCTCATGCGTCGGCCTTTGGGCGTACTGCATGAACGTCTTGTCCATGGGCATCACGATGTGCCGTATGTATGTCACTTCGTAGGGGCGCTTGTCTGATGCTTCCCTCATCTGCTCGCTGATGTTTTCTTTCCCGAAGCGTTTCTCGACAGACCTGTTCGTCATCGGTACGTCCTCGAGGAATGTATCTACTTCTCCCTGGGCGTCTTCTCCGATCCATATTGCCAGCGGGTGCCGGGCCTGGAATGATATCCTTCCGTCTCCCAGGTCTTCGACGTAGATGGCTGCGGTGCCGATCACGTGTCCGTCAGGTACCGCTTCTCCCAGGGCTTCGTATAATCCCGATCGGGAGAACACCGCGTACAGGGTTCGCTCGCATTCCTCGAGCCAGTCTGATACTCCGTATTCCTCCATGAGCCGGATGTCCTCAAACTGCAGCTTCATCCATATCGACCGTCTGTTGGCGGTGTATCCCTGGAATCCGGACGACGCAATCTGTACGTCCAGTGCGGCCCGGTTGTTGTAGTTTACCTTTGGGCGTTTGTCTGCGTTCTGGTCGTCGACCGGATCAAAGAGTCGGGCTGGGAAGCAGAACTCCATGACCTCTTTCCAGAGGGGCTCCCACCGGAGCCTTCTTTCCTCAAGGGTCTTGATCCTGCTTTCGAGCAGGGTTACCGCTTCCGATCCACGGTCTTCGTCCATGCTCATTCCTTTGGCGGGTAGAGGATCTCCGCCGGTGTTTTCTTTTTCTTCGATATCTCCTCTGCCTGCTCGCGTGAAAGCATCGGAGCCTGGTCAGCGCCGGCAGCGTCCTCGGGTATGTAGATCGACTTGTCTGCAGCGCCTTGGACCATCGGGTTTACGAATCCGGGGAGGTCGGATGCGACAAATCCTTCTGTCTGTCCCTTGCGCTTTTTTGTCGCGTCAGTGAGGAATGTCGAGGAGTCACCAGCTGGAGTTGCCATGCTTGCTTCGTTCAGAAAATCCATAGCCTGCGCCTTTCGTTTGAAAAGAAGCCCAGCCAGATGGGATGGGCATCTGGCTGGACTGGTGCTGGTTTGGATCGGCTTCAGCTTTCACTGTCACGATCCTGCATGGCTATTCGCGGGAAGGTTCCGCGGTCGACGCCGGATGGCATCAATACCCGGAGTGTATCTCTCCTTGGTCAATTTGTCAAAGCCCGCGCCTCAAGTCGTCATATGGGCTGTCCTTTTCGATGCGCATGCTTCCTGCCCTCAGTTTTTCCCTGACCCTGAGCCCTCGCGGGTTCCTCACGAATTCAGACATGCAGGCATACCGTGTATCGTCGTAGCAGTTGGAAACAAGGAGCCCGTCCGCAAAGTATTCATGTGTCTCTTCGACGCTTAGGTCGTGAACGGTTCGCGTAGTACCCTGGGTTAAGCCGACGAAATGCACGGCCTTTACATCGCAGGCTGCAATACTTTGATTCACCGACTGTCCTGGTTGTATACGTCCCTCCACATTCCTCGCACACGCGCTTGACTTGCACTCGATTTTCCCACATTGCCTCGACGTGCTTGGAGTGCCACGCCTTCCCTGCTTCGCTCCTATGCCACGCTGCAGCCTCTGGTCCTCCGCCCTTAGGGTTGTGAATCTTCCCGACGTGATGGTGGCGCTGGTGCTGTTTTGATTCGATGCACTCGAGGTTTTCGATGGCGTTGTTCCCTGGATTTCCGTCCCTGTGGTGCACCTGCCATCCTTCAGGAATTGGACCTCGTTCGTGCTTCCAGATTTCTCGGTGCAGGGACTCGACCCCTTGTCTTCTCTCGCATCCTGATGGTTTGAAATATCGGCGATCCTCTTGCCGCTTGGATTCAGGGTATCTCCTGAATAAAATCCCATTGTATTCGATTTGCTCCGCTGGCATGGTTCCTCCCTGAACATCACTATATCGCCATATCGCATTTCGTCAATGCGAATGAATCCCCGCGTGTCCACCCACACTTTGTGCGCCGGAGTTGCCTCTACAGTCTTCCCGTTGCTGAAATGCGCGACCACGGTCTGATGCTCGCCCTCGTGCCACACGTCTAAAACTCGGCATGGTCCGTCCCTGGTGATGACGTATTCTCCCGGTTGCATGCTCTCGATTGTGCGCGGACCTTCGGTCGTGGTGACCATGGTGCCGTCAGGGAAGCAGTGATCTTCCAGCTCGGTGTTTATGTCCTCGGGATCCCTTGGGTCTGCGGTGAGGTACGGGACCGTTCTCATCCAGTCTGTGCAGTTCTCGCTGATCAGCAACATGGGCCTCCTGTCGTGTCCTTCCGATTGCAGCATCTCGTGGAGTTTTGCGAGCCCATTCTTGCGGTCGTTCGTTGCCTTTACCATCTTGAATCCAAACGACGCGAACGTTTCGGCGATGCTCGGGAGGTCGTCATCCTTTGACCAGCACGCTGGGTCTGCTACCATGGTCACTGAGCTTGTCTCCACGCTCATCGACCATGCCTTGGATGCCACGGCCTTGGCTCCCATGCGTAGTCCCGTGTTTGGCTCTCCCGTGCATCCGTACCACTCCTTGGTGCGTATGAGCCGGCCTTCGTCATTGACTGCCCACCAGCCAATGGAGAACGGGCGAGCAAATCCCCAATCCATGGTTACGAACCTGTACCACCCTTCTCCGAGCGGCCTGTTCAGGATCACGTGCAGTTCCCTTCGGTACTCGCTAAGGACCTGCCCTGCGATCACGTCCCAGTCTCCCCAGCGCAGTGCTTTGATCAGGTGCTGTGGCTGCAGGAGCAGTCGCTTCTCGTACTCAGGGTCCTGCTCCATGATCCGGAGGTTGTCCTCGAGCCTTGCCGGTATGAAGCAGCGGGTCATTCCTGAGCCTGGGTCTGTGTGAACATCGAACGGGTTGCTTACGTCTACGAACCTTGCCTTGACCCATACGTGTCCTGGCCGGCCTGGGTTCCCTGTTGCCCTCGCAAAGCACGGGGCTCCATCGGCGCTTCGGCAGCAGGACAGCATGAAGATGTACGGACCCTGGTTTGGAAATTCCGTCAGCTCGTCGAAGCCGATCCAGGGATATTGGTGTCCATTGTACTTTCCGAGGTCGAGGTCGCTTTCGAGCGATCGGAAGCGCAGGGTTGCCATCCCTGGGTATCGTGCGTTGGGCGCTGGTATCTTCCACAGCATCTGGTCGCCACCGACGTATGTGGCTCCGGGGATCTTCCCGATGATCTGCTTGGATCGACCGACTATTTCGTCAAGCTCTTTGTACGAACGCCTGAAGAGGATCCCTTTCCACGCTTCACCCCACTCTTCGTAGTGCGCGAGGTAGTCTCCGATGAGGAAGTCCGACTTGCCTCCTCCTTTTGCTCCTCCGTAGAAGACCTCGAATGCCGGGCAGGAGATTGCGTCTGCTTGTCTTGGCTGGGGTTCCCAGACGATTGTTGGTGCGCTTTCGCCCATTCTTCCAGGCTCCTTTTCTGTACCACCCGTATTATCACCGGGGATGCGTCGCTGTCTCCCGGTCCCTGTATCGGGAGCGGGGTCTTGCCTTCCTCCCTCTCGATCAGGAACCTTGCAGCGGAGACGTCACCCTCCTGGATGGCCTTGGCGAACAGTTTTGTAATGATGGCCTGCTTTCGGCTTACCTTGGTCCCGTCAGGCATCCTGATGTCGACCATCGATGAAAGCTGGGCGATTATGTCGCTGTACGACTCGCCCTTCTTTGGTCTTCCTTTCGGGTTGCCTGACTTCCCTTTCTGGAATCCGCTACTCATTCATGAGTTCCGGACAGAATTTCTGCCACTCGTATGGCTTTCCATTCCTGGTGAGTACCGGTGTCATGTGGTGCCTGAAGACCCAGAGGCACCAGCGCTTGACGATCAGGTCTGCCCATCGGGGATCAAGCTCGAGCCCCCTAAACACCCTATTGGCCCGCTGCGCTCCGATCAGCGTCGAGCCTGACCCGGTGAACATATCGAGGACCACTTCCCCTGGCTCCGTGTTGTTGATGATGGCCCGCATGGATAGTTCTACAGGCTTCTGGTTGGGGTGGATGTATTCCGACTTGCTGTCCTGCTGGACCTCCCAGACGTCGCTTCCTTCGAGGCTGGACAGGAGTGTCACTTCTCCTTCCATGACCTTGAGGCTCCGCGCCTTCTTGCCTTTGGGCGGTTCGCGCTGGATGTGCAGGTGCGCTCCGTCTTCTCCGACCAGGGTCACTCCGTTTGCAATGGCTACGTATCCGGTCCCGTCCTTGCGCTGGGTTACCGCCCACACGGTCGTTTGTTTTCTGTCTCCGGTCCAGCGCGGAACGATCCCGTGCCTGCCGCAGTAGAAACATGGTTCATGCTGCCATTGGTACTGGCTGCGTCCCATAGTGGCTGATGGTTTGACCCAGATTATGTACTGGCGCTCCTCGAGCCCTGCCGCGATGATTGCCCTCTGGAATGACGGCCTGGTTGCCGATGCGTGCCAGATGTAATACGCGGCATCGTTCATCGAATGCTTGGCTGCCAGCTTGAACGCAGGGGCCAGCAGCTGGTGTTCCAGTTCCTCGCCCTTCTTCTCGTCGTTCAGTATCCCTCCGTCTGCTCCGTCGTAGTCCACTCCGTATGGTGGATCGGTGAACACCAGTTGTGCGGATTGGTCGCCCATCAGCTTTGCCATTGCTTCCTTGCTGGTGCAGTCTCCCACCAGCAGGCGGTGCGGTCCCAGCTCGTAGATGTCTCCTGGCTTTGATATCTTTGGTGCCGATTCTGGTTCGTCGTCGTCTCCGCCGGCGCTCTCGTCAGCCCTGACACTCTCGAGCCTGATCTCCCCGGATGGAAGGCGCAGGTCAAGGTCTATCTCCACGCCTCCCATGAAATCCCGGATGCCTTCGATGGTGAAGTCTCCGTACTGGCTGGAAATGCCCAGCAGCTTGTCCTTCGCGTCCTCGAGGTCCTTGGCTTCTATCAGGTCGTATGGCAGTTCCGGGATGGTGTATCCCTGTGCCTGGAGTTCAAGGAGCGCCTTTGTGCGCTGGTGTCCGTCGAGCAGGTTGAACGTCGAGCCCTGCTTCCAGATGTGGTATGGGACATTAAACCCGTGTTTCAGGATCCGGTTCTTCAGCTTCTCCAGTTCCTTGCGATCAATCTTCTTGAGGTTCCCCTGTATCCCTTTCACTTTCTCTAGCGGCACTGTTCCAGCCCCACTGCACGTTATCCTGATCGTCCTCTGATCTTGCGTTGTTTTCGGCACGTTGTAATTCCCCTTCCTTCCGTTTGATTCTGAAAACCTGGCACCTTGTTCCTTGTCCTGGCGGTATCAGTATGAATGAATTGTCCCGTGGTCCTATTTTCAGTCTACTGCATCTTTTGCATATTTTGCAGGCAGGCGTCCCAAGGCAGGGCGATTCGTCGCTGAACGGTTCGGTTTTGCTTGTCCTTCTTGGTATGTGGCGCATGACCATGGTTTTCTAGTCCTTTCGTCCCGGCGCTGGGACGTTCTTGCGTGGCCTCCCGCCTTTCTTCCCGTTCTCTCTTGCTGTCTTTTTTCGTATCTCCGATGGTGTGGACCCGGCTCCCCGCGCTATCGCGGCATACACAGGGTGAGGCGCTGACCTCCAGTATTCGTTTGCCTGTTTGAAACCCTCCCATATTCCGGTTACGCCTATGCCGCGTGATGCCAGCAGGGTCCTTGCGACTATTGCGAGGTCAATTGATCCGTTGGCTGCTTTCAGCAGTACGTCTGTGGAGAGCAGTGTCATCGCCGACCACGGTGGCTCCGTGTCTCCCTTGTTCAGTTTGTCGTATGCGTCGTATCTGTCTTCCTGGTAGCTCATTCTCCATCCTCCTGTCTTGTTGCAGTTTCTGTCTCGATGTAACTTTTGTTACATACCTTCGCTCATGCCTTGCTCTCTTTTCTATCCTATGGATTGGCTTGATAGAATGCCCCGGCGAATCCCTGCCCGCACATCGAGCGCAAATCGGCATCGCACTTGATGGCTGGGAGGGCGAAGCTGAACTCTGGTATGAGTGCCACCGCTGATTTGTGCAGGAAGGCCAAGTTAGGCTTGCCCCTGCCAGGCCGTGTGTAGAGGGGCAGCTTGCCCGGCACATCGGCCCAGTTCCGGTACAGCTT
>JFJP01038956.1_pt1 | contig 14999 bp, 18 predicted proteins | sample 431651 | NCBI WGS metagenome assembly JFJP01 (sample SAMN02602958, study PRJNA72255) | Microbial mat metagenome, whole genome shotgun sequencing project. | biome: fresh water; feature: sink hole; material: water; isolation source: purple microbial (photo- and chemosynthetic) mats found in...
GCTTGGCCAACGGCAGCATCATCACGCCGGTTGATCATTACGAACGCCTGCTACAGGACCCGTCCTGCAAGGGACCGCGTGGGGCGTTTCGTATCAGCTACAACACGCTCGGCGGTCGCTACATCCGGCAGGGCGCGTTTCTCAACCTTATTCAATCGGGCTACATAGGCGCGTACGCCGAAACAACCGCAGCACTCACCACCCTGGTCGAGGCTGTTCTGAGTGGCGATCGAGCGGTGGTCGCAGCCGTTCAATCGTCACGGTATGAACCCGACGAAGCGATTGCCAAATAGCGCAATCGCTGACAGGCAGGCGCTCAAGTTGCACTGCGCTTTGACCCCGCACGCGGCGGCGCCGCGCGAAATCAGCGAGCCTTGTTCGACTGACTCAGAACTGACGCTGCCAGTTCCTTCGTTTCATCCGCATAGCGCTTGCTGGCAAGTACTTTTGCAGCCAGGTCCTCCATCTCCGCCCCGGTCTGCTTGCTACCGTTGCGCTGCGCGAGCGCAGACGCCGCGAGACTCTTGGCGATCTGGGAGGCGCGCTCATTTTGCAAGGTTTCCGCTGCCAGCGTGGCGATGCGGGCAGACGTTTGCTTCGTGTTTTTCGACATGTCGATCTCCTGTGGTGAATCAAGCTTTGGGAGGGAACCGGAACGGCAGCACCGTACTGTTATCCGTCGCCGGTCGCTCCCCGATACTCACTGGCACAGTGCGCATACGTGCAAGCTGCACGACCTTGCTTTTACCCTGGAAATAGCCTTCCGGTAGCCCGGCCAGTGATTCGATGTCATGTGCAGCCAACCCGATATGCCGCGGAATCGCATCCAGCGGCATCACGTTCTCGTCGACCAGTAGATCGATGGTGCGGCGTAGTAACCGAGGCCGTTCGGGTGACCGGTCGCCATCACCAGGTTCTGACTTGGCGCCCCACCGCGCAGAGCGTCGTTTGAAGAGCGCCTGCGCGCCTTCATCATCCAGAATCTTCAATGCACGAAGCCTCATCACGATCGCGCCCACGGAGACTCCCCAGCGCCGCTTCAACAACAACAAATCGTCCAAAGTCACGGGCATCCGCACTTCGGTGGCAAGCGTCTCGGCGGGCAACAGGAATGCGCCAGCAAAACGGTGCGCTTGCTGTTCCAACTGCTTGTGGCGATCACGCTCAGTGGGGCGCGGAATGTACCGATGAAGGATCAAATGCCCTAGCTCATGGGCCAGGTCGAATCGACTTCGGTACCCGTTGTCCTTGTCAGCCGACAGCAGGACGAGTGGCCGTCCAAGCACTTCGCTCCATGCCGATAGGCCTTCAATTTGTGCAATGCCGGTTTCCTCCCGGATCAAAATAACGCCAGCCCCTTCGACCGCGAGGGCAAGGTCCTGTACTGCCGCACGGCCGATGCGCCATATATCGCGGCACTCGCTGGCAGCTATCTCTATTTCCTCATGTGTGATCTCCTCCGGATCGGAAAATGTACGGCCAGGAAGATTCAAGGCCGGATAGTCCACGAACTCCGACAGCGCGACAGCAATGTCCTGACCCCACTCCAGCCTAGCTTCGAGCATCGCGCGGGCGGCGACGTGCGCCGACGCATTGCTGCGAAAGAGTGGCACAGACACTTTCGTCGCGGGCAATCGGGTGAACCATTCCGGCGTCACGTTGACGACGCCTGCAAGCCGCTCCAGCGCATCGCGCTCGGGCGCCTGACTGCCTGAACGCCACTTGCTGACCGTCGCTGGCGAAACGCCAACAAGCGATGCCAGTTGCACCTGGCTCAGTCGGCGCGCGGCCAATATCTGGCTAAGGCGCTCCTTCTGAAAACCTTGAATGCCACCACGGCTCATTGCGAAGTTCCGTCTTTATCCTGCTTGCCAATGTTCTTCTTCAGCTTCGGCGTCGCGAGGTCATCTTGGGCCGCAGGCTTCTGCTCGTAGCGCTGCACGAAGGCATCCAGCGGCTCCCGGAAGAGCCAGCCGCGCATGTAGCGATCAGGTACGGCGACCTGGATCGAAACCGGCGACTCAGGCTGATGTCGCAGCGATCCGGAAAAACAGGCTACGAAGAAGGCCACCGCCTCGGACGGAGGCACGTAGCCCTCGAACAACTCCGGTTGAACCAACGGCTCGATAGCCTTGTTCGCCACGGACATCTGCCTGCGTGTGTGGCTGCGCCGTCCGTTGATCCAGAAACCTTCCGGAATATTGAATCTGGCGAGCGTGAAGACGCCGGTCCGGCCGGTCACGATGCCATTGCCTCGAATCGCTGTCGGCGACGCATCGCCCATGGAGAGGGCTCGCTGGAATGACTCATTCATGTGGAAGTGCCGCATCTGCCCGACGACGTGAGGCAGATGACCATCGTCCATTCCCTTGGCCGCTGCGTAGGCGCGCTGCGCCCCCGCAGCCAAAGCATCCTCAATGCCCATAACGAGCCCACGAGGAATGTTGCGTAATAGCAGATCAGGAATCGAATCTTTAGAAGCACTGGTCATAAGGAGGAGTCCGAGTCAGATTTCGTTTAATGGTAATATACACCATAATACTTTCGTTTAGAGGCTATTTTTCAAAAATTGTTTCGGAACGAGCACCAATCTGCCCACGGCCAGCGTTGACTTGTCCGAGAGGTATGAGCAAATTCCGGACAAACGCTTCGCGCGTCCCGGCGTACCGCCGTCGGGCTCGCGGGCGTTGCCCCGCGCCTCGTGCCGAGTCACGGCCATTCGGCATTGATCCCTGACGCCTCCGGCCCTTTGGGCCTGCGCGCGCCGCTTGCCTTTGATGCAGTGGAGTGTGTGGAGGGGCGGCCTTGCTGTTCCCTTCAAGGTACCACGCCGTTCTCGCCGTCAAGGGCTGCGCGTGCTTAGCACGCTGGCGTCCATGCGGCCGTCTGCGACCCCTGACTGCTGCGCTGCGCCGTGTTCCTCCGGTTCCGGGCAATTCCGCCCGATTCGACTGGAGCACGATCATGTCGCAACTTACTCATTCTCTCAATTCTTCCCTTCTCGTTCGCGATGTCACGGGCGACTACCGTCCGGCCAATGCCGACGAGGTGTTGCAGGCTGCGCAACGTGTGCTCGCAGGACAGATGCGCAACTGCGAAGCCCTGACTTCGCCGCAGGTGGTGCGCGACTTCCTGCGAGTGAAGCTGGGGGCGCTGGAGCACGAGGTGTTTGCCGTCATCCATCTGGATGCGCAGAACCGTGTCATCGAATACGTCGAGATGTTTCGCGGCACGGTGAGCCAGACATCGGTGTATCCGCGCGAGGTGGTCAAGGAGGCACTGGCCAGGAATAGCGCTGCGCTGCTGCTGGTGCATAACCACCCGTCGGGTGCAGCCGAGCCATCGCGGGCCGACGAGATGCTGACGCAAACGCTGAAGTCGGCACTGGCGCTGGTGGACGTTCGGGTGCTGGATCACTTGATCGTCGCCGGTAGCGCCATCCTGTCGTTTGCCGAACGCGGGCTGCTGTAGCTCTAGGGGGCTTTGCCCCCTTTTTGCTGCGTCCTTGGTTTGGCGAAAAAACTGCGCGCTGCGCTTGCCTCCAGGGGTCGGCTGACGCCCACCCCGCCGCGCAGGCTTGGCGCCCCGCAAGACCGCCGAACAGGCTGCGCCTGATCGGCCTGCGCACATTGCCGCTTTCGCGCTGCGCGCTTCGCTTACCTCCAGCCAGACGTGCCTGCGGCACGCAGTGGCGCTCGCCGCGCGGCGTTGGTCCGTCGATCATCTGGCCGTAGACCGGTCATCCGTCTTTCCCTCTCCTTCATCACCAATCCCGCGACCGTAGCCAGCGGTGCCTGTCCGTCAAGGCGCGCAGGGCCGTGTCCTCGCTGCGCTGCGGGCCGCACCAACCCTGCGCTTTCTTCCTTGACCGCCAGCCCCTCGCTGACCCGGTTTTTCGCGGGCGATGAACTCAGGAAAGACGGCGGCAACGGCGACCAGCCCAGGTCACTGCGCCGAACAAACCGAAGCCAACACCGGGCTCCGAATCTTGGAATCCGGTCAGCTTTGAAACCACAACCTGTAACCACTGGAGAAATACCATGCAACTCAGTTCCCGTTTCGCAAACGCTACACCCATCTTACGCGCCGACCATCCGTTATCGGATGATCAGATTCGCAGCGTAGCCCCTTCCATCTTCGCGGAGGAAAAGCACCAGAGCCGATCCGACCGCTACACCTACATCCCGACCGGAGAGGTATTGGGTGCCCTGCGAAAGGAAGGCTTCCAGCCGTTCATGGTGTGCCAGACGCGCGTGCGCGATACCGGCAAGCGCGAACATACCAAGCACATGCTGCGGCTACGCCACACCAAACAAATTAACGGCGCGGATGCCAACGAAATCATTCTGCTGAACTCGCACGACGGCACCAGCAGCTATCAGATGCTGGCGGGAATGTTCCGTTTCGTTTGCAGCAATGGGCTGGTGTGCGGCGATACCGTGGCCGACCTGCGCATCCCTCACAAGGGCGACGTGATCGGCCAGGTGATCGAAGGTGCCTACGATGTGCTGGATGGGTTCGAGCTGGTGCGCGAACGTCAGGAAGGTATGCGCGCCATCACGCTGGACCACGGCGAATCAGAGGTATTTGCCCGCGCCGCGTTGTCGCTGAAATACGATGACCCGGTCAAGCCTGCGCCCATCACGGAAACACAATTGCTGCAACCTCGACGTCGGGACGACGACCTGCCCGACCTGTGGAGCACGTTCAACCGCGTGCAGGAAAATCTGGTTCAAGGTGGGCTGTCTGCACGCACGGCCAACGGACGCAGGAACCGCACCCGCGCCATCCATGGCATTGACCAGAACGTCAAGGTCAACCGGGCGCTGTGGATACTGGCCGAAGAGATGAAACGGCTAAAAGGCTGACATGCGAGGGGGCAAAACCCCCTCATTTCAAGGCAATGCAGCAGCGGGTGGCCATGCAACGCCGCCGCGCCGCCCAGACTGATAAAGCTGGGCGGCGCGGCGGCAGTCGGGTAGCGACTGCCCAATGGCGGCATGACTTTCGCCATCCCTGTTTTTGTTCATCCGTCCAATGAGTTCGCCATGCTTTTGGTTGGGCAATCCGAAGATCCAGTACAAATTTTCTTGGCGTCTCCCGGCCTCGCCGGGCCGCGCTGTCGTGCCTGGCATCGAGCCGGTTTTGCCGTCTCGCCCCTTGCGGGCTTCCATCGTTCCCTCCCTGTGGTTCGGCTGACGCCTGCGCGCTGCGCTTGCTCTCCAGGGGTCGTGAAGCCCATGCACGCGATGGCGTGAGCATGAAGCCCCGCCCTTCGGGGCGGGGCTTTTCCCTTCGGTCAGTGCAACGCGCGCGTTTTCACATGCAGAGGGCTGCGCCCTCCGATCCCAAAAAACGCGCACCGCCGCCCAGGCGTGACGCCGGAGTGCGACAGACTTTGCTGCGCTCGGTTGTGCAATGGCGCACCGCCCCCGATGCTGGCGGGCAGGTCGCCAGAAACGACGGCGGCTCACCGACAAGCCGTCCACCATGCCCAGAGCCATCTGCGCCGCAACCCATCAAGCCCGCGCCAATGCGCGAGGAGCGTTCATCCTTGGTGATTAGGAACCGACCTTGCCTGCGATGGGGTGCGTGCCGGCGCAGCGCCTGTACGGGGATGCCGGGGCCATGCTGCCTTTCGGCTGGAGTCGCACCCATCGCGGCCTTGGCTTGTCGTGAATCCTGGCGAGGCACCGGCTGCGCCTCGGGCTTCATGGCTGCAACCGTCCGGCTCAACAAATTTCCCCGGCACTACGTGCCTTCCTCGCGAAACAAATTTCTCGTTCCTCCCGGTCCTCCACTGCGTTGCGGCCGCTATGCGGTGCAGCCCGCCCGTACCTCTCCCTTTGGATCACCGACAAGGCCGCGATGGGCGCGACCTTGATTCACCGAAAGGAACTACATCATGGCAAACATCGGCATCTTTACCGCACAGAACGACAGCTTCACCGGCACGGTTCGCACCCTGACGCTTAACGTCAAGGTCAAATTCGTTCCAAACGCCAAGGAAAGCGAGAACGCCCCGGACTACCGCATCGTCGCCGGCAACTTCGAGATCGGCGCGGCGTGGAAGAAAATCAGCAAGGCGGACCGGCCTTACCTGTCGGCAACCCTGGATGACCCGTCGTTCCCGGCGACCATCTATGCCCGCCTGGTCGAAGGTGAGGACGGCGCGCACAACCTGATCTGGTCGCGCAGCAAGGGCGACTGATCGTCGCCCTCGACGCCCCGCCCTTGCGGCGGGGCGCTTTTGCGTTCACTGTCAGCGGCCCGCGATGCGCATCGCGGGCCGTCTCATTTCATGCACTGAATCGCTGATTGGCGGAGTACGGTATCCCGTGGAAGCGTGCATCCGTATCCGTGCTTGGGCACAGAGCCGCTTCTACGGATTTGCGGTTTTGTAGTTTCACGGAGATGCGTAAAAACGGTTCTGCGTGTTCGTGGACTTGTGCACCAGCATTGAAGGCATTCGTGCGTCCCCCGGCAATGCCGGGTCGCGCTATCGTGCTGCGCATCGAGCCGCCGGTGGCGTCTCGCCCTTTCGGCTTCCATCGCTGACGCCTGCGCGCTTTGCTTGCCCTCCAGGGGATCGGCTCGACGCCCATCCCCGCCGCGCCATGCTTGGCGCCCCTCGCAATTCGCCGAACAGGCTGCGCCTGATCGGCATGCAAGACCGCATGCGCCATCGAACCTGGTCTGATGCCGACCGCTGTTCACCGAGGCGTTCTGGCGTTGCATGACGGCGCCACTCCTGTAGCACACGGCCGCATCACCGACCGGACAGGCAGCGCAGCTTGGCGCACGCCGCACGCCCGTCAACCCCCGGCCCGCGCCGGCTTCGCCCGTGTTGGGGGTGTGACGGCCGCGCTTTGCGCGTGCGCCGGACACGCAGCGCTCCGATCGGGAGCGTCCATTCAAGGAGTTGCCATCATGATCCTCATCACCGAAACACTGCGTGCGCAATTGCTGGCCAACGGCCGGCAGTCCCTCGACAACGACGACTTCGACCCACCGCCCGTGGTCAAGCTGTTCACCCCTGACGCGGGTGCGACCTGGCTGCTCACCGAGATCGACCCTGACGACCACGACCATGCCTTCGGGCTCTGCGACCTCGGGCAAGGCTTCCCGGAGCTGGGCTATGTGAGCCTGGCCGAGCTGCAATCGGTGCGTGGCCGTCTCGGCCTTCCGGTCGAGCGGGATTTGCACTTCACAGCCTCGAAGCCGATCAGTGCTTATGCGCGTGAAGCGCGACTCGCGGAGCACATCGTGAAGTAGCCGTCACGCGGGCGCTGCCGCTAGGCAGCGCCCTTTACTTGCCTATTTTTCCTTCTTGGCCTGGATGGCCGCCAGTTCGCGCTGCACACGCTCGATGACTTCACCCACCCCCTTGCTGTCGCCGCCATAGGCCAGCGTCAGCAGCGTGAGCGGATGCACGTCCATGACCTCGCACAGCTCGGCGACCTTGCTCAAGGTCGGGTTTTTCAGGCCACGTTCGAGCGAACTCATGTACGTACGGCTCGACACGTCCGAGAAAGCCTCCTGGCTAAGACCACGGGCTTTTCTGACTGTCTTGAGCGCCGCAGCGAATGAGTTCTTCGTTGTCATCAAATCGTTTCATGTAAAACGACGATGACACCCGATAGCACCCTATAGGGCTACAATCTATAGTGTTCATTTGCTGATCTTCCCTGCTGGAACTTGTTGCGGGCGTGTCTATGCTGAAATCCGCTTTTACTGAAATCATGAGTTCCATACCTACGCATTCGTCGATTCGTGCGACCACGGATTCGGTGGCATCCGCTTTGGCGATTTGGCGCAGAAGCGCACTTGTACAGTCAAGCTTTGACGCATCGGCACGTTTGCGCAAAACTAATGCCCCATTGATCATGACCACTTGCGCGCAGCGACCATGAAACCACTCATCACCGATGATCACCGCGTCCAACTGCTGGACAACGGCGCTGCCGCCGCGCGCGGCGAGCAGCGCGACCCACTGCCGGTCGTCAAGCTGTTCACCCTGGATGCGCATGCGACCTGGCTATTGACCGAACTCAGTCCTGACGACGGCGACACCGCTTTCGGCCTGCTCGACCTTGGTATAGGTGCGCCGGAACTCGGCCATGTGCGACTCTCCGTTCTGGAAGGCATTCGCGGGCCACGGAATCTGGCCGTTGCACGCGATCTGCATTTCACGCCAAGGCGGCGACTCTCCGAATACGCTCGACTGGCTCAGTCTGACGGGTCGATCAACGATTGACACCCCCTGTTGGCCCGCCACTGGCGGGCCACGCCATGCGATGCCGCAACGGTTCGCATTACGTCTTCCTGGGTCTGGGTCCAGGCCTTTTTTGTATTGATCGCTACTCAGTTAAAGCAACGGTACAACGCTGTCTCAAATAGTGCGAATGCCCGGACCGTTGCCGGCCACCTTACCGACTGCTGCGGGGCGGCACGCTGATCTGCGGCCCCGTGGCAACACGCTTGCCGACGCAGGCTGAGGATGGGACTGACCCCCATCCTCATCAATTGAAAACCTTGCGTCTATATGATTAACTCATAACAGTCGAAAACCGAGGTGGTCTTGCCCGCCGTATCCCCCGTGGCGATTGATTTCCTTCTATCCGAGAGGAGCTTGCGCCATGGCAGAGTCGAGCGCTGTTCACTGGCATCCCAGTGCTGCATACCTGTACGTCCTGCATCTGGACGGCCCCGCGCTGGCTTGGGAGTACCTGCGGCGCAACCCGGAATACCAGCGCGCCTGGCAACGCCACCGGCGCCATCCGCAGCACGAGGCGCTTCGCTGGGGCTTGCGCCTGCTGGAAGACCCCGCGCGCGATTCACGCGACGCCTACCCCGACTGGTCCCCTGATCCATCCTCGGTAGTCCAGGTCTATCCCGATGCCGATCCCACGGCCGATGCACTGCTGTTCCAGCTCTGGCGCTTCCCCGGCCGCAAACACCTGATGCACGACGGCAAGCGCCTGGTGCTAACCACGCAGATCGTCAATCGCATGCTGCGCATCGCGATATCTCCCGCACTGGAAGACGGCATGGCTTACGCCTATGCCGTCCGCGCCGGTTGCAAGCTCACCGAGCGCTGGCGCGCAATCGAAGCCGAGCTGACGTTGCTTGACACCGCAAAGGTGCACCACACCGCAATCGCCACCGGCCGACCAGGTCGCGCGTCAATGCTCCACATGCGCACCCTCCAGGCGCTCGACGGCACGCTGGCCGGCGCTTCGCAGCGCGGCGTGGCCGAAGTGTTGTTCGGCATCGCCGCCGTAACCGAGCGCTGGTACGACGACGGCGATCTGCGCGCCCAGGTCCGCCGCTTAGTCCGGCGCGGGCAGACGCTCATGGATGGCGGATACCACCGGCTACTCTAATTCGGCAGGGCCGCGCAGGGACGTTCGCGCGGCGACGCAAAACGTCCCTGCGCAGAACGCCTGACTTTCCCGAGACTGCTTCCATCCGGCGGCGATTGCTTCGTCGGCGATCTTGACCGATGGAGGCACATGCCATGAGACCCGCACCGTTACGGCCGCACCACGTACCCGCAGCCGCACCCACTGCCACCCAGCAGCCCGCTCAATCTGCGCAGCCAGCGCGTTACCTGACCAACGACGAAGCCGCCGCGTTCCTGCGGCTATCGCCGCGCACGCTGGAAAAGCAGCGCGTCATCGGCGGCGGGCCGCGCTTCCGAAAGTTTGGCCGGCGCGTGATGTACGCCGTCATCGACCTCGAAACCTGGGCCGATGCGCGCAGCTTTGAGATGACGTCCGACCCCGAATACGCTGAACAACACAGCGCGCACCGTCCCGGCGTGCGGTGATCGGCGATGGGCACCGTCACTGATGGACATCGGGCACGACCCGCAGCGCGAGCAGCTCGAACTATTCCATGCCTTCTCCGGCGAGCTGCCGGCACGCGATGCGCAAGACTTGATGGCCTACCCGTTCTTTTCGCTGGCCAAGAGCAAGCGCACGGTGCCGATCGACTTCCGCACCGGCAGCGTGACCGTGCGGGTCGAAGGCACGGCCGAGCATGGTCTGGCGACGATATGGGATGCCGACATCCTGATCTGGGCCGCCAGCCAGATCGTCGAGGCGCGCGATGCGGGGATTCGCTCGTCGCGGCTGATGGCGGCCACACCCTACGAAATCCTGCGCTTCATCGGCCGCGGCACGTCGCTGCGCGACTACCAGCGCCTCAAGGCTGCGCTGGATCGCTTGCAGTCCACCAGCGTAGCCACATCCATTCGCCAACCCAATGCGCGGCGTCTGCACCGCTTCTCGTGGATCAACGAATGGAAGGAACGTGCGGACGGCCAGGGCCGGCCGCTGGGCATCGAGTTGATCCTGCCGGACTGGTTCTATGCCGGTGTGTTCGAAGAGAGCCTGGTGCTGACGATCGACGCCAACTACTTCCGCCTGACCGGCGGTATCGAGCGCTGGCTGTACCGCCTGGTGCGCAAGCACGGTGGCTGGCAGCGCGAAGGCTGGCGCTTCGATTTCCCACACCTGCACCGCAAGTCCGGGAGTCTGGCGCGCTTCACCGACTTCGCCTACGACCTGCGTTGCATCGTGGCGCGGCAACCCTTGCCGGGTTACACGCTTGCCGTCCTGCGGCCCAGGCACGGGCCGGAGGTGCTGACCTTCCGAGCCGTGCCGTCCACGGCACCGCTGCGGCCCGGTGGCAGCTTCAGTGCCGGTGCAGTGCCTGTGGAAAAGCGGTGAATACGCTCGTGCTATCGGGAGTGGGAATCCTCGTGCTATCAGGCGTAGCGCTGTCGTGCTATCAGGAGTATGAACGCGTCGAAAAGCCTTGCGCAATAAGGGTTCCGGCGTTTCCTAACTTAGGTTCTAACTTTGAATCTATAAAACTAACGATAGGAAGGCCCCGCGCGCTGTGGATAAGTCGGCGGACAGGAGGCAGCGCATCATGATCATCGCGCTACTCAATCAAAAAGGCGGGGTCGGCAAGACAACCCTCGCCACGCACATCGCCGGTGAGCTGGCGACGCAAGGCAGCTCGGTGATCCTGCTCGATGCCGATCCCCAAGGCTCGGCACTCGATTGGACGCAGCGCCGCAGTCAGAACGGTTTGCCCAGGTTGTTCGGTGCGGTCGGTCTGGCAAGGGAAACGCTACATCAGGAAGCGCCAGAACTCGCCAGACGCTGCGATCACGTCGTCATCGACGGCCCGCCCCGGATCGCCGCCCTCGCTCGCTCCGCGCTGCTCGCGGCTGACATCGTGTTGATCCCCGTACAGCCCAGTCCTTACGACGTGTGGGCCAGCGCCGAGATGGTGTCGCTGATCCGCGAAGCGCAGGTGTTCCGGCCAGCGCTGCGCGCGGCCTTCGTCATCAACCGGCGCGTCAGCACCACGGTGATCGGGCGCGAGGCACGCGGTGCGCTCGCCGATCAACCGCTACCGTCGCTGTTGTCAGAGGTTCGGCAGCGCATCGTGTTTGCCGACAGCGTGGCCAGAGGCCAACTCGCACGTGAACTCGACGTAGACAGCATTGCTGCACGCGAAATCGCGGCGCTCACCGATGAAGTCTTGAGGATGGTGTGATGAAGAACGGCAAGCGCGTTGCCATTGGTGCGCGTCCGCCCGCCAATCCGCACGCTGATGCCTGGGTACGCCAGGGCGACGGCGCGGACATCGGCAAAACCGATCTCTATACCGCCCGGCTGACCATCGACGTGACGCCGGCGCTGCGCGCCCGCATCAAGGTCGCAGCCTTCACACGCGGCATCACGGTGGCCGAGATGCTGCGTGCGTTGCTGGAACATGAATTCCCGGAGAAGCAGCCATGAGTGCGCTGCCGCAAGCGGCCAGCAACGCGCCGCCCATACCACGTCCCGTGGCATCAAACGTCGCGAACAACACGCCGCTGACGCGCGTCTCGCTGGCGTTCGTCGAACGTCGGATCAACGTCTACCTGCGCTTCGGCCATCCGGTTCGTGAGCTGCGCCTGGACCGCTGGCGCCGCTACGCGGTGTTCCTCCCCGCCGCGTTGTTCTGCCGCGTGCGCTGGGAGTCCAACGACTACGGCACGACGCGTTGGCAGCTCATGGTGCTGCAAACCTGCACGCCGCTCGATGCGGTGCAGCGCATTGCCGGCATCCAACCGGGTGCGCGCCTGCTGCTGCACGCCGAAGGCGAACAGCAAGTGCAGTCAGTCCTGCCGCAGATCGATGCCATCGAAACGCTCGGCATCGATCCGGTGACCGTGTCGCCCGCGTACTGGCGCACGTTGGGCAACCGGCTGTCTGCGCGCCTACCGCTGCCGGCTTACACGGTCGAACGGCATGCCGCTTACCTCGCAGGCGAGGCGTTGCGATGAACACCCGTCGCGTTGTAGTCGCGCTAGTCACCGGCCTCGGCATTGCTGCGCTTGCCTGGCCGTCGCTGCACACATCAATGGCGCGCATCGCCTACAACCCCAGCGACAGCGTACCGCCTGGCTGGTATCGCATCGACCCGCCCGACTCGCTGCACGTCGGCAGCATCGTGCTCATCCGGCTTCCGGCAGACGCCGCCGCGCTGGCTGCGCAACGTGGCTACCTGCCTGAACACATCCCGCTGCTCAAGCGCATCGGCGCAATATCGCCGCAGCAGGTGTGCATCGAGAAGCACATCGTTCGCATCGACGGCGCGGCGGTAGCTGGCGTCCATGCAACAGATGGCCGTGGCCGTCCACTGTCGGCATGGCAGCAATGTCGGCGGCTTCACGATGGTGAGCTGTTCCTGCTCAGTGCAAGCAATCCGGCATCGTTTGACAGCCGGTACTTCGGTCCCGTTGCTGTCTCCGCCGTGATCGGCAGCGCGCAGCCGTTATGGACGTGGTGAACATGGAACAGGCCATGAGCGTGCAGCACTGCATGCCGTTCTTCGTGCAGTCTCGCTGCACATCGTTTGCACCACGGCCTGCGGCTGCGGTGCTTCACCCGTGCAGACAATCGCAGCCTGACCGTCTGAGCCGGTCGCGCCAGCGATCGGAAAAGACGGAGGGCAAGATAAAAGGACGCGGCACTTCGGCGCGTCGAAAGCCTTGTCTGCACGTGGGTTGGCGCGGCACGCGCTTCATGCTGTGCTGTGCCGTGTGCGGCGCGAAGGCCGCGCCCGCATTGGTCTATCAGCGTGCTTCGCCCGCCGGGCTTGGCAGTGCTACGCCGGAGTTGATGCCATGAGCAGTCGTGACGATGACCGTTTCCGCATGCGCCCCGGCGCACCCAAGAACCGCCAGCAGAAGTTCATTTCACAGGTTTTGAAGGAGGTCAGCAAGGCTGGCGGCAAGTCGGTGCGCAAGTCAGGAGCGCGGCCTGGCGCACGCCTTGGGCGGGGCCATGTGGCCGCCCGTTTTACTGGACACACTGCGCAGCCAGGATCGCGGCGCGTCGCCATCAAGACCCGGCTGGTGAACCTCAAGCAAGCCGGATCACGCTCGACCACCACGCATCTGCGCTACATCGAGCGCGAAGGCGTGGGTCGCGATGGCGAACCGGGCCAAGCCTACGGGCCGACGACGGACAGCGCAGACTTGACGGTATTCGAGGAGCGTGGCAAGGACGACCGGCATCAGTTCCGCTTCATCGTCTCGCCGGAGGATGCCGAGCAACTCGACGACCTGCGCACTTACACCCGGAACCTGATGAGCCGCATGGAAGCCGATCTGGGAACGAACCTGGATTGGGTGGCGGTCAACCACTGGAACACCGACAACCCGCACACCCACGTCGTGCTGCGCGGCAAGGACGATACGGGCAAGGATTTGATCATTTCCCGCGACTACATCGCACAAGGGATGCGCGAACGAGCCGCCGAACTGGTGACCGAATGGCTGGGGCCGCGCACCGAGCTGGAGATCCAGCAGAGCCTGCGGCGGGAGGTCGATCAGGAACGCTGGACCAGCCTGGACCGCACGCTGCAACGCGAAGCGCAAGGTGGGTTGGTCCACATCAATCAACCCACCGAAGACCCCAAGCGCAGGCAGCAGCGCGTGCTATTGATCGGGCGACTGCAACGCTTGCAGCATATGGGACTGGCGCACGAGTCATCGCCCGGCGTGTGGGGCGTCCACGCCGATGCCGAACAGGTTCTTCGGGCGATGGGTGAGCGTGGCGACATCGTGCGCACGATGCAGCGTGCCATGAGCGGTGTGCCGCGCGACTTGGCGGTGTTCGATGCTGGCGAGAACGGCCGGTCGGTGGTCGGTCGGGTAGCCGCCAAGGGCATGGCCGACGAGTTGTACGACCGGGGCTATCTCGTGGTCGATGGCACCGACGGCAAGGCGCACTACATCGCCTTGAATGCCAAGGTGGAGCTGGAGCAATATCCGGTGGGCTCAGTGGTAGAGGCGCGCGGTTCGGCTGACATCCGCATAGCTGACAAGAACATCGCCGCGCTCGCGGTCGATGGCCTGTACCGCACCGACCATCATCTGACGATGGCCACGGCCCAAGCCACACCTATGCGCGACCCCAAGGAGGTGGTTGATGCCCATGTGCGCCGACTGGAAGCACTGCGCCGGGCGGGCATTGTCGAACGGGTCACCGAGGGGGTTTGGCGGGTGCCAACAGACCTGCCCGAGCGAGGTCGGCAATACGATGCGCAGCGGCTGGGCGGCGTGTCGGTGGAACTGCGTTCACACCTGCCCATTGAGCGGCAAGTCCGCGTGATCGGAGCGACCTGGCTGGATCAGCAGTTGATCGGTGGTGCCAGCGGTATCACCGACAACGGCTTCGGCGGCGAGGTGCGCGAAGCGCTGCGGCAGCGGTCGGATTTCCTGGTCGAACAGGGCCTGGCCGAGCGGCGCGGACAACGCGTGATTCTGGCACGCAATCTATTGGCGACGCTACGTGGGCGCGAGATTGATACGACAGCCAAAACCATCGCTGCGGAAACCGGTATGGCGTACCGGCCCCTGGCAGATGGTGAACGTGCGACTGGGGTCTACCGCCGCAACGTGCAACTCGCCAGCGGACGCTTCG
>JFJP01038957.1_pt1 | contig 14998 bp, 6 predicted proteins | sample 431651 | NCBI WGS metagenome assembly JFJP01 (sample SAMN02602958, study PRJNA72255) | Microbial mat metagenome, whole genome shotgun sequencing project. | biome: fresh water; feature: sink hole; material: water; isolation source: purple microbial (photo- and chemosynthetic) mats found in...
GGCACACGGGCTACTTGCACTACAATTATTTCAAAGCCGTACCGCCTGAAATTGAACCCTTGGTTGCAACATATAAGGTATCTGCATCCATATTAGCAAAACAGTCAGCGTTACACTTGGTGCCTGCGAACTCAATCGGACTACCTTTGACTGAGGAAAGAGCAAAACCGGCAAAGTTGAAACCTGCGCTTGGATCATAGGCCGGAGAAATAACTTCACCCGCGTCATCCTTAACTTCTGCAACTGCTGTCATACCCAATAGTTCAATTACTTCTGCTTTAGTTTTCATGTATTACTCCGTTATTTGCGTACAATTTCTAAGAGGGTCCTTCGAAGCTAAATACATTACCCCTTCGATATTGTGAATACGAATTTCACAAGATGTATCCGGATCGATGTAATTTGCTAAAGGATTTTGCGGGTCATTCTCAGAGGTTGAACTATAGAAGCTCCAACCCTCTGAAGTATCAACTGTTACAGGTGTTGTGTCTTCTGACCCAACAACAACACCTGTACAGATGAACCCGAACAGACTTTTTACTTCTGCCAGGTTTTTCATATTATTACGCCGGGATTAAGAAACGTGCAGTGTAGAGGCCCGAACCTTGCTTGCCGCCCGGAACGATGAAGTGATCGGTCAGGATGCCGGTCGGATCATAGTTGAGGTTGGCATCACACGGAACTTGGATACGATCCATGAAGTTCAGGCGTGTCTGAGTAAAGACTTTCAGACCATGCATACGACCGCGCACTGAGGGTGCTGTAGGTATGCCGTCTTGAACATACAGAGAAATCGCCCAATCTTTGCTGCTCCACAGTGATACGGCTGATGGGATCATGTCCTTCAGCAGATAGGGTGTGGTATAAAGTGTCTTACCAAAGACGGTTGATACTTCACCGTATTGAGCAACACCTGTGTTACCGGCGCGAGTGCGCGGCAACGAAACTGTCTCATTGGAGGCTGTTGCGTTTTCACCCAAAATGCCGGTATTGACGAAACAATGAATCGGATAGCCTGCAACAACAGTGTCATCAGGATTGTCACGACCAAACTCAAAGCAACCTGTAATACCGCAAGTAACGGTGTTGCCCAGAACGGCTGTTGTATATTGGCGAATAATGAAAGCCATATACGTAGAATTCACGAAGCAATAAATCAAGCCTTTGTCTGTCGTCAGGTTGAGTGCTTGCTGGTAGCCGATTGTAACGTCAGTTGAGTGCGGGCAAACGTTTGTGCCGGTATGTGTCGTAGCATTCCAATCTTCATACACCTTCATCAGCATCCAGCCTGTAGTGTTGAGGTCAACAACTACATACTTAAAGGTTGAACCATCAAGGTTGGCTGCCTTGTAGCAGATTGCATTAGTACCAGCGGTTGCGTCATGTACCGTCCAGCCGGCGCCGGTAAGAACGGCGCCTAAAGCAGTAGAAATATCGCTAACAGCAGCACCCATCGCATAAGATACAACCCAAGTATTGTCACCGAGTTGCGTTGTTGCAGTCATTGCCATGATTTGAATCTCCTAGGAGTTAAACAGAACTAAAGTTGGTCGTGTTTGATAGACCAGAGGTTGCAGCAGAACTTAATGGGTACAATGTGATTTCTACATCATAGTCCCAAGGTACATAATATGCAGATACATTTACGCCAGCCCGTTGTTCATTACCGCTGGCAAAGTCTAATTTTGTTGTTTGGTTGTAAATTAAAGCAACGCTTTCTGTGATAAATACTGCTTCTTCGTTTGCTGTTCGATACGTTGTAGTGCCGACCCTAGATTGCCCCACTGGAGTCAGACCCCAGTAATCGGAGAACGTTATTTGTTCATGTGCAGTCCCTATCAAGTGTATTGCATCTTGATCGTATTTAGGAATACGATACGTTGTATTTCCAATATTGCTGACCCACGTAATCAATGAACCCCAAGACGTATCACCGGTAGTTGTCGGTGAGGGTAAAGCAGCAAGCAACACAGCATTTTCAGGTGCTAAATTACGATAAGTAATATCCCCGGTTGAGGTGGCGATTGTGCGATAATCAATAGCCCCTGATGCAGGATAAATATACGTCCAAGCCGGTTCCCATACTCGATTTTGCAAAGTTCCTAGTAGGGTACTCAGGGTGATTGCATAAACGTCTTTGGCTATCCCGTCAACTGTAGATGCTTTCTGTAAATACACGTCTGTAGCTAATTCTGCTGCTACTGTTGCACCATACGCCCACTGAGCAGCTATAGTAAACGGCGTCCCATACGCAACATAGCTGGCATTATTTGAATATATACTAAAGCAGGGTATCCAAGACTGACCGGCCGGCAGGTTTGTTAGTGTATAAATTAATGAATTGTTATGGTAGACTTTTAAAGTGCGAGTTTGTAAATTTAGTAAGCAACCGCAGCGCGTGCCACTGGCCACATTTGTTATGTTGTCTACATACACGGTAAAGTCACTATAGCTACTACCGCCTACATTATCGATACCTCCGACGCCCGCACTGTAGAAATTTTGGTAATACGTAGCTAGAGAAGAACCGTCATTTGGATAGCCGTTGCCCCGAGTAAACCCAAGTATTAAATTGGGTGTATTTCCAGTTACGTACACTTCAAAATATGCGATACCCTCTGTAATGCGAGCAGGATAACTTGTGGTCGGCAATCCTACTGCTTTACCCCAAGTAGCAAAAGTAGAACGCCAGGATTGATAAGAACCGGTAGTGTTTAATACTACGTTCTCCAGTCGATTAGTATTTTGAGCAACTACTTCCGCAGTACTTAGTAGGGGTGTGTATAATTGTGTAATTTGTGATATATCAGACTGTTGCTCAATTACAATTGGATAATTCTCAATAGCAGTAGCCTCACCCGTCGCAGTACCTCCCTCAGTTGTGTCGTTTGCAGTTAATGGCCAGGATGATGCATTGTAGCGTGTCCAAGAGGTACTATTAAAACGCGCAGTTACCGCCATTGAATTTAATGAGAAGGCAGGCAACCAAGAACGACCTGTGGGTAAGCTATATACAGTCTGCACGACAGAATCGTTGCGGTAAATAACCATCTGCCTATAATTAGGTCGCAGATCCAACCAAACTTGGTAGACGTCGCCGGCGGCGAGTGCGGAACCGGTTATAGTGTTTACATAAACTATACAATCGGTTGCGATAGAAGCCCCCGATATTGACGCCCCCAACGTAGACGTTGAGAGCGATGAATAGTTTGTATCCATTGTAGCGCCACCGTTGGGATACCCGTTGCCCGTTGTATATCCAATCATCAAGCTTGACGCTGTAGTGAGGTAAAGTTCATAATAGGCAACTTGACCATCCGTAATTGCGGCACTCCAAGACGTTGGAATTAAGTCTACGCGTGACTTTACAGCAAACCACGATTTGAAGTTTGTAGTAGAGGCAGTTAAAATACCAGTATTGAGTGTAGAACCATCTAATAAGTTGCCGGTTTTTACTGGCGTTATTGCCGACGATACTGTAAGTCCTTGGAAGAGTTGTGTAAGGCTAGAAGTGTCAGTCTCAGCTTCTACATTTCGAGTAATTTTTGAAGCTTCTGTTGCGATGTAGGCGTTAAAGGGGACGGGCAAATACGCGGGTTGTATGGGAGTATCTGCAATCTTCAGGTCTACTGGTATCCTGTATAACTCACGTGCTGTACCGTCATAGATACAGGCGGGACGTGCCGCAGTAAAGGCAAAACCTTCGGGCAACCGGGTCCAACTCGCTTGGTTGAATCTTGCATACCTGTAAGTATTGGTGCTGTAGTTGTCAATAGCTGCATACCAAGTTTTACCCGCAGGTAAGTTGGTATACATACCTATGTACACACCGTTGCGATAGAATTTAACAGTCCTCACACCGGTGCTTAAATCAAGCAGACATCCCCACACGTCACCTGCGGTACTACCGACACCTGCATCTCCGTAAACAACGTAATCAGTTGCTGACTGCTTAGTAACAGTAATTGTCTGGCCTACGGCAGTAATAGCAGCACCCGGGTCACTAAAATTAAAATTAGTTATAGATGAAGAGTTGTGCGTAGTAAAACCCACCATCAACGTGGTGCCGCTGCCGTTATAACACTCAAAATAGGCTGCAAGTCCATCTTGTATGGATATGTTGCTAAAGCTAGAATACCAGTTACTCGAAGGATACGGATAAGCTTGTAATGTTCCAGACGGCGTTAATGTCGCACCTTCTAAAGGATTACCCAGTAGGGCCATATTGTAGTACGTAGTAACAGTAGGTACATACAACTGTGTAATATTGTCCAACGTTGCTTCTTGTTCTGATATATTACGCGAGGCTGTGAGTGGATATTTAGCAATCGGTATCTGGTCAAACGCTACCAGCGTCGGAGCTTCAAGTGTAAACGCTTCATTCGGCCTTATAAAGTTGGATGTATATCGTGCCCAACCTTTTGTAATCCTAACTTCGTCAATAATACCCAAGAATGGGTATTGCGCTGTACGAACTCCCGAAGTAGCTGAGTCTCCAGCACCGAATCGGAAGTAATCAGTCATCGTATTGTTGTACGCAATAGAGCCAATTAAGCCACCGTTTACGAATAGTGACATTGTGCCCGAGGCACGAGTTACGGCAATATGATACCAAGTATTTATAGAATACGCAACCGAAGACGTAGTCGTTGTACCAGTGCTGTTGGGAATTAGACCATTCAAATAAATAGTACTGTTGTTGAAGTCAACGCTGAAACCATATACGGGTCCCGCGTAATCACCGTAACAAACAGGGCAACGTGCGCTGGTGTCGGTCGGGTAGGCCCAAAATTCAACAGTAAAATCGCCGGTAGTTAAAGCAAAGTCTGTTGTTGCGGGAGTTTGAAAGTAAGAACCCGAACATGAGAAGCCGTGAGTACCAAACTTGTTAGTTGCTGTAAATGATGGATTAACGCCAGTTAGGGTGTGACCTTTTTCATCAGTTAGATTGTTGTCTAAGTGTGCAAGTAATACGACTTGCGCCGCATAGAAGTCACCGCTGTATACGGAATAAGGTGTTGGGAAACCATACCCATCAAACACTCTAACGAGGTTACCACCCGCCTCTTGCTCGGACAAATTAGGTGGACGTTTTACTGCGTCTGCCGCGCCTAATTCATTAGCGGGGGCAAATGAAGGAACAGGCGTGGCACGTGCCAACGTGCTATCATACAAGTGATAGCCCATTTTGGAGTTGGCTTCCTTCGCCCAGATTGCTTCAGTCGGTGGGAAAGCCTTGACACCCGTGGCGCGTGCCAACGTGCTATCATACAAGTGATAGCCCATTTTGGAATCAGCTTCTTTTGCAGGTGGTATTTGAATAAACGTAAAGGTGGCGTCTTTTACTTCGGTAAACGCAGTATTCGGGACCGTAAAGCTGCTAGTGTAACGAGCGACACCCTTAGTAACACGTATTTCATCCAGGTAGCCATTAAACTGATTTGGGTTTGCGCCCGGACAATAGCCGCCGATGTAGATGTTGGCATCTGAAACGCCAACGATAGCCGACGTTGTTATCGTCTGCGGAGCAGCAATACCATTAATAAATATGCGTATCGTAGAACCCGAACGAGCTACGGCAATGTGATTCCATTGTCCGGTTTGATACATCTGTGTAGATGTGGTAATTGAAGTGCCGTTAACATACAGCACCATGGCGCCGCTGCCCGCGCTATAGAAATACAGCGTACTAAAATCCGACAAACCCCAAATGACCATAGAGGCGCCGTCGTCAGTAATCGGGTACGCCCAGGCTTCAACTGTAAAGTCGCCTGGAAATTGCCAGTCACTAGAAGGTGCTAATACTAAGCCCTTGTTTGATAGCGGCCCTACACTTGCCGTGCCAAACTTTGAAAATGTTGCATACGTTAAAGCGCCGTTACCTGCTGTAATCGAGTGGCCTTTTACGTCAGTAAGATTGCTTTCTAAGTGCAACAGTGCTACCACGTTGTCCCAGTAAGGATCGCCATTGGCCCTGCTGTAAGGCGTGGGAAACCCGTACCCTTGATAAGGCATGTAGATGTTGCTAGAGTCTACTTCTTGTTCACTCAGATTACGAGGAACTTTAATCACGTCGGCAGACGCTAATTGGTTGCCCTCAACCCAACCTGGGGATTGAGTAGCAGTTGCAAGGCTACTATCATACAGATAGTAACCCATATTTGTATTTGTCGGCTCCTCGGCGTTCACAGAAATCAGGTTGAAAATCACACCCTCTTTCCAGTCAATTGACGAACCCAGATCGTCAGACCAGAACTCACTACCCAAGTTTAATACTTGGGTAGTGAGGTTGCCTGGCGCTCCTAGGGGTTCACTGGCTTTGAGACCGGTATTCTCAGCCTCGCCTCCGCCGTAGCCACGTCCATTATTGTCTTCGTTCGCGGCACCTGTAGCGAATCCGACAGGGACGATGGCAGGATCGTAAGCACGAAACAGCGTGGCTACAGCCTGGTCGTTACCATATCGGTCGAAGTGACGGAAGCCATATACTCCCTCTAAGGCCATAGCGTAATCGAGTAGCGAATAGTAGGGAGAAATATAAATGACGGGCATGACTAAACCTTTCTAGGTTTGTTACACAAAGTACTTACTAACTACTTAGGCAGGAATCAAAACACGACCCGAGGAACTACCATACGTGCCTGAAATCACAACAAAATGGTCAGCAGCAATGCCGCTCGAATTGAAGAAGTAATCTTCGTCAACTGTCACAGCAGCCTTATCCATAAACAGGTTCTTGTTGTAGGTAAATGCCTTCAAGCCATACACGCGACCGCGAACAACGTTGCTCGGCTCTGACGCATACAACGTCAGTGACCAATCTTTACTATTCCAGATGTTGGTTGAGGTCGGCACAAAAGCCTGTGTCTTGATTGTTGATGCCGAGCGCGGCTTGCCGAGCAGAGTACCGAGTTCAACCAGAGCGGCAGTTGTTGTAGCACCTGAGCGAGTACGCGGCATTGTTGCACAGCACGACAAAGCAGAAGGAGCCGTCGGATTGAGGAACAAGAAATGCGAGTGCAGCCAAATAACCGGCGGGTAACCGGCCGCAGCCGTATCTTCCGGATTGTCACGAGCAACTTCAAAGGCGCCGTACAAACCTTGCCACGCTGTGTTATTGTTCAACTGACCGTTGGCTGGATCACGTGTAACCATAGCCATATAACGTGCCGAGCAGAACACAAAAATCTGTCCGGGTGCTGTCAAGGTATACTTACCGGCATAGGAAACTTGATCTGAACAAGAAGACAGGTTGGTACCTGTATGTGTTGTCGCATTCCAAGCTTCATACAACTTAATCATAATTGTCGGGGATGTGTAATCAATCACGACATACTTAGCCGAAGCGCCATCCTTGTTTGGTGCTGTGTAGCAAATCATATTGGTACCGGCTGCTGCATCGTGCACCGTCCAGCCACCTGCGGTAACGGCGCTTTCAACAGCAGTTTTAATCTCTGCCAGGGTTGAGCCTGTTGTATAGTCCAACTGCCAAGAATTGGTACCGATTTGAGTAGTTGTTACAGACATGGTGAATCTCCATAAAACGGGCAAAATGCCCGGTTGTCATTAGCAGTACAGTTACCTGCCCTTACACTATCTAAATTATTGTGGTATGTAGAATATAGCTTTGAAGTCCCAAGAATTTGTATCCGTAGGCCAGTTGTACCCATAGGTGCTGTACGTGCGGTTATAGTTAACTGACGTACATCCGTAAAATATTGCGTAGTATCCCCAGCCCGACCAACCAAACCCCCAAGGATCATTAGAACGATACCCATAGTTATGCCAGGTACCCCTTATGTTGGCGTTACTGGGACTGTACGCAAAACGACAATAGTATGCGTAAAGGTTGGCGTAATAGCCGTCATTTGTGCGATACGCATATTGTCGACTACCGCTAGTAGACATATTTGCTGATACGGAGTTTGTGCTATAGACTACGCCGTTGGTAGTAGACGACGTGCTCCTGCTACTTTGACTGCGTGTTTTCGCTACGCAACTAGGAATCGGTAATAGGTTGGACTCATTACCATAACCCGCTTTAACTATGAAGAAATTGCTATCCAATACAGCAGGCTTCACAGCAGTAATCGCCGGTGAACTTCCAGTAGGTCGACTTGGCTTAATCCCCATTACCATGCCGAGGAAAGTACCATTCATCTGCTTGCAGCCAATATCCCAAACTGGGTTCTTGCTATTAAACAGATTTACGGGAATTGTCGACGTTACAGAGCGTAGATAGCAATTTTGGGTATCGACCATAAACTCAGAGGTTGCTTGAATACCTGCGGCTGTTCCAAGCTGCCCAGAAGTATTACGCGGCATGAAGCCTATACAATTCGCGGTACGACCCTCGAACGCAGTATTCCAGTAGGATAACAAGTTTGATTCTGTATTGGTATCATACGTTTGGGGTTTTGCTGAATTATCGTCAATCCACCAACCCGTATGCGTCCAGAAGTAAGGAGGCACTGTCGCATTTTGGGTAACGTCATCGCCGCGGTAAATCTCAATAACGCCCGACATGCCCTTATAATCTGTTAGTTGATGTGTATCGCAGTACGTATGATTGTAACTTGCGGAAGCAGATACTGGATAGTTGCCTTGTACTGGATCATAGACGGCACTGTATCCAGAAGTTTCACTTCGATAATCTGCAGGTGACCATGGGCGATCATTTACTACGCCGTTGATGCCCATACCAGTACTGCTACCAACATCTGAACCGATTAGCAACCAACGCGGACTGACGTACACATATATAGTAAATGCTGTTGATTTAGAGATCCAGAAAGCAGTCTTCAGATAGTCATCATAAGCCTGACCCGAAGTAGGAGGGCCTGCACGGTTAACACCCGTGTGCGAAGTGGCGTTCCATGTTTCATAGGCTTCTGTAATTGCCATTGCATTGCCCGCAGTGCCAGAAACATTAATACGGCAATACTTGTAGGAACCATCTAGATTTAAAGCCCGGAACACATGTGAAGTGTTGTCATACCAAGCCCAGTCACCGTGCTGATACAAACCATTAGCAATGGCCCACATTACGTCAGCTACGGGTGTATTAGCAACAACAGACAGTTTGAACGAGTTATCGCCAATCTGTGTATACGTGGTTGTTGGTGACGTGTACGAAGGTGCACTGGCTATGGATGCCGGACCTGTACCAATAGCGTTTGTTGCACGAACTGTGAAAGAATAACCAATACCCAAATCAAGACCTGTCGCAGTAATTGGGCTAGTTGTAGCACTAAACTGTAAGCCGCCCTGGTCTGCATAAGCTGTATAGTTAGTAATTTCAGTACCACCAATGTCAGAAGGCGCAGTAAACGTGATCTGCATCGAGTGCGGACCCGTTGAAGCCCCAACAACCGCAGTTGGTGCCTCAGATACACCTAATGCTGTTACTGCCGTGCTCGGTGTAGACGCAGCACTATTACCTACCAAGTTGGTAGCAACAACTGTATATGTGTACGACGTGGTTGAGTTAAGTCCCGAAATTATCAGAGGACTCGACGTGCCCGTTGCAGTAAAACCTCCAGTATTTGAAGTAACGGTGTAACCCGTAATCGGAGTACCGCCTGTGTCAACTGGAGCAGTAAACGATATAGACATCTGATCGTCGCCATTGACTACAGCAGTAACACCCGTCGGAACACCCGGAACTGCAAATGTTGTTACGTTTGCACTCGCAGTAGATGCAGCACTAGATCCATATTGGTTTATTGATTTTGCCTGGAAGTAATATGTGCCGTTGTCAATAAGACTGTCGACAATAATCGGATGCGTATTTTCAGTAACCGTCTTTATGAAGGTTGTTGAAGTACTTGATGCAACAAAAGGTGCGGAGGGTACAGTAAATGCGCCAGTATAACGTGCTACTTTTGATACCCGAAGTTCATCGATATAACCGTTCCAGTTGTAGCTTGTTGTAGTATGATAAGCACCAATCAAGAACGTACCTTCGGCTACGGAAACTGACGCAGTACCTGAGCCTGAGGCAACACCGTTGATGTATAAGGTGCAGGCATTTCCAGCACGTACAATAGCCACGTGATACCATTGATTAATAAGAACTGCCGAAGAACTTTGTATACCATCGGCCGCGGGAATACCAACTACGAGAAGTTTCGTTGATTGATTTCGATAGATGAATAAGCCGCCTGAGAGACCAGTATTATTTGCCTGTTCCAACAAATATAGATAGGGCCCATCATCACTAAGGGGTTTAATCCAACATTCAACAGTGAAGTCACCGCCACCTAAACTAACGCTACCACTCGGTAAGCTAAGATAATTGCTGGCAGCACCGCTAAAGGAAGCACAGGCTGTGCCAAACTGTTTATCTGCTGTAATGAGTTTTGGTGCGCCGTAGGGAGTTACAGCAATACCGTGCTCTTCTGTAAACGTTGTGCTGTTATTAGCACCGTCCATGTGCAACAAAACTACGGTGTTTGTATCATTAGTAGCTACATAGTTGTAGACATCTAATGCAAAACTCGTTACTTGACTACCTCCATCATTTGCAGCTTCAGTAAAATCTACTTCGATCTGCCGGTAACCCCTCGTGCCAACTACATTTAAGGGTGCATCTGGTGCACCGTACATAGTGATACTATTGGAAGCAACTGACGTCAAACCGTCACCCCGATCACTATTAGCAACCACTGTAAACGTATAGGCTGTGCGCGGAGTAAGACCTTCTACAATAATTGTGGTATCTGCACCCGATGCCGCGATATTATCAGGGCTTGACGTAACAGTATAACCCGTGATGTTTGAACCGTTAGCAAGAGCAGCATCAAACGTTATAGAGGCATTAGTAGAATCCTGAGCAGTGGCAACTACGGATGTCGGGGCCTCGGGAATACCAACCTTCAAAGTATTTGACACGCTAGACTGAGGACCGGCGCCTACAGCATTGGTTGCATAGACCGTATAGTTGTAAGATAAACCCGTTGTCAGATCAGTAATCAAGATGGGACTTGACGTACCCGTTGCAGTATGTGTGACGCTACTAAGTCCTGGGAAAGCCTCTGTTGCCGGAGTAAAGTCAGCCGTATAACGCGCTACACCTTTTGTAACGCGCAGTTCATCCATGTAACCGCTGTAGTAACGCTCCCAACCCGGTTGCATACCGAAGATTATACCATTGCCGTTTCCAAAGGCCAGTGATTCTGTAATTACAGTAGCCTGAACTAGAGTACCGTCAATATAAAGGGCAAGACCGGTGCCGTTACGAACGACGGCATAGTGGTGCCACACTCCATCATTAATAGTGCGAGTTCCACTTAATAGAATAGTATTCGCATTATAAAACCTAAATGCGTTACCATTAGACACCATCAAGATAAAGTTGTTGCCGAGTGAGAAATCAGAATTGTCATTAAATAAGTTTATGTATGCATCTGATTGTGTGGTATTGATCCAACCTTCGATTGTAAAGTTGCCGGTACCCAGTGTAAAGTCTGCACTCGCAGTGCCTGCAATAATATAATCGTCAATACCGTCCAACAGCATACTAGCAGAGCCAAACTTAAAGTTGCTTGTGCTAATAACTGCGTTACCGTAACGCGTTACCGTATGTGCTTTTTCATCAACAAATACTGTACTACCGTTCTCACCGTCCATGTGCATGTGCAATACCACATTGCTATAACTAGGATCGGTTACGGACGTATTGGAAGTAACAGCAGTGTAACTAATAATCTCAGTACCGCCGTTGGAAACGGGCGCTGTAAAGGCAACTGACTGCGACGTAGCACCAGAGTTAGAAACAACCACACTCGTAGGCGCGCCGGCAACTGTCCAGGTAGTAATAGAGGAAGAGGCTGCTGACGCAGTACCGATACCCGCAGAGTTGGTTGCAGCAACCGTAAAGGTGTATGCAGTACCTGTCGTTAATCCTGTAATTGTAATCGGACTTTCTAAACCCGATGCCGTAATGTTGCCGGGACTTGAAGTAACCGTATAACTTGTAATTGCTGAGCCCCCGTCAACAGCGGGAGCATTGAATGCAACAGATGCTTGTGTTGCACCGGTTGCTGTTGCAACTACCGTTGTCGGAGCCCCCGGAACTGAAATAGTATTATTAATTAGCTCGCCTTCATAAAGACCAGCCGCGGCTCCGGAAGGAACGGCATAGGCGAAGGTAGATGCACCAAAGTTTGCAGTTGCTGAAGAGTAGTTATACTGACTAAGACAGGGGAAAAGATCCAGTAATTGTAAACCCGCCGGCAGAGCGACCTGTCGAACAAAAACATTATTTTTATAGAGGTCAACTAAGTTGGCTACTCGATCAACAACAACCCCGATAATATCATTAGTTGTGTAGGTTGCAATTGTTACATAGGAACCTGCACCTGTATAACAAGTGCCGTCACAATACCAAACAATTGAGTTGGCTGTGAAGTACGAGTTGTTAGTTTCACTACCAAGCGTTACACCGATTGCTTGCTGCAAGGCATTGTTTGCCTTTACTTCAAAATACACCTTAGCGCCATCTGGTATGCTCATATTGGCGCGAAGTGAGTTGTAGGCAGAAGCAGCCTGGGTAGCTATTAAGTTGCCTTGGCTTAAAGTAATACTAGAGTTCTTATCTGTAGGACTCCACGTGGCATAATTCCTGACAGTCTGATAGATACCGGGACTGTAACCAGCGGGAACGGCATAAGCAAAAGCAGTTTCACCGAAGTTTGCTATCGAAGTTGCGGCACCGGAACCACAACCAAGTGCAGGATACTGAGTACCAGTTAGGCCTGTGAATGCGACACCCTGAGATACGCCATCCTTGTAAAAGGTTATCGTACCCGCATCCATGTCTAGTGCAACACCGATTACGTTTGATGTGCCGCTCCAAACCGATCCATAGGCGGTGCCTGACCAGTTTTTGTACAACTTATTGCCGTTATTGGAAATATAGCCATGCATATTTTCATAAAAACCAGCACCTACCAATGATTCCGCGTCAACAACACCTACTATGTCCCAAGATAGCCAAACAGTAGAAGGTCTAACTTCCCAGTACCACTTGCCTGATGTTTTACCTAATGTTGCACGAACAGCATATGCGGAGCCGTCTGTCGAGGCAGACGTTAGGTTATTGTTTGTTAGTGTAGTTCCCACCGACTTAAAGGACGGATCCCACGCCGGATATGTAAATCCTGGGTTAGCAACACTCGGATATTCTTCGAGGGGTACGGCAAACGTAGTGTTGGAGCTATAACGAGCAACACCTTTCGTTACACGAACTTCATCTAAGTATCCAGAAAACGCATAACCGCCTGCACCGTAGTTACCGATTGTCAGATACGTAGAGGTAATATTAAAAGTATCAGCAGCAGTTGCATCACTAACGCCGTTGATAAATATATGAACAACATTGTTGGCGCGCTCGACTGCAACATGAGTCCAGGTGTTTAAGGGTACTGACGTAGTGCTAAATAGAGTACACGAAGGTGTATACCACTCAATCTTACTGGCAGTATAGATTACAGTACCGCCGTTTGTACCGAAGTCTGTGATGTACTTACTGTCCGTGGCAGTAGCATACATCCAAAATTCAATTGTGAAATCTCCCGTGCCCATTATATAGTCGGCACTCGAAGGGGAGATAACATAATCTGAAGTGGCACTAAACAGAGTACTACTACCGCCAAACTTAGACTGTGCCGTTGATATAACTGGAGTGCCTCCGCGCGTAAACGCGTGACCCTTTACATCAGTAAACGTTGTGCCGTTGTTGATACCGTCCATGTGCAACAATGCGACCACGTTGTTGAAGTATTGGTCACGGGTTGACACCAACGGAATATTGGTAATTGTCTTATTATAGGTAGAAGCAGTTGCGGCAGATGCATCAGTAGTTACAGAGACAGCATTTAGCCACGTAGTACCATTATCAGTCGAATACTGTAGGACTAAAGACTTAGGCACATATCCTGCATTTTGCGCAAAGTAAGATAGGGCAACAGAACGTACAACTTTGGCTGTGGGTAGCACAATTTGCAGCCAAGCCGGTGTTGTTAGGTTTATCGCGCTTACCCACGGCGACGTTGCATTGCCATCAATAGCATTACTTGCAGGGTATCCGCTGTAGACAGACGAAGCTGTAGCAGTGCCTGCTAAAGCTAAGTCGGTACCAGTCAAATCTGTGGAAGCATATAGGGATACTGAGTATATTTGGGAAAGATACCCACCAAGAACGGACGACCAGGAGGCATCTGTGGCTTGTATCCGCCAATATCTGCTAGAAGCAGTAGTCATAATTACAACCTCGCGGCAATGGTAATAACAATATCAGCAAGTTTAGAATCTTGAATTGGCGGTGCCGTGATTGAGAGGAAATCGCCAAGGTCAAAAATCGTTTCTGTCATGGAGCAGGTCGCGTTTGCTACACCTGCTGTGAATGTAACAGTGCCTATTTGTGTTTGGTTCTTTAATATAAAGAAAGTACACGTTGTCAACGACACCGTACCTGCGCGGAATAAACTGCCTACTGCATTCGCTGGGATTGTAAACACACGGGGTGCAACAAAACGTAAGACTTTAGCACTGCCGCTGGGCTTATTAACAATTGCTGTAGCAATGTCATAAGGAGTGCCGTGGTACTGCGTAGTAGTAGCGGTAGTAATCTTGTCGTCAATCTGAGTACGCGTATAGGTGTCACCGATCAATTCCAACCAGCTCGACAACTGCGCAGGATCGGAACCCGCCAGAACATACGACTTGTGCACGTCAGCCCGAATACAAATGTCACCACGCTGGGCACCTAAGGCCAACATCGCATCCTCATTAGCCGCCGCGTACGTATCTGTAATTGCTAATGCGGGCAATTGATCTACAGGCACTCTACCTGTAGCATCAAGCGTGGCAATACCGTTTGCAACAGCCATGTCTGAAAGCGGCACATAATTGAGGGGTGGTAACTGACCCGTAGGTACAGCACCCGTTTCATCTAGTGTTGCTACACCCCCAGCAACACCTAATTGGGCACCCA
>JFJP01038958.1_pt1 | contig 14997 bp, 14 predicted proteins | sample 431651 | NCBI WGS metagenome assembly JFJP01 (sample SAMN02602958, study PRJNA72255) | Microbial mat metagenome, whole genome shotgun sequencing project. | biome: fresh water; feature: sink hole; material: water; isolation source: purple microbial (photo- and chemosynthetic) mats found in...
AATTTATACTTTCTATTCATTTCATTATTTTTTGCAATAATACAAAATCCATGCTTGCTTTGTGAATATTTAAGTTTTTTTAAACAAAAAAGCCGGCTAATTAAGCCGGCCTATATATGACTCAAATTACATACTATTTTTTAGGTTTAAACTCAGATTTCAACACACCTTTGTTATCAAACCATTCTGATAGACCATATAATTTAGCTTTTGCATTCGGAATAGGTAATGCATTAAGCTTTTTAGTGCTAACAACCATATCAGACAATGCACCTGAAATAATACTCCTGATTTTTGGATACTGTTCTGCAGGAATCTTAAATTTAACCATAGCCATGTCTACAATGGGTTTTGCCATCATAACTACCTTGGTTTTACCTAATGCTTCTACAACAAATGCTGTCCATTTTGACGTTCTAGGGGTTTTAACAACAGCTTTTTTTGCTACTACCTTTTTAGCTACTACTTTCTTTTTCGCAACTGGCTTGGCTGCTACTTTCTTTTTTACAATAGGCTTTTTTGCAACAAGCTTCTTTTTTACTACTACTGCTTTCTTTTTCGCAACAACAGTCTTCTTTTTCGCTATAACAACCTTCTTTTTAGGAGTTACTGCCTTCTTAACAGCTACTTTTTTCTTAACTGTTACCTTTTTTGGAGCAACTTTCTTCTTCGCTACTGCTTTTACCACCTTTTTTGCGGGCTTAACAACTTTTTTAACAGGTTTAGAAGCTGCTGTCTTTTTTACAGTCTTCTTTGCCACTTTTGCCTTAACAGCAGGCTTTTTAGCAGCTTTTTTTGATGTACTAACTTTTTTCATACTGATGCGGGTTTTGTTAATTTAAGCCCAAATATAATCAAAAATACTAGAAATCAAAAATTTATAAACATTATTTTTCATTTAAGACAAAAATAATTTTCAATTATAATAAAATAACATATCTTATCTCTATCCCGCTTATACTTTATATTGGGTAATGCGGCATATTAAAGTTCATTAACCATATACATGGGCTGTCCGGTTGCTTCCAATACACTATACCACAACTCGCCTTCCGGTTCAACTTTCTTGCGCGTAGCCACTGCTGCTGATATGGGTAAAAGTGTAAATTGCTGATTCCAATATCCCACCACAAATGATGTTCTGCCAGCCATTGCTGCATGAACAGCATTTTGAGCTAATTGGTTACAAAACTTGCCATCGTCAGCTATTGCTGGTGCACTTCGAATCAAATAACTGGGATCAATGTATTTTATGGTATGCCGGATATCTCTTTTATCCAATTCTTCAGTCATTACATCCTTAATAAATAAACCAATATCATTATGAAGTAAGTTGCCAGATGCATCTCTATGTGCTTCTTTACCCTCAAATAAAAACTGCCCTGCCCCTTCTGCCACAACAACTACAGCATGCTTCTTAGTTTGAAGTCGTTTTATTAAATGCTCTAAAAAACCATTTGCACCATACAAATCAAACTTTATTTCGGGTATCAATACAAAATTCACTTCCTGAATCGATAAAGCCGCATGGGCAGCTATAAAGCCCGAATCCCGTCCCATTAATTTTATCAACGCTATTCCATTGTAAGCTCCTTTTGCTTCGTTATGCGCATAACTAATAATATCAAATGCTTTAAAAACCGCTGTTTCAAAACCAAAAGAACGCTCAATAAAATTAATATCATTGTCTATTGTCTTTGGTACACCACCCACAGATATCTTCAAACCCCTGCGCTCAATCTCTTCCGAAATTTGCTGAGCCCCACGCAAGGTTCCATCTCCTCCAACCGTAAATAATATGTTAACATTCAATCGCTCCAAACTGTCCACAATCTCTTCTACATCCTGATTGCCTCTCGAAGAACCTAATATAGTGCCTCCATACATATATATATCTTCTACTGCTTCTGGGGTCAAATCAATTATTTCATGACCATACTTAGGAATAAAGCCTTCATAACCATACTTAATTCCAACTATACGCGTTACTTTATAACGATTGTATAATTGTCGCACCAAACTCCTTATCACCACATTTAAACCCGGACATAGTCCACCACAAGTAACGATAGCTACTTTAGTCTTTGAAGGATCAAAATAAATCTTTTCGAAAGGTCCTGCTTTCTCAAATGAAATGGGTTGAATTTCTCGTTCTTTAAATTCATTAAAACTTTTTAAACTTGAATCGTACAAAACCCGCTCTTGTTCATTTACATAGTGAAAACCTTTACTTCGGTGCAAACCTTCAATGGGAGAAGAAACAGAACATTTACCCAATCTTTTAACATCAAAATTTATATCCATAACTTAAAATTTATATGAAAAACCTATACCCATTATTTCTTTAAACTGCAGCCTTGGTCCATTTTTATCTGTTATACCGTCATTATTACTGTCTACTGCCGACTTAATATCATCGTCATATAGTAACTGAATATTTAGTGTTGCTGATATATATTTATTCACTTTCATGCTCAGTAATGCCTCAATATTCACATCTACATTACCTGGTTTATTTAAATAATTACTAAATAGTTCCAACTTCGTCTGCAATCCCACATTCTTCATTATATCCTGCTTAAAAGCAGCTTTTATATACCCTCCAAATTCATTGCGTATAGATTTACTGGCCATGGTAATATTTCCAATGCTATCATAAATGGCTCCTTCCACACCGTAAGAACCTTTATCAGCCAATTCTCTATCTAATACCAATGTTGTTTTTCCGGTCAAAGGTGATACAAATAGAGAAAATTTTTCTCCATACTTATAATCTATCCCCGCAGCTAATAAAATATAAGCAGGTGACAAAAAATCTGATATCTTTACCCGATTGGTATCCATTGGATTTTTATATCCTTGTGCAAACTGAGTTTTGAAATTTACTAATCCGCTATAATATAATGATTTATAGGCCTGTCTGCCGTATTTCGACGAAAAATCAATTTTATCATCAGTTTTAAAATATTCAGTGCTTCCCTGTTTCATAGTCCCATACTGCAATTCCAACACATTGTCCCAACTAACATTTCCTTTCTTATAATTAGCAAACACATTGGATAATGTATTTAATGATAGTGAATTTTGCCCACCCGCAGCCCAATTATTTAAAGAAATTTGACTGATATTGAATTGCATAGTACCCCCCGCTTTCCATATTTTTAAACTATCAGTCTTTTCATTAGCATTGATCAATGAAAACACTGATAATAAAAGAATACAATAGAATAATTTTTTCATTTTATATATGTTAAATGATTAATAATTCCATCCATGAACCAAAAACCGGTTTCATTGAGCCTGTATATAGAACCAAAACGCTCTATATACGATTCAAAATTAGGATTATTGATTTTCTTTTCAAAATATTGCCGGTATTGAAGACCCATATATTTTTCTAGCTCTAATATATCAATTCCTTTGCTGGTGCGCAAACGAGTCATAATATATTCATCATATTTATTTCCAGCAAGTAAAGTTTCCTCCTCAAAAAAAGCTTGTCGTTTATTAATTAAATCAATATACTTTACATTTGATGCAACATTCCATTGCCTTCCAATGCTATTATAAGAATGGGCTGAAGGACCAATACCGATATATTCTTCATTACTCCAATACGCTGAATTATGTTGAGAATGTTTGCCCTCAATACTAAAATTTGAAACTTCATAATGCTTATACTCGCTACTTTGAAGTAATTTACACATATAATCATATTGTAAATACATCTCTTCATCTTCAATTTCAAAAAGTTTTCCTTCTTTTTTCCATCCATCAAAACGAGTGCCCTCTTCAATGGATAAACAATAAGCAGATATATGGGGTACCTTAAGTTTCAAGGCAAAATCCATAGTCCCTTTCCAATAATCAAAATCCTTTTCTGGTATACCATATATTAGATCAATACTAATATTACTAATTCCCGCATTTCGTATTATATCACATGAATGAATACTAGCAATAGAATTATGCCTGCGGTTCATATACTTCAATACCGAATCATCAAATGATTGAATGCCCAAACTAAGCCGATTAAAACCTAAGTTTATAATATCTTTTATATAGTTTTCTTTAACATCATCAGGATTCATCTCCATCGTAATTTCAGCTGTTGGAGCTATTCTAAAATTTTTATGAAGGGCGTCAATTAGCTTGCTTAACTCATATTTACTTAATAAACTGGGCGTACCACCGCCGAAATAAACAGTTTTAATTTCTCTATCATTTAAATAATTTTGCCTCAAATCCATTTCTATTACCATAGAATCAATCATGTTGCTAATTATTCCTGTAGCGGTACTACTGTGAAAATCACAATAATTGCAACGCTTATAACAAAAAGGAATATGTATATATACTCCGGCCAAATTGAATTTATTTATATTTGCAAATAAAATTGTATGCGTTTTATTAGAGTGTATTTGCCTTCACTGCTGTGGATTCTTTTAATACTTTCCACATGTTTGGTTCCGGGTCAACACCTGCCTCAAATCAGTTTAATTAAACTTCCCATTCCAGCTGATAAAATAATCCATTTTATATATTATTTCGCATTATCAACATTTATATATTTAAATACCCTTAAAAACAAAGACTATTCTAATAAATCGCAAATTTTTACTTTCATTGGTATCATTTGTCTAACATTAGGAATAATTATTGAATTTGCTCAAGAATACGTGATAATAAATCGCTCAGCCAGTATATCAGATATTATTGCCAATATGACTGGCTATGTAACTTTCCTTTTTTTTCACTCATTTATAGAAAGACAGTACAATAAATTTATTATATAATTATCCTATTATCAGAAGTTTGCAATTCCTTCGCTAGGCTAGCAATCGTATGTCCTTTAAATAATTCTTGTAAATTATCCCTTATAGGGCCATATGTGGCATGAATAGGACAGTGTTTTTTACTCGTAGCACATGATTTCAGACCTATCAAACAGCTTTTAAAAAAATCTGTTCCATCAATAATAGTTACAATATCCATTAAACTTATTTTACTGGCTGGTCTACCCAATCCAAATCCACCATTAGGCCCTTTAACAGATATCAAAAGCTTATTCTTTGCCAATGTTTGAAATATCTTACTTAAAAAAGGCGTTGGGATATTCAATTCTTCAGAAATAACTTTTATCCCTATAATCTTTTGCTTTTCCTGATTTAAAGCAAGATAAATAACTGCTCTAATAGCATATTTACAAGTGTTAGATAACATATTGTCTTATTTATTAGCACATGAAATTTTGTTCACTCTTCTTTGGTGTCTACCTCCTTCAAATGGCGTATTTAAAAAGATATCTACTATTCTTTTTGCAGTTTCAAGATCAACGAACCTGGCAGGCAATGTACAAACATTAGCATCGTTATGCTCACGTGCCAATTTTGAAATCTCCTCATTCCAACATAATGCTGCTCTTACTTTTGCATGCTTATTCAATGTCATACTTATTCCATTTCCACTTCCACAAAGAGCTATACCTCTTTTAACATCGCCTTTTTCCAATGCTTCCGCCAGTACATGACCATAATCAGGATAATCAGCACTTTCTGTGTTAAATGTACCCAAATCTGTTAGTTTACAAGATTTTGACAATAAAAAGGCTTTAATAGCTTCTTTCATTTCAAAACCAGCATGATCACTAGATATTCCTATTATATCTTCCATAACTCATTTATATGCTACAAATATAATACATTTATAACAGTTTAGTATCTTCAACTCCAATTTGTTAAATACTAGTTGAAAATTAGTTGAAACTTTGCTTACTTAAAATGAAAACTTTCTTTGCTTTCGTCAATATAATGGCGCTATATACTATTTTCTTATTTATCCCGCCATATTTATCAGTTTTTAATGCTTCTTATCAAATAGTTTATAAACACATTCTTCATTTCTTTTTATTCCATTTTTCACCTATCAAACTATATTAACAATAGTTAATAAAATTATATATATACTTAAATATTAACACTTTAATGAATTTTCCCCTGTTCATTACTTGTTTTAAACTTCTTTATTTTGAATTATACCAAGTTTCTGATGTATTTTTACAAACAGTTCTAACAGGATATTATCATTAACATAAAGAATTAAATTTAATTTTTTTTATTATAATATATATGAATAGTTTAAAACATAAAATAATTATAAATAAAATAAATCAACTTCGAAAACAAAAAAATGCAATTATCTTGGCTCATTATTATCAGGAACCAGAGATTCAAGATATAGCCGATTTTATTGGAGATAGCCTTGCTTTAGCTCAAAAAGCAGTTCAGGTGAATGCTGATATCATTATTTTGGCAGGTGTCTATTTTATGGCTGAAACCGCTAAAATTATTAATCCTTCCAAAAAGGTTCTTATTCCTGATATTAACGCTGGTTGTTCTTTAGCAGCTTCATGCCCTCCTGATAAATTTAAAATGTTTAAATCAGCTCATCCCGATCATATTGTTGTTTCTTATGTAAATACATCTGCCGAAATTAAAGCTTTAACCGATATTGTTTGTACTTCTTCTAATGCGGTACAAATTATACAATCATTACCCAAAGATCAAAAAATAATTTTTGCTCCAGATAAAAATTTGGGAAATTATATTAACAATTTAACAAATAGAAATATGATTCTTTGGGATGGCGCTTGTCACGTTCATGAAGAATTTTCTTTAGAAAAATTAATTGATTTAAAAAAACAATATCCTGAGGCTAAAATTATTGCTCATCCAGAATGCAAAAAGCCCATTTTACTGGTTTCTGATTTTATAGGTTCAACTTCTCATTTACTTAATTTTGTTCAAAAATCTAATGCTGATATTTTTATTGTTGTTACTGAGTCTGGTATCATTCATCAAATGAAAAAATCAAATCCATCAAAAACTTTTATTCCAGCACCTCCTATTGATTCTACTTGCGGATGCAATGATTGTAATTACATGAAATTAATAACTTTAAATAAAATTTATTCTTGTTTAGAAGATGAATCTCCTGAAATCATTATGGACAATGAATTAATCGCAAGTGCTTCTAAAAGTATCTTCCGCATGTTAGACATTTCTAAACAACTAGGAATATAATGAAATATATTTTTGTTATAATATTTATTTTTTGTTCTTGTTTTCAAATATTAGCACAAAACAATGACACAGCTAATTTTGTAACTTATTATTATCCTAATGGAATTAAATCTAGTGAAGGTTATCTATTTAATAATAAACCGGATAGGTATTGGATTTCTTATTATCCTTCAGGTATCAAGAAATCAGAAGGTAATAGAGTAAATTTTTTATTAGAAGGAAAATGGATATTCTTTTTTGAATCGGGCGATACAAGCGAAATTATTTTTTATAATCAAGGAAAAAAAAATGGATTATTTATTTCATATAAAAAGAATCAAAATGCATCTATATATTTGTATTCTAAAGAGATATATATTAACGATGTAAAAGAAGGTTTTGCATTTTATTATCATTCTAATGGTTTTATTAAAGAAAAACTGTATTATAATAAAGGAATCATTAATGGTAAGTATTTGATATATAATAATAAAGGAAATATTGTTGGTGAAAAAATATACAGAAATAATGAAATTATTTATTTAGAAAATTTAAATCGTACCGATGCAAAAAATAATAGAATAGGGGTTTGGAAGGAATTTTATGATGATAATTCTATAAAATCTGAAGCATTTTATATTAATAATACTATTCATGGAACTTATAAAGAATTTAATAAAAGTGGTAATGTTAACCTGATAATTTCTTATGATAAGGGTGCTATAATTGATAAAAATGCTGATTTTAATGATAGCATAGAAATTAAATATGTTTATCATCCTAATGGTAATGTTGCTATTTCTACCACTTATAAAAGTAATAGACCTATTGGAATTCAACGTTTTTATAATGAGGAATCTATTATTATAAATGCTAAAACCTATAATGAATTCAGTGAAATAATTGCAGAAGGAATTATTTCGGAAAAAGTTATTAAAAGCGGGTTTTGGAAATATTTTTATAGCAATGGAAAAATAAAAGCTTCTGGTAATTATAAAAATAATATTAAAACTGGTAAATGGAATTATTTTTATGAAAACGGTTCTATTGAGTTAACTGGTAACTATAGCAATGATAAAATGTTTGGTGCTTGGTATCGTTATTATAATAATGGACTTTTATGGATTTCAAGTTCATATAATGATAACTTATTAGATGGTTTTTATTTTGAACTTTTTCATACGGGTGATACTATTTTAAAAGGTAATTATATTGCCAATGAAAAAACAGGATTTTGGTTATACAATAGCGGAGATATTGTTGAATGGGGCTCTTATCAAAATGATATGAAAGAAGGTGAATGGAAAATATTTTATAATACTGGCAAACCTTATTTTATAGGTTCTTTTTTACAGGATAACCCTCACGGAAAACATGTTTATTATTATGAGAATGGTAACGTATTAGAAGAGCGTTTTTTTGATAATGGTTCAAAGAAGGGTAATTGGGTTAAATATAACGAAAATGGATTGGCAGTAATTGTCATTCAATATAAAAATGATGTAGAATATAGAATTAATGGGCAAAGAATTAAATAAAATGGATGATAATTTTAGTAACAAAGAGCAAAAGGATGTTGAATTAGAGAAAAGCTTAAGACCCATAAGTTTTTCTGATTTTAATGGCCAGGAGAAAATTATTGAGAATCTCAAAGTTTTTGTTACGGCTACTATGCAACGAGAGGAAGCTCTTGATCATGTTTTACTTCATGGTCCTCCTGGATTAGGCAAAACTACCCTTGCTCATATCATTGCTAATGAATTGGGCGTTAATCTTAAATTAACATCTGGTCCTGTTTTAGATAAACCTGGTGATTTAGCTGGTTTACTAACTTCATTAGAAAAAAATGATGTTCTTTTTATTGATGAAATCCACCGTCTTCATCCGGTAATTGAAGAGTATCTTTATTCTGCAATGGAAGATTATACTATTGATATTATGTTGGATAAGGGTGCAAGTGCACGTACTGTACAAATTAAACTTAATCCTTTTACTTTAATTGGTGCAACTACTCGTTCAGGTTTATTAACCAGTCCTTTACGTGCTCGTTTTGGTATTAATGCGCATATGGAATATTATGATTTAAAAGTCCTTCAGTATATTATACAACGTTCTGCTGTAATACTTAAGGCTGATTTATTAAATGATGCTTGTACCGAAATAGCTTTACGTAGTAGAGGTACTCCTAGAATTGCGAATGCCTTATTAAGACGTTTGCGCGATTTTGCTCAAGTTAAAGGCAATGGTTCAATCGATATTGAAATTGCACGTTATGGACTTGAAGCATTAAATATTGATAAGCGTGGCTTGGATATTATGGACAATAAGATCTTAACTGTAATAATTGATAAGTTTAAAGGTGGGCCTGTTGGTTTAAACACAATTGCTATTGCAATAGGCGAAGATGCAGGTACCATTGAAGAAGTTTATGAACCTTTTTTAGTTAAAGAGGGTTTTATTAAAAGAACTCCACGCGGTAGAGAGGTTACTGAATTGGCATATAAACATTTAGGTTTTAAATTTTTAAAAGACCAATCTGGTTCATTGTTTTAATATGCTGAAGTAAATTGCTTTAAAAATCTTAAATCACTTTCAAAGTATAATCTTAGATCTTTGATTTGATATTTAAGCATTACTATACGTTCTATGCCCATTCCAAATGCAAAACCGGTATATTTTTTCGAATCTATTTTACAGTTTTCCAATACATTTGGGTGTACCATTCCACAGCCTAATACTTCTAACCATCCTGAATATTTACAAATATTACAACCTTTACCACCACAAATTGAACACGATACATCCATTTCTGCTGATGGTTCTGTAAATGGAAAATAGGAGGGTCTAAGACGTATTTTGGTTTGACTACCAAATAGTTCTCTTGCAAAAAATAATAAATTTTGCTTTAAATCTGCAAAAGATACATTTTCATCTATGTATAAGCCTTCTATTTGATGAAAAACACAATGTGCTCTTGCTGAAATAGCCTCATTTCTAAAAACACGACCTGGCATTAATATTCTAATAGGGGGTTGTGTTTTTTCCATTATCCTAATTTGAACTGAAGAGGTATGGGTTCGTAGTAATAATTCTTCTTTTTTGTTTACGAAAAAAGTGTCTTGCATATCTCTAGCTGGATGGTCTGGAGCAAAATTTAACGCACCGAATACATGCCAATCATCTTCAATTTCTGGTCCTTCGCTGATTACATATCCTAGTTTTGAAAATATAGCACAGATTTCGTTTTTTATAATAGAAATGGGATGCCTGCTTCCTAATGGCATTGAGTTAGCTGGCAAACTTAAATCCGATTGTCCAATTGATTGCTCTGTAGTGTCAAATTGATTAGAAAATGTTTCTAATTTTTCATTAGCTGCTACTTTCAATTCATTAATTAAAACACCGTATTCTTTCTTTTGAGCGGGTTCAACATTTTTAAAAGATTCAAACAATTGTGGTATAATGCCTTTTTTGCTTAGAAATTTTATTCTGAATTGTTCCAGAGAATCCTTGTTGTCAATATTAAAGTTTATAATTTCTTCTTTTATTGATGATAAATTTGCTAACATTGTGCCTAGTTTTTGTTTGCAAATATAACTTTTGTTGGTTTTTATTAAAAGTTTATGCTGAATTTATTATTAGTGGGCGGTAGTGGGTTTATAGGGAAGCTATTGTTAAATAATTTAAATTCTGATAGTTATTCTATCCAAGTAGTTGGGCGTAAGGAGTTTGCTAATGAAGAATTATTAAGATTAGCTATCGTAAAAGCCGATGTAATTATTAACCTAGCAGGTGCTTCTATAACTAAAAGATGGACCAAGGTTTATAAAATGGTTTTGTTATCAAGCAGAATTGAACCAATTAATCGAATAGCTTCAATTATCAAAGACCTTCAGTGCTATAATAAGATATTGATTAATGCTTCAGCTATTGGTGTTTATCCCGAAAATCTTGCTTCTTCTGAGGAATCTACCCAACTTGGTAATGATTTTATGGCTAACTTAGTACTACAATGGGAAAATGCTGTTTTAAATAATAAGGATTTATTTGCTGCTGTTTATATACTCCGATTTGGAGTTGTATTTGATGAGTCAGGTGGTTTTCTGGCTAAATTAAAACCTAGTTTTCGATTTGGTTTAGGTGCTGTTTTTGGTAATAAGAATGCTTATATTTCTTTTATTTCTTCATACGACTTAGTAAGTGCAATTGATTTTATTATTAAGAATAAACCTAGTTATTTAATCTATAATTTAGTTGCGCCTTTGCCAATTACTGTTAAAGTTTTTGCCAATTTATATGCTCAACGATTTCATATGCCTCGTTTATTCTATTTTCCTTCTTGGGTTTTTAAATGGATTTTTGGTGAAGCTGCGCAAGCTTTGTTAAGTAGTAAAATAGTATATCCTGTAAGTTTGCTTGAATCAGGATTTATTTTTAAATATGGTTCTTTTGATAGTTATATTAATTATTTAAAAAATGTCAGAAAAGTATAAGCTTTTAAGTCAATCTGCAGTTTATGGTGTTAGTAGTATAGTTGGCCGATTTTTAAATTATTTACTCGTTCCGCTATATTCTCGGTATTTTTTACCAGACCAATACGGTATTGTTACTGAGTTGTATTCTTATGCATTTTTTTTCTCAATTATTCTTACTTATGGTCTGGAGACTGGGTATTTTCGTTTTAGCAATAAAGAGAGTTATTCTGAAAATACCGTGTTTTCTACTTGTTTAGTTTCTCTTTTGGTAACCGGAATTCTTTTTTTTATACTTGTTGCCTTTTTTGCGCCTGCTTTAGGCAGTATTTTGTATTATTATGATAATTACTATTTATTAGTTTTATTGGCTGCGATTTTAGCTATTGATTCTTTTATAGCTATTGTTTTTGCTCGTCTTAGAAAGTTTAATAAAGCTTGGAAATTCGCAGGCATTAAATTATTTAATATTGGGATTAATATTGCTCTTAATATTTTATTTATTGTCATTCTTCCTAATCTTAATGTAGAATCTTTACCATGGCTACAATATGATTTGGGTGTTGGCTATATATTGTTAGCAAATTTAATAGCTTCTGTTGCTACTTTGCTGCTGCTGGTTCCCGATTTATTAAAAGTAAAATATTCTTTTGATTTTAAATTGTATAAAAGTATTCTAATCTATAGTTTTCCTTTATTATTTGCTGGTTTGGCAGGAGCCATCAATGAAGTGGCTGACCGTATTTTTTTGAAGTTTTTAATTGAACCTGCATCTGATTCATTTTATTATCTTGGTATATATGGTGCGAATGCTAAATTAGCTATTCTTATGACATTATTTATTCAAGCCTTCAGATATGCTGCTGAACCATATTTTTTTAGTCAGAAAAATCAAGAGTTAGTTAAAGTACAGAATGCTATTGCTACTAAATATTTTGCTATTTTCTGCCTTGCTATTTTTCTCATGATTATGCTTTTTATCAATTTCTTTAAGTATTTTAATGGTGTTAAGTATCATGAAGGAGTTATTATTGTTCCTGTTTTACTAATGTCTAATATGTTGCTTGGAATTGTGTTTAATCTTTCTTTTTGGTATAAAATACAAGATAAAACAAAGTATGGTGCTTTTGTTGCTCTTGTTGGTGCTCTTGTTACCATTCTAGCAAACATTATTTTAATCCCTTATCTTGGTTATATTGGAGCGGCTTATGCTGCATTATTGTCGCATTTAGCTATGGTAGTGTATTCATTTTATTTGAATCAAAAATATTATCCTATAAAGTATGATTTGTTTTCATTCTTTATTTATTTGATTATTAGTTTGTTATTGTATTTTCTTTCTACTTTAACATTATTTACCAACCATATTTTTAATTATATCCTTAATGGGCTTTATTTTTTATTATTTTTGACAGTGGTTGAAGTACGAGAAAAAGTATTCCGTGATTTTTTTAGTTATTTAATCAAAAAGCCTTAATTTATTTTGTTTAATACAATTTTTTTATGAACGTTAATGTTGTAAATCAGTCTAAGCATCCTTTACCGCAGTATCAAACATCTATGAGTGCAGGTTTAGATTTAAAGGCAAATTTATCTGAAGCCATTGTTATTCATCCTATGGAGCGTGTTTTAGTTCCAACGGGTATTTTTATAGAACTAAAGGAAGGTTTTGAAGCTCAGATTCGTCCACGTAGTGGTTTGGCTGCAAAGCATGGTATTACAGTTTTAAATAGCCCAGGTACTATAGATGCTGATTATCGAGGTGAAATTAAAGTAATACTTGTTAATTTGAGTAATAACGATTTTGTTATTCAAGATGGCGAAAGAATTTGTCAAATGATTATAGCTAAGCATGAGACCATACAGTGGGTTGAAGTATCTGCTTTAAATGAAACTATTCGCGGTGAAGGGGGTTTTGGACATACCGGCAAATAATAATTATAAATTATATTATGAAAATTCTTAAATTCATAGTACCGATTCATATACTGTTTTACTTCGTGATAGGTATTGTTTTGTTTTCTTCTTGTAAGGTATTAACTAAACCATCTGTAGTTAAGGGTAATAGTGGTAAAGTTGAATTACAATATTATTTTACCGAGGCGCTGAGAATGCAATATTTTGGTAACTATAAACGATCTTTAGAGCTTTATAAGCGTTGTTTAGATATTGATAATTCTTCTGCCGGTACTCATTATCAATTATCAATTGTATATTCTGCTAACTATGACTTTTCAAAAGCTGAATACCATGCAAAACAAGCTATTTTGCTTAATTCTTCTAATTATTGGTATTGGTATAATTTAATTAAAATTTATTCTTATTTCAAAAAAAATACGGAATTAATTGTTGTTTATGAAGATATGGTAAAAAAGTTTCCAGAGAAGTTGGATATTTTATATGATTTGGCGGGTTATTATATTGAGTTGGGTGATACTAAAAAGTCTTTGGATTTGTTAAATAAAATTGAAGCAAAATCTGGGATTACAGAGATTGTATCATTAACAAAATATAAGATTTATTCTGCTTCGGATGATCCCACTAAGGCTATCCATGAATTAGAAGTTTTGATCAGTAATTTTCCTTCGGAGCCATCTTATTTGGTATATGCAGTAAATCATTTTAGAGCACAAAAAGATACCGTTAAGCAGTATGAGTATTTAGAATCGCTAAAACTCTTATCGCCAGATTCTAAGCAATATTTAACTGCTTATTTTGATTATTTATTCGATACAAAGAACGATGAGGGTTTAAAAGACGTACTTTCAAAAATTACTATTTCTCCAAATATCACTACTGATGAAAAATTTGAAATTTTAGCCAGTATATTGCAATCTCAAAAGAAATTAAAGTCTATTTCTTCTTCTATATTCGATGCTATTGTCTTTATAAAGGATAGCATTAGTAAAGAGAAGTATTTGCTTTTGAAGGCTGAATTTTTTATGGGAAGTGATAGTATTAATGATGCATTAGAATGTTTATCAGAGTATTTAATTCTAGATAAAAAGAACAAGGTTGTTTGGCATCAGTTGATAAGTATTAGTGAAAAACTTGGAAAAGACTCATTGAAGAATAATTTTCTTGATTCGGCAATTGTTTATTTTCCTGTAGAATTAAGTTTTTTTGTTTTAAAAGCATATTCTTTATTTACGACGGAAAAATTTAATGAAATGATTTTATTGCTCGAAAGAGATGAGTTGAATAATATTGAAAATGGTTATCTTCAAAGTCAACGCTATGGAATGCTTGGTGAGGCTTATCACAAACAAGAGGATATAGAAAAAGCATTTTTATATTACAGTTTAGCTTTAGAAAGAGACCCAGAGAACATTATGATTTTGAACAATTATGCTTATTACTTGTCTGTGCGGGGTGAAAGACTGGATAAAGCTGAATCTATGTCAAAAAGATCATTGGAAATTGAGCCTGATAATGCCACGTTTTTAGATACTTATGCATGGATT